>Ga0265295_1006819_pt1 | contig 13560 bp, 6 predicted proteins | sample Munlansysbiofilm_FD_192503 | JGI IMG/M metagenome (GOLD analysis project Ga0265295, IMG submission 192503) | Leachate microbial communities from a municipal landfill in Southern Ontario, Canada - Methane capture system biofilm | ecosystem: Engineered > Solid waste > Landfill > Unclassified ... | reverse complement strand
ATATTTAAGCAGTTTGGGTCGGCACCTCCGATTCTTCTTCATTTTGCCAAATAACCGTATCGACACCTTCGGCCCGGAGATCAAACTTATTTCCAAGGAGAATAGAATGTGCGAAGAAACGCTTTACAAGGAGACCCGGCCGTCGGTCCGATCATCTTCATCCTCCAGAACATTTCGGCGTTGCCAGATATTTATTTGAAACCGGTAAAACAGTTAATAACCGGCATGCCGTTGCCATACTGGGTCGCGACGATTCATACCGGTGATATTGTGGATGCTTCGACATTGAAAGAGATATGCATAGAATCATGCAAAGCTGCCTACGACTATCTCGCTACGAAGCAGGAAAATGAAAAAAGCACTGCGGGGAAAGTAACGAACAAGGTAGAAGCATACGATATCCAGAGCGACGGGTATGTGACACTCCACACGTCGGGAAAGGTCGTCAACACCGAGTCGCTTGGAATTTTCATCAACGGCAGGCAGTATTTCGGAGACGATGTGAATTTCGAATATTTTGACGAGATCCACAAATCCATAACGATACGTCCGTGCGAAGAGATAATGGACATGCTTATGAAGACGTCCTCGCTGCAATCCGGAATAAAAGATGACAAATTGGAAATCAACCTCATCTTGGACCTGAAATGGCTCATAACGAGGACCGAGTCCTATTACAAGGCTTACGGGGATATGATAAGATATCCGGACGAACAGCCCGTGTTCAGTGAAGCGGATTATCAGTTTCCAGGAGGGATTCAACCCTCTGACCAGCAGAGGGAGGCCGTCAAAAAGGTATTGAATTCCAAACTGTCGTACATCTGGGGCGCTCCGGGCACGGGAAAGACGCAGTATGTCCTGGCAACGGCATTGATGGCGTGTCTCAGGAAGAATAAGCGCGTCGCAGTGATAGCACCCACCAACAACTCGCTGGAGCAGGTCCTGAGGGGTCTGCTCAAAATAATCAAAGAGGAGGACCCGGAGGGCAAGCTCATCAACCTCAAGAAGGACATACTGAGGATAGGTATGGCAACCTCTGATTTTGTGAAAGAATATCCTGACCTCTGCGAGAAAAAGAGCCTGCGCGACAATATAAGGAACAAGGGCGAGATGCTCAGGGTGCTCAACGACGTCCTTTTCGAAAAACGGATTGAAGTGCTGAAATCTGACTTCGACCAGATAAACATGCTGTACGAAGGATTTGCTGACGAGGGATTTTTCGGAAAAAGGAAGATTATGTCGCAGATCTATCCGTATCTGGAAGAGATCAAGGGCGTGATATCAACACATCCCCGACTCAACCATATCGCCGATACGATCGACGAATATAATTTCGATAAAAAGATGAAATACATCTTGGACACGCTATTTGCCGAAAGGCAGAGGCCCGCCAACGAACTTTTAGACTACAGGGACTGGTCCCTCGAAAAGGTGGAAAAGACCATCACGAAAATCCTTCAGGAAAAAGATGGCCTTGATAGTTTTGGTCCATGCGCCAGGGAGAACACTGCAAAGATAATAGCAGTCACCCCGCAGACGCTGATGGGGCGTTTCTGCCCCAAAGGAGGGCAAAGTTCTTCGCTGCAGCCCCTCGATATAGACCACATATTCATTGACGAGGTAGGGTACAGCAATCTCATCCAGTCCCTGCCGCTGTTCGCCTTCGGTGTCCCGATAACGATGTTGGGCGACCATATGCAGCTTCCGCCCGTATGTGAGATCGACAGGACGGACATCATTAACGGAATCATCGACGAAAGCGAACTGAGATACGCGTTCATGTGGGACCAGTCCTTACTGTATGCGGAGAGCCTGCTTTTCGGAACGATAAAGGATGCGCAGATTGATTATACCGGTGAAAAAGCTCCGAGATACGAGATGACAGAACAGTGCGACCTCACGCTTTCGTATAGGTTCGGCGACAATCTTGCCGAGGTCCTCGACGAATGCGTCTACAAGAACGGAATACAGGGAATATCGAAATATCCGCTCGAGATAATCTGCATCGACACGCAGTGCTCGAAAAAAGTAGGTAGGGAGAACGAAGCCGAGGCCATGGCCATCGGGAAATACCTCGAAGACAATCCGATGAGCTTCGAAGATTTTATCATACTCACGCCTTACAGGGACCAGGTATCCGCGATCGGGAAAAAATTCCCCGATATAAAAGACAACGTTACTACGATCCACAAGTCCCAGGGTAAAGAGTGGAACACTGTATTCCTGAGCGTCTCCGACAATCGTTTCGTGAACGAAGGAAAAGATTGCCAGCTGCGGTTCACCAGTACGCTGGGCGACAGCTCGGGCCTCAAAGTCATAAATACCGCGGTATCCAGGGCGAAGAGGAAGCTGGTCCTCGTCTGCGACAAGGAGTTCTGGGCGGAGAAGGAAGGCGAGATGATAGGAATGATGGCGATAAAGGCGGACCGGTGCCTCCGTTTTGAATACAGGGTTGAACGTCCGTGAAGAAGCTATCCTGTCATTTCGGCGCCGACGAGTTCGAAGTATCCTTCCGACCGTCTTCCAGCCCGTATCACGGACTCTATCCTTCGGTCATGTGCCCGGAGTCCCTTCCGTATTATTCCACAATCGACGACCCCGTGATTGTCGACATCGCCGGGCAGCTAGAAGGACAGATGAGGTACGACGATGACTTCTACAGGTCCTCCGTCATCCTGGCGTTCATACAGAACAACATAAAATACGTTTCAGACGAGAGTAGGTTCGGCAAAGACCTCTGGGAGCTGCCTATATACACGATGTCGAATCAGAAGGCTGACTGCGACGGCACGGCGTCCCTTTACACATCCATAGCGCACAACATGGGGATCGACGTGGTGAGCGTCATCGTCACCGGTCACATGTGCTCCGCGGTCAACGTTCCAGGATGTCACGGCAAATCCTATAATTTCGAAAAGAAAAAGTATTATCACGTGGAGACCACGGCGGACCTGCCGGCGATAGGCAGATGCTGGGCGTCCATGGAGACGCATTATATAGCGAGGCCCCAGGTTCCTACGGAAGAATTCAAAAAAACATTGAGTGACAGTTTTCACTGACCCTACGATGACGTCTCTAAACAAGTTCTTCCCGATTTTCGATGTTTTAAGCCAGGTTATTTAAACGACATGCTAGTGATCAATTACGTTTCCCTAAAGTTAGAACGTCATTATTTTTTCATGACGTATCCATTTGCCATTACCAAGGACTTTTTTCCGATAGCCGATTTGATTTTTAAAATCAATTCATTCTCGTCAATAGGTATGATGTCAAAGAGTATTTCGAGGTCATGTGCCAATTGTCCGATTTTCATCGCATTTCTTTTGACAAGTGATAGTGTCGCATTGACTATCTCTATGGAAGGTATATCTGATAATTCCTTACGTATTCCGTAACGATATTTTTTATATTTTTCGTAGTTGATTTTTTTGCTACAGAATACAACCTCATTTTCATCAATGATAATTGCGTGTTTCTGAGAATTCATCAGCATTTCGGATAATTCTATTCTTTTATCACTGGTTTCACTCTTTCCAAGCATCCGCAATATTTTCTTAATGAGATATTTGTCCGTTATAGGGGATTCGTTTTCAATTATTTTAAAAGCTAAATTATTTGCTATTTTATATATTTCGGCGTTGTAAGTGTTGTATTTTAATCCATAATAATACTTTGGATATTCCATCTTCATTTCTGCATCAGGCTCTTCGATGCTCAGCATTGAAACAACGGGCGGAGAAACAGAAACTTTATTATCAAAAGCGCTTGAATCTTTTTTTGTCGAAACGGTTTTTTCGAGATACTTGGCATCTATCACCAAATTCACGTCGAATAATCCTTCTTCAATCGCATACTTGAAGCTTTTTTCCAACGCGAGTTCGTAATAGGCGGGAATAGCATCGTACCCTAATTTTATGATTGCTGATTTGAACAGGTGTTTTTTCGTTATTCCCGGTTTCACGGAAGCACCAATCGCATTCGCTATCTCTTCTGGAGTCAACATTTCTAGGTTGCGTGAGGCGACTATCCCACTGGTATTGCGATATTTGCGATATTTTTTAGGAGAAATATCGTTGCTCCAGATTATATCATGTCCTCCGATCGATTTTGTGATAATCGTGGGGACCATGCTCAATAGTTCTTCGAATCTTTTGTTGTTTCTTCTATTACTATCGAGACCATATGCGATGAAAACGCCCTGTTTTAGACTTGAGACGCAAATTGGAGATTCCGTTTCGATTATCTCCTCGATTGTCTCAATAAATTCTTTGCTGAAATTAACATTATTGAATTTATTTTCATGAATAGTCTGAGTATAGGGCCTAGCGACCACATATGGGATACCGAAGAATTGTTTGTTGATTTCGTCGGGTTCGTCGGTGATTTTAGATTCTACAGGGCGCATCGAAGGTGCATCTTCGAAAGTTTCTTCGGTCAGCGGTTCGCCTTCCCGATTGTCCGCCTCTATGATGTTCTCGATTTCTACTCCCTCATGTTCTATTTCGATATCCTCCGTTATTTTCTCTTCAGGAGGTAATATTTCATCGAGATTATCGAGATAATTTTGTCTTAATTCGTCAATTTTGTTTATGAGGCGATTAATCGTATGCTCTTTATCATAGTACCATTCGATAGACCACACACGGACAACATTCCAACCAAGTCTTTCCAACACATCCTGCTGTGCGAACTCTCTGTCCCTTGTGTTTTTCGACGAATGATATGATTCCCCGTCCGTCATAATGCCTAATATGTATTCGCTCTCGTTCTCAGGATTGATCACCGCAACATCGACTCTGTATCCGGATCTGCCTAAGTCGGTAACAGCATCGTATCCCGCCTTTCTGAGTTCAGAAGCAAGGATGTTGTTAAAGAGCTGCCGTGATTCGGAAACATTTCTTTCCGATGACGCCATGCCGCGCTCTGCATAGTCTAAGAATTTTTTAAGCGATAATACACCCATTTTTGTTTCTTTTCTAATTTCGATGTCATCAGAAGTTATGGTGGAGAAAATGACCATCTCGTTTTTTGACCTGGTTATCGCGACATTCAGTCTTCTCCATCCACCATCGGCGCTTAGAGGACCGAACCGTCCTAGCATCTTTCCTTCTTCATTACGGCCGTAACCGATTGAAAAAATTATTACATCGCGTTCGTCTCCCTGGACAGTTTCTAGGTTCTTAATGAACAGTGGTTCTGCGCGATTGTAGGCTCGCTCATACAATGATTGATCCTTTGTGAAATATTCTTCCAATTGTGAGGTTATTTCGTCCCTCTGCGGCGCTCCGAACGTGACGACTCCCATACTTTGCTTTGATAGGACTGGGTCCTTGAGGCGATTAATTATCTCTTCGACGACTTTTTTTGCTTCGCCCTTGTTGGATCTAGTCGTTCCCAACCCGTATGTTCCGGTCACTTTTTTGAATATTACCTTATTCACCATGTCATTCGGAGAAGGGAATGTCTGAAGTTCGTTGCCATAGAACTCTTTATTGCTGAAGGCTATCAGACTTTCATGTCTGCTACGGTAATGCCAAAGCAGCCGTGTACCAGGTATGCGTAATTTCTGGCACTCGTCTAATATGCTTTCCATTTCGTCCAAATCCTCGTCTTCGTATTCTTCTTCGTTGTTGTTTACTGTGAAAAATTCTGTGGGAGGTAATTGTTTTGCATCTCCGACGATTATTGCTTCCTTTCCTCTGGCCAAGGCTCCCACTGCCATATGAGTGGGGATCTGAGATGCCTCATCGAAGATGATGTAATCGAACGGATCCATATTCGGATCCAGATATTGGGCGACGGAAATCGGGCTCATCAACATGCAAGGGGCTAGTCGAGGAAGTATCGTAGGTATATTCTGGAAGATGCTACGTAAGGAATTTCTTACTCTGGTCTTTGCAGCGCGTGATGATAAGTAAGATATTTCGCTTCTAATCTCACGAGATTCTTGGTCAGAGGGGATTCCTCGACTTAAAATTTCTAAAAGCCTGTCTCTGTTATACTCCATCAGGCTTTCATCTTCGTTTTTGAACTTAGCAATCAATCCTTCGAATGATTCCATTTTGAATTTGGACAATATTTTTTGTTTGTCGAGAACTCTAGTGATGGCCAAACGGTAGGTCGCCTTTTTGAAAGAATTTTGTATTTCATCCAGAGGTATGCCTTTTTTTATATGATCGATGATGGCGGCATATCCATGATCCTTTGCATAATTCAGTTCTTCATTGCAGATGATCCATTCTCTTAATCTTGGCAGATTTCTATCGAGGTCACGTATGTGCGAAAGATATCCCTCCAGGAGCATAGGGGGGTTTCTTTCGATCTTCAGCGTCAATGATAATTTTTCGTGCTCACAGACGATTCTTTTAAGAATGTCGCTTATATCCTTGATTTTGACATTTTTATATAGTAATTCGACGGACTTATGATTTTTCAATACATACTTGACAGTTTTTATCAAAGATGAGGTTTCATCCGTAATATTCAATATTTCCTTCGTAAGGTCGTCCAATGACAAAAATTTATTCAGTTCTGCCTTCACCGGACGGATATCTTGGTTGATTTGGCATATTGTTCCGAGGCGAGAGAATGAATCCGTCAACGACAGAAGATCCACATGTTTGTTTGTGATACTCATGTCGTATCCTTTCAGTAATTCGTTTAATATCTCCTGATGTTTGGCAGTGACTTCGATATAGTGTTTTATCGCAGACTGTTTGGATTTCGCGGAAATCGCCCAGGGCGGAAGGACTCCGTCTTTGATGTAGCGGTTGAAGAACTCCATTTCGCTATCAATTTTTTTCAAAAGCGCATTAAAATATGTAATTTCCTGATTGATTTTGTCAGCATTACAATATCTATCGACAGATGACCTTACAGCCTCTAAATCCATGATGATTTTTTCTATCAATCTTATATCACAATCTAGTTCTTCGAATTTTACTGATTTATCCATAAGGAAAGGTGCGATCGATGAGAGGTATTCGGACCTTAGTTTTTTCTTCTTGAAGAAGGATGCTCCATTTGCAATCGACCAGCCATTTACGAGTGCAATGTTGGCATTGTTTAAAATACTAAGATTCCACCGTCCCTCGACCGAATTTATATCTTTATTAATTCTTTCAATGATTTCCAGTAGGATGTCATAGGCATAGGCTAATTCCTCCAGATGGGATGCATTATATTCATCCAAGTAAGAACGAAGTTCTACAGACATTTTCAACAATTCAAGTGTTTTGTTGAACGAGATCCTCTCTTCAAAAAATGGAACATCTCGAGACCTGTTGACCCGAGATAGCAGGTCCTTGAGTATGCTGTTGACCGATTCGATTTTTTTCCGATATGATTCGATATCGAATGGAGGCATATGGTTCAAATCAATATGTTCCAATTGATCATCAAGTAGTTCAAGGCCCTTTAAATCCCAAAGGTCGAACGGTAAAGAGATTTCAGAAATGAGAGTGTGTGCTTTCTTTACTTCGGAAAATGAAACGCGCGCCCGTTCAACAATATCCAGTATTGTGTTGTAGTTTTCAGAAAAAAATATGCTGCGTTTTATCGCATCAATGAGGCCGATGATCTTTTTATCATCGCATCCGACATCTTGTGCAGTCCATGCGCCTAAAATCCGTTCAGCATCCTCTGTGACAATAAGGAGGGAATGGATTTTATTGACCAGATTTAGGCAATTTTTGAAGGTAGAGCATCCAATCCCATCGATGGGAAGAGAATCCATGGCCTCTAGAACACTGTTCAGTCTAACGCAGTCGTCATTAAATTTTTTCCTAGATAGTAAAATCTCCAAATCTGAAGATCGAATGATGTAATCAATGCTCTCGAGGGAGGGGACCATATTAGCTATGATGTAGTCGAGGTCTTGATCCATGGCCGATATCTTATCGAAATTATATGAATCAGGCATGAAACGGCTCAAATTCTCAATTAAAGTGATTAATTCGTTAATATCGAGATTTGATTCTAGGCCTGAATTAATGACCATTCCATATATTTTTTCTGTATCGGAAACCAGTATGTTTAAAATCTCCTGAACGCAATCGGTAAGGCTGTCGTTATATTCGTACAATCTGACATTTTTATACGGATGGGTATCGAAATCGATACCGCTCAGTGCTCCGCTCAACCTCGCGACATACTGATCGAAATCATAGGTGAAGTTCGGATTCAGTAATTTTCTGTCGATGGATTTTTGATCTATTTTGACCGACGTTTCGTCAATACTGCAATAAAGTGATATCACGTCCCGAAGGGGCTCGCCCAGCAATGTGTTGAAATATAGTGAATGCCGGTAGCTGTCCAACTCATCGGTCGACGAGTTCAATCTGTATTCGAGAATTCTGTATTTTGGAAGACGTTTTTCCATGGACAAATTTGCATCTAATTTTTTTAAGACTGTCATTCTGTCTGTTTTTTTTGAATGCAGTTCCAGACAAAATTGACCGATGCCCATTCTGTTCAGACGGTTTTGAACAACTTCTAGGGCCGCGGATTTCTCCGCGACGAACAATACGGTTTTTCCCTCGTAGAGGAGATTCGAAATGATATTGGTTATGGTTTGGGATTTTCCTGTTCCGGGCGGGCCGTGCAACAGGAATGTATTGCCGTGCATTGCAGCTTTTATGGCGATTATTTGAGAACTATCTGCGTTATCTGTCAGATGGACGTCTTTCAAATCGCTTGTTTCTCTCAGTGGCCGAGCATCCCAACTGATTTTATTGTCTACGAGGCTTTTTACGATTTTATTATCGAGTATCAAATCCCCGCGTTCCTTCAAATCTTTCCACATGACAAATTCGTTGAAAGAGAAACAACCAAGTATTGCGGAAGGAACGATACTCCATCCGCGTCCGGCAATTTTTTGGGAGATCGTGCTTGTAATTTTCCTTATATCGATTGTCTCTTCGTTTACAATGTCAGAAAGGCCACCAATTTCTATCCTATCGTCGCGCCTTATTTTCTCCAGGAGCGTTTCATTGATAGTAATCGGTTCATCTCTGAGTTTGATGCTGAAAGCCTTTGTGCCTTTTCTCTTGATCTCAACAGGAATAAGCAAAATGGGCGCATACATGACATTTTCGCCATCGTTCCACTTCAGGTAATTAATCGCGATGTTGAGCGTGTTGGAGCCGGTCTCTTCCTCGTCCGTACGAGATGTGGTGTATATTTTGCTAAGTCTTTTTTTGCTCTCAGCATCAGTATATGGAGACCTAACGATGTTGCGTTCCAGGTCGTTGCGGATCGTGCAATCTAATTCATCGATTAAATTTGAAAGTTCATAGGGATTGGATTCAAAATTACCGCAGGTCCAAGAGTTTGGCTTATCAATTATTGTAATTTCTTTGCCATTTCGAACCGTATTGATGAACGCCTGCGCGTCATTGATCATAAGCGGCAGCTTGTTCTGCGTAATCTTCAGGTTGATTAGGCTGTTTCTCAACGAGATGTTAAGGAGTTTTCTCTCCCACAAGTCCCTTTTTCCGAAAATCGTGGGAGAATAATCTCCAACATGGTCCGGTAGCGGGTTGGGTGCAAGAGCCCAGTACTCAGCCTCTTCATCTTCGTCAATAGCCAATTTGCCATCCGTTTTTTTTCGGATCGGCAGCGGGGAAACAATCTCTCTCGAACGTTTTACGTCTATTGTAAACAGAATTTCTTTTTCTATCTTGAATTTTGCGTTATCTTCTGAATTATTGAATTTAGTATTGTTGCCTTTTGTGAGATCCGAGGTTTCTATGGCGATAATCGAGTCCGATTGAATTTCATTGAACACAATGTTGTTATCGTATGTCAAAGGGTTATCGAAACAACGGTCTTTTAACCACACTCCTACAAAAAAATGATTCGTGGAGAAAAAAATCAGTGGATTCAGTCCGGCTGATTCCAGGATGGACGCGATCAATATGGTCAAATCCAAACATGTTCCTTCTCGACTAAGTAATACTTCGCCAAAAAGACGGAGTTTCTGCACAGAATTTTTATAATCTGTCCGTGAGTCGATATACACTATTCCTTTAAGCCTAAGTACTTCGTATATTGCAGCAAGATAATCCCTGACGTCGTTTACATTTTTATCTTTATAGCCAGTAAACTTATCTGGGCAACCCCACCTCTTTAGTACATCTTGTATCTCAGACCTTATCTGTACTAATGTAGGGTCTTCGGGAATAATAAATGCAGATAGTCTCTCAGGATGTTCCCCCAATCCAGGCCACTCGGAATATGGAAGAAGTCTTATAATGGAGGTTTTCGACGTGCCGACAGGTTCATATTCGGAATCATATCCGACGATGTTCACTTTGCAATTGGTACTCTCTGTGATTTGTACCAGGTAGTCGAAGTCTATGTTGATTATTTTATCGAAGTCTGTTATTTTGATTACTTCATTTTTATGAATTGTATCAAAACTCATCGGTTTTGTCAGTTCTATAAAGTATGGATCGGATTTCAAATGCAATTTTACATCGCGTATCTCTTGTCCACGATTGATAATGGTGATATTTTTAAATATTTGTCCTTTTTTTCGTTCTTGTCTGAACGTGATGTCAAGTAAGGGACAAAGAGACACTTGAATTTCTAAACTATTCTTTGAGGTTTCGTCGGTTATCGTTTGTAGATTGTTTTTACCACTTGGGTTTTTTCCGCTTTCCGAATCCATGAAATCACGTCGGGCCAGTAAAAAGATTTGAAGACGAGAGTCGGGAACAGGTCTCACGATTTAAGGTCTGGGATACAGGCTTCCATAATATGGACATATTCTTTGTTCAAAATGGGGCCAGATCGGCATGCCACAAGGTCCTGCCTCCTGTGCCGGTCGCGTGCTAAACGATTACAAATCCTATGGATGAAGATTGATGCAAAGATGCCGCAGTTAAGGCAAATATGGGCAAAATACGTCCGTTCAATGGAGCTAGATTATGATAAGATGGTGGACAAGGCGAGACTCGAACTCGCGACTTCTTCGTTGCGAACGAAGCGATCTACCGGGCTGATCTACTTGCCCATCAGTGACTGTCATTCGGAGGTAAGATATAAAACATTTGCAACATCGAACCGTAAATACCGTACCAGCAAAGCTTGTTTCAGTTCTTGATGCATACGGATAACAAGAATGTATTATGCTAGTAACACTAATCTCAAATCGGTAATAATATTATATACGGGTGGCCACATTTTAACATAGGATTTGCATGGCATTCTATAATGTGACCTATAATAAGAAGCATGATTTTGCAACCGTACATAATTATGGGTGCACGTTCCGATGTCCTATTTGCAGCTACAAGCTCCGCAGCGGCCCCAACGGAACTCCCGGTCTCGCATATCCAAGACCTGAGAAGTTTCTGAGGCCGGAGGAGATCGAGGATGCGCTGCTTTCGGTCTGCCCGTCGCGTGTCAACTTCATGGGAGGCGAGCCCACCGTTTCCAAGGACCTGCCGAGGCTCCTTGCCTTCTGTAAGAACTCCCTCGGAGCCACCACGGCCCTCGGGCACACAAACGGGTCCAATCTCTCATTGGATAACATAGATGCGGCCAACGTCGGCCTCAAGGCATGGGATGAGGACTGCCATCTGCTACTGACAGGGATCACCAAGGCGAAGATCTACGGTGAGGTCAGATCGGCAGTGGGGCGCGGAATGGACGTTGCCACCAACATGATCTACATCCCCGGATGCGTCGAGACCGATCAGATCGAGGCCGCCGCCGAGCACCTATCGGATATCGGAATATCAAAATTCCATATAATGGGCTATATCCCGGTCCCGGGCCAGTCCTATCCGAGGCCGACCCTCAGGGAGATGGAGGCCGCCTGCAGAGCGGCCAGAAAATATATTCCTGGCACCTATTATTCTCATCTCTCCCCGGAGGAGGTCATATCCCTCGACAGGAACGACGACCGTTTCGACGTGGAGGTCATCCTGGGGACCGATGCCACCAGGGGAGTCGTAACGAAGGCCGATGAAGGCATTCCCGCATACTCTGTCATGAACTGACGATAGTTTTACGTCAGAAACGCCATGTCCGGTCATGACTATAACAGGCCTTAGCAAAGAAGTTCAGAATGCTATGGAAGGGCAGAGGATCTACTCCCTGGCGACCGCGTCGAAAGACGGCGTCCCGAACGTGGTCCCGGTAGGTTTTCTTTTCGAAGGTCCGGACGGAAATATCTGGGTCATAGACAACTATATGGAAAAGACCCTTAAGAACGTCCGCGAGAATCCCCTAGCCTCATTTTACATATGGCATGACGGCGTGAAAGAAAGCTATCAGGTCAAGTGCTCAGTGAAGATAGAGGATTCCGGTGCAGATTATGAGAAAGCCGTAGCACTGGCACATGAGAGGAAGGAGACCTATCCGGCCAAAACGCTGCTCAAGCTGACGGTCAAGGAAGTCTTCTACGTAACGCCCGGCGCACACTCGGGCAAGAGGCTCTGATCATTCTCCCTTGTCAACATACAAGGTGGCCAATCCTATCAGGCCGCCGAACGGTATGAACAGAAGGTATTTGAGGGACGGGTCCAGATAATAGAATATCGAGAAAACCACGGACCCGACTATAAGGCCGAATATAGTGGCCTGTTTAAGTCTGGAGCTTCGGGTCACCATGGTCACACCCTCTTGCCCAGGGCCTTCTCGGCGGCGGCGACCATGCGGTCGGTGATCTCCCCGGAACCTCCGGTATATCCTGCCGGGTCCATGACGTCTTTGATCTCTTTGGCTGTCAACACGCCTTTCAGTTCTTCAGTCTCGAGGAGCACGTCGCGGAGCTGGCGGTTGCAGTCTACGGCGATCATGGACGCCTTGCGGATGATTTCGTGGGCATCCTGCCTGCCGATGCCCTTCTCGGTGAGTTTCATCATCACAGGCTCGGCCATCACAAGTCCTTTGGAAGACTCTATGTTGCGGAGCATTATGTCCGAATGGACGGTCAGTCCGTCGAATATGTAGTCGGTTTTCTTCAACATCTCGTCCATCAGCGCGAACACGTGCGGTATAGTGAACCTCTCGGCAGAGGAGTTCGACAGGTCCCTCTCGTGCCAGAGGACCTGGCATTCGAAGGTCGGCGTAACGAAACCACGCAGAACCCTCGCGAGTCCGCAGACGTTCTCCGAGTTGATCGGGTTGCGCTTATGCGCCATGGTGGAGCTTCCGACCTGTTTGCTCTCGTCAAAGGCCTCGGACGCTTCGCCGATCTCCGATCTCTGGAGGTTCCTGACCTCTGTGCAGTACCGTTCGAGCGAAGTGGCGATGTTCGCCATCAGGCATATCAGCTCGGTATATCTGTCGCGGCCGACGACCTGTGTCGCGGCAGGTTCGTATTCCAGGCCGAGGTCCTTCATAACGGCCTCCTGAACCTTGAAGAAGTTCTTTCCCAGGGCCGCACCGGTCCCGACGGCGCCAGCCATCTTTCCGGCGCAGGCGCGGGGCCTGACCTCCCTCAGCCTGTCCCTGTGCCTGAGCATCTCCGCTATGTAGCCGGAGATCTTGAATCCGAAAGTGATGGGGATGGCGAACTGGGCGTGGGTCCTTCCGATCTCCAGGGTG
>Ga0265295_1006818_pt1 | contig 13561 bp, 12 predicted proteins | sample Munlansysbiofilm_FD_192503 | JGI IMG/M metagenome (GOLD analysis project Ga0265295, IMG submission 192503) | Leachate microbial communities from a municipal landfill in Southern Ontario, Canada - Methane capture system biofilm | ecosystem: Engineered > Solid waste > Landfill > Unclassified ... | reverse complement strand
ACGCATAAATCCGGTCAACGGGGAAAACACACCAGTGGCAAGGAGCTCAAAATCACAGATTTGCCGATCGTTCAGGATGATGTCCGGCATTGTGGAGGAAAGTTTTTTGAGGATAACTTGCCGCTCGCTTGAAACAAGAAGATTTACAGGAGTATTTAAGGGCATTGTGTTTTCACCATATGTGGATTATATCTTTCAGTAGGGGGTCAGGCGTAACTCCACTCAGTAGGTTCCAGACAAGGACGAAGCTCACTATAAATAATGAGCCCTTTCTTGTCAACTTAAGCCGGGGTTCCAATATCGTTTCCAGCTGGTAAAACAGGGGTTGACCTTATGATTTTTATGAAATATAAACTCATTCCATGAACAATGACTGAAGTTTTTAACACTTCAGATATTATTTGTTGCGTTTTGGGGCAATTCTCATAGATAAGAAGGGGCTGGGTATGTCCATGTAACCGACAGAGCGGAGCTATGCCATTTTCAGAAGGTGACATGGCGGGTAAGTGGCGGTGAAACCTTTGATAATTGACTATATTCTCCAGGACTGTAACATGCGGGTAAAATTTTTTAAATTTTTGATCCAGGCGGGTTCATTACCGCCCGAATATCACCCAACAAGTAAGACATCCGAGAGCCATTTCTCTCGAATTTGGCTCCAAGTGGAGTCCTTTTGCCCAGATTTTGGTGGCCGGATACACCTATCCACCTAAGCCGATATAGGTTCAAGAATTTTGGCCCCTTTTTTCAAGTTGAAAGCAAATTGTCGGAAGATGATATCGATGTTGTTTTTCAGGATTGTGGTAAACCGTGCCCGCTGGCCGATGTCATGCAGATGGCTGATTCCAAAATACTGTTCAACGATGTACCGGAATTTTGAGATGGATTTGTTGCGCAGGATCTCCAGCTCAGTTAGCCTTGGCGGTTATGGAATCCTTTCGCATGATTCCATCCTTGATTTTGTTCAGGGCCAGGAAACGCCGATTGGGTCCCCCGGCGTATCCTTTATCGGCATAAACCGTTTGGACCTTATCCGTGGTATGAATACTGGAAATCACAACCATAGGAAGATGAATTGAATCGTCCTGAGAGGAAGGACTCAGATAGATGGCGAGGATAAATCCATTCTCAGTGTCCACGGAGGAGTGCTCTTTAAGCCCGAAATGAGGTTTGTGGTTTTTGACCGTCCAGTCAGACTCCAGATCCCTGGAAAACTTTTTCAGGTTACCGTTTTTGTCCAGCTTGCCCTCGGGGGGTTCAGCCTGTTTCTTAAGCTCTTTGAGCTGTTCTTTGGAAACCGGGCGGCTGGCCAATTTCACCAGGCGGGCATCTACAGCAATCCCCTGGTTGATGGACAACCCATGCTGATGAAACTGCAAAAGAAGGTTTCCGTTAATTTTGGTCATAGCGTCTTTGTTCAGGCGGCTTCGGAATCTTGAAAAGGTGGAATGGTCAGGTGATGGTTGTTCCAGAGGCAGCTGGAGGAAAGATTTGAAAGAGATCCGGTCATTGATTTGGCTTTCCAGTTCCGGATCGGATTTGATCTGAAACCATTTTTGAAGCAGGAGGCATTTGAACAGCAGCAATGGCGGATAGGCTTTCTCACCGGCTTTGGACTTGCCTGTTTGATAATATTTCATCAGAAGGTCATGAATGGGCTGCCAGTCGATGACCGATTCAACCTGTCGAAGAAACAGATGGTTCCGGTTTTTATCGGAGTGAGCCTGAATAGCAATGTCAGCAAATGAAAATCCATACTCGATCTTTTTGTATGCCATGATGCCTCCTTGTAGCTGATTTTATTACATAGATAGTACCTCTAAATATCAATGATTTCAATAAAATATATTCATTTTAAGTAAAAAATTTGATGGCAAGAGAAAGTAGAATAGCAGACAATATGGCAACTTCAACACTGCGAAATCAAAATAGTCGTGCAAAGGTCTCATTATGTCTTTTTTAGCACTGTTCAATTGAACCTCGAAAGTTGAGCAAATAACTTTTATATAGGAAATCACATGAAATTATTAATAAATACGGATAAAAAAACGATTCAAACTGAAGAAATAGACGAAACAAAGAAAACAGTTCCGTTATACTCAACAGAAGGTTTTGAATTGGTTTCAAAGATTTGGTTGAAACAGGAATGGAATCAATTGCACTGGCAGTCTTTTTCCTGGTTTGGTTTTCAGATCTGGCAATTTCCGGATGATTTGCTTCGGCTTCAGGAGGTGATCGTTTCCATAAAACCGGACATAATCATTGAAACTGGGGTAAATTTGGGCGGGAGTGCAATTTTTTTTGCGAGCATGTGTCGATTGATCGGGAAAGGGAAGGTGGTTTCTATTGACATTTCTATTCCCGAGACATTAAGTGAAACGATCCAAAAAAGTCCTTTCTCCGATCTGATAACCTTGATTGAAGGAGACTCGGCATCACCTGAGGTCCTTGAGCAGGTGAAAGATCTTGTGAGATCAGACAATCGCGTTTTTATATTTCTTGATAGTGATCATTCGAAAACACATGTGTTGAAAGAGCTGAATGCCTATGCAGACATGGTTACCCCAGGGTCGTACATCGTTGCAGCAGATGGTGTCATGCAAAGCCTTACAGATACCCCCTGGGGCCATCCAGAATGGTCGCATGATAATCCTGCAGCTGCAGCCCGTGAATTTGCCGATTCACGTTCAGATTTTATTATCAAACGCCCGGCCGCATTGTTCGGCGAAGAACATGTGGTGGAACAATTAACATACTGGCCGGATGCATGGCTGTATCGACTAACTTGACAAAGAAAGGTTCCCAGTTAGAATGCACAGAAGTTCCTATGAAAAAATGAAATCATTCCGACATCGCTATCTTGACGGAAAAGTGAATGATCCACTGTTGATCTATGATCTTGGCAGCCAGGATGTGAACGGCAGTTATAGACTGCTTTTTTCAGAACCAGCGTGGCAGTATATCGGTTTGGACATGGCTTCTGGAAATAATGTAGATGTTGTGCTGCGCACACCTTACGTATGGCGTGAGGTTAAAAGTCGATCCGTTGATGTAGTTATCTCTGGACAGGCTTTTGAGCATATTCAGTATTTCTGGATAACCATGCTGGAGGTGACCCGTGTGCTGAAACCAGGCGGATTATGCTGCATCTTGGCCCCATCCAGCGGCCCGGAACATCGTTATCCATTGGATTGCTGGCGATTTTATCCGGATGGCATGACGTCTTTGGGTATTTTTGCCCAAATGGAAGTATTAGAAGCCAATACGCAATGGGATGATCTTGGGTATGATGACGGCAGTGACTGGTGGCATGATACTTCACTGATCTGCCGAAAGCCGGATAAGGGGATTTTGTGGAATATGAAAAGCAGCCTGAAACGCTGGTTACAGCATCGGGCAATGACAATAGGAATGAGATGACAACAAATCGGTTTCTCAATCTGTCTGTATATGAACCGGAAGAGTGGTCACCGCATGATACAAGTGAGGTGATTTCATGGCAGGGTCATATTCCCTTTGCATTCTCATTGATCCGGTTACTGAAACCGGTTTGCCTGGTTGAATTAGGAACTCACAAAGGGGATTCCTATTTGGCTTTTTGCGAGGCGGTCAAACGTTATTCTTTGCAGACCCGTTGTTATGCGGTAGATACCTGGCAAGGAGATGAACAGGCCGGTTTTTATGGAAAGGAAGTGCTGGATCAGCTAAGAGGCAAACATGATAAACGTTACGGTCATTTCTCCACCCTGATCTGTTCAACCTTTGATGATGCAGTGAATCAATTTTCCGACGCATCCATAGATTTGTTGCATATTGACGGTTTGCATACGTATGAAGCAGTCCGTCATGATTTTGAAATCTGGAAGCCAAAACTCTGTGATCATGGTATTGTTCTGTTGCACGATATCACTGTGTATGATGGGAATTTCGGGGTGTGGAAACTGTGGGAAGAATTGTGTGAGCAGTTCCCGAATTTTGAATTTACGCATTCCAATGGACTGGGTGTTCTGGCTGTAGGAAAAAGTGCAGTTGACTCACTGCCGGATCTGTTTAGTATCGATTATGAAACAGGTATGCTTATAAATCAATTGTACAGCACTTTAGGAAATGCAGTCACGTACCATGGGCTATATAAACTGTTAATGCTGGAAAGAAATGAGAGAGATGGACAACGGGCAGAGGTAAAACAACAGTTGACTGAGAGAGATGCAAAACTGGCAGAAGTAAAACAACAGTTGACTGAGAGAGATGGACAACTTACCGCAGTAAACAAAGAAAAAGAAGCCATTTTGAACTCAACCACCTGGAAGATTACCGCACCCGTAAGGTTTTTTTTTTCAACGGCTCGAATTTTTAAGGCTTTGTTAAAAACTAAAATGATTGTGCTGTTACATAAGGTCTATCATGGGCTTCCGATTTCCACCGTCTCACGCAATCGTTTCAAAGGTTTTTTGTACAAGAATTTTTCCAATCTGTTTTCAAACACATTGTCCTACCAATTATGGAAATCCCAGACTCAGGGCATCATGGCAGAAAATCCAATATTTGAACAACCGGAACACGTGGGGAAATCATTCGATTTCATCCGACCAGATAAACCAATAGTTTCTATTGTGATTCCGGTACATGGGAAAATTGAGTTTACATACCAATGCTTACGTTCCTTATGGTCGCACCGCTCGTATTACAGTTTTGAAATTATTGTGGTAGATGATTGTTCGCCGGATAACACATTGGCAGTACTCAATACAATTGGTGCGCTGCATGTAATTTCCAATGCAACCAACCTGGGGTTTATCCGGTCATGTAACCGGGGGGCTGAATGCGCCCGGGGTCAGTTGCTGGTGATGCTTAACAATGATACTGTGGTGAGGCCTGGCTGGCTGGATGAACTGGTAAATACGTTCAATTGTATACCAAAAACCGGTCTTGTGGGATCAAAGTTGATTTATCCGGATGGCCGCTTACAGGAAGCCGGCGGTATCATCTGGCAGGATGGGTCTGGCTGGAATTACGGCCGCCTGCAGGATCCGAACCAGCCATCATTTAACTATCTGCGCCAGGTCGATTATTGCTCGGGTGCGTCATTGATGATTACAAAGAAACTCTATGACCAGCTGGGTGGATTTGATGAGCATTATGCTCCCGCATATGCAGAAGATTCGGATCTGGCCTTCCAAGTAAGAAAAGCAGGGTATAAAGTTCTTTACCAACCGTTATCTCAACTGATTCATTTTGAAGGTATTTCTAACGGAACAGACGTGTCTGAAGGGGTCAAAACCCATCAGGTCTCAAACAGTAAAAAATTATATACACGCTGGGGTCAAGAATTGGCAAAGCATGGTAAACCCGGGGTGTTGCCTGAAATTGAAAAGGACAGAAACATCACCGGGCGGGTACTCATACTGGATCACTGTACACCAACGCCGGATCAGGATGCGGGATCCATTACCGCATTGAATCTCATGCGCATTTTCCAGGGATTGGGGTTTAAAGTGACGTTTGCGCCGGAAGATAACTTTCTTTACATGGATCCATATATCAAAAATATGCAGCGCATCGGTATTGAATGTTTATATGCCCCTTATATCAATACTTTGGAGCAGCACTTGTCGGAATACGGATCGCATTATGATGTGGTTGTCATGTTCCGGGTTCTGGTGGTGGAACGAAACCTGAATTTGCTTCGCAAATATTGTCCGTCTGCCAAGGTGATTTTTCATACCTCAGACCTGCATTTTTTGCGTGAACAAAGACAGGCGGATCTGTCTGGATCAAAAACTTTGACACAGACCGCAATGAAAACAAAAGAACGTGAATTGCAGGTTATTCAGCTTGTGGATGCGAGTATAGTGCACAGTTCTACAGAAAAGGCAATGCTGGAAGCTGAACTCTCCAAGAAGCATGCCCCTGCAAATATTTTTTTATTTGGATGGGCCATCGACATCCCCGGCACCAACGCAGAATTTGGTCAACGAAACGGCATGGTGTTCATTGGTGGTTTTCAACACCAGCCAAATGTCGATGCCGTCCAGTATTTTGCCAGAGATATATTCCCCTTGATAAAGAAAAAATTGCCGGATGTGGTGTTTTATATTGTGGGCAGTAGGGCAACCTCTGAAGTGCTTTCTCTGGCAGGAAACGGCATCAAAGTGTTGGGCTTTGTAAAAGATTTGCGGGAGGTGCTGGATCAATGCCGATTGAGTGTGGTGCCCATCCGCTATGGAGCTGGGATAAAAGGAAAGATTGGAACCTGTCTGAGTTATGGATTACCCTGTGTCTCAACGGGGATCGGAGCTGAGGGAATGGGATTGAAAGACAAGGATGATGGTGTGATAGTGGAAGATGATCCTGTGGCTTTTGCCGATGCTGTTGTGCGGCTGCATGAAAATGAAACACTGTGGCAATCCTGTTCAAACGGAGGACTGGAATTTGTCGAACAGAACTATTCTCTGGATGCCGGAACAGACACCGTCCGAAAATTATTGCTGGATATCGGTCTGAACGAAGAAAAAATGGCGATAGAGGATATTTCCTGTCCCATTGATACGGATTCACTGGACGTGACCCTATTTTCAGCAGACCAGATTGAGGATCCGTCGGAGATGGCTTGTGATATAAAAAATTCATTAGAATATGCGGCATGGACTGACGGGCCGGAACATGCGATCTCCCGTAAAAAAGAAAACGAAATTTGGCAGACAAACGGAAATGAAGAATCCTACCATTTGCCCGGATATTGCAGATTGTGCGAGCGGGATGTCGATTTTCTTGTGGATCGGCAATGCGGATCGGTTGAGAAACAGGGATCGTGGATTCCCAACTGGCGGGAACGTCTTGTCTGCAGCCATTGCAGCCTGAACAATCGTCAGAGAATGATCATTCATGCCGTATGTGATGCAGTCAAGCAGTTTCGTGACCGCCGGCCTGATATTTATATGATGGAACAGCTTACCGCTGTTTATCAATGGATGGACAGATCGGTTCCTGAGGCGGTCTGTACCGGCAGTGAATATCTGGGGTCCGATATTGTGCCGGGCAAAATTATCAAAGGAATCCGGCATGAAGATGTGGAGAATTTGAGTTTTGCAGATGAATGTTTTGACATTGTCGTCAGTACTGATGTGCTGGAACATGTCGTTGATCCGAACCAAGCCTTAAAGGAGGTTTTCAGAGTACTGAGGCCTGGAGGCATGTTGTTTTTGTCAGTGCCGTTCCATCTTGATAAAGAAAAAAGTGAACAGCGGGCAGAACTGACAAACGGCAGGTTGGTTCAGATCAAGCCATCGATTTATCATGGTAATCCTGTGTCGGACGATGGATCTTTGGTGATTACCGATTTTGGATGGGATTTTATTGATAATGTCAAACAGGCGGGTTTTGCCAGTGTGACTCTGCATTTTTACTGGTCAGAGATATATGGTCATCTCGGGTCGGACCAGCATTATCTTTATGCAATGAAAGGACAAGAATAATGTTTAATGTGTTGGGTTGGAAAAAAAACAAATCCTATCTGCCGGAGCTCAAAGGTATGAATAAGGGAATCCGACAGGGTCGTAATGTCTACGAGGGATATCAGCGGGGGTGGGGACTGCAATTTGGCGGGTTAAAAGAGAAAGTTCTGTCAGATACATTGTATAAGGAAGCTTTTGCCGTTGCAAAAGATCGCACCATCATGAGCGAGGAAAACAGGATGAACATTTTTTTGATTCTGCGGTTTTTTCTTCAGAAGCTGCCATTCGGCCATATTATCGAATATGGTTCCTACCGGGGCGGCAGTGTCCTTTTCATGGCGTATGTCGCTCAGAAGCTGTATCCCGGAATGAAAGTATTCGGATTGGACAGTTTTGAAGGCATGCCTCAGACCGATAAAAATGTTGATGCACATAATGCCGGTGATTTTTCTGATGTTGATCTGTCCCAGCTGCAGGCCCGGGCTGATGAATTGAAACTCGACAACCTGCATCTGGTGAAAGGGTTTTTTGAAGATACCAATGATCAGGTGATGGAGCAAGCTGGTAAAGTATCTCTTGCGCACATAGATTGTGACATCGCCCCGGCCGTTAGGTTCGCATACGGGGGAGTCAGACCTTTCATGGTGGAAGGTGGATATCTTGTGTTTGATGATGCCACTGTTTCCAGTTGCATTGGTGCTACGGAAGTGGTGGAAAATTTGCTGATCCGGCGGGATGGCCTTAATTCGGAACAGATCTGGCCGCACTTTGTGTTTCGTGCATTTGATTACCCGGGCGGGGGTGTATCATGAAAGAGTGCAGTAAATCGATTTCTCGCCGGTTGTCTGATTCCAATTTCATACGCCGATATTTTGTGGGCAATGGACTGGATATCGGTGGAAAACCAGACCCATTGATGTTGTATCAGGAATTTTTCCCGCTCATGACAAAGGTGATGACTTGGGACTGGGAAAATGGGGATGCCCAGTTTCTTGAAGGTGTTGAAAATGGATCCCTGGATTTTGTCCACAGCAGCCATTGTCTGGAACATCTGGAAAATCCTGAACAAGGGTTGCTGAACTGGTTTCGTGTCGTGCGGGAAGGCGGGTATGTGGTATTAACCGTTCCGGATGAGGATTTATACGAGCAGGGGGTGTTCCCTTCTATTTTTAACAAAAACCATAAATGGACATTTACAATTTTCAAGGCAAAATCCTGGAGTGATCGATCCATCAACCTGCTGGATCTGGTCCGGAAACTGGGACCGGAAGCAGAGCTGATCAGGATTGAACAGCTGTCATCACATTACCGGTTTGAACTGCCCCGCTATGACCAGACATTGACCCCTGTAGGAGAATGCGGCATAGAAATGGTTGTCCGCAAACGTCCAAAGAATGAAGTGAATGCCGGGGGCAGGTGGCAGAGACCCGTAATTCAGCCTGACAGAGAAATGAGAATCCATCTGAACCAGTATCAAAATGATCTTGAAACAATAAAAAAAGGGAATCAGAACACACTTCCGTTTGAAGATGAACGCCCTATTGAGGGCAACAGGAAATAATCATGATTATTCGTGCACGGGCACCACTTAGGCTCGGTCTTGCCGGCGGAGGTACCGATGTATCTCCCTATTGTGATACCCATGGCGGCTATGTACTCAATGCCACAATCTACCGCTATGCTTATGCCGTCATTACAACCCTTGAAGGTTCAGACATACGGTTTGTGGCCACCGATCAACAGGCATGCAAAACACAGTCTCTGGATCAACCAGTGACGCTGGATGGTACGCTGGACCTGCACACAGCCGTTTACAGATACATGATCACAAACTACAATGGCGGCCGTCCCATTGCTCTGGAATTGAGTACATTTTGTGATGCTCCACCCGGCTCCGGGCTGGGGTCTTCATCCACACTGGTTGTTGTCATGATACGAGCGTTTACTGAATTGTTGAATCTTCCGCTGGATGATTATGCCATTGCTGAGCTGGCGTTTAATATCGAACGGGTGGAATGCGGGTTACAGGGAGGCCGGCAGGATCAGTATGCCGCCACTTTCGGTGGGTTCAATTTCATGGAATTTTATGCAGACAACCGGGCGGTTATAAATTCTCTTCGCATAAAAAACTGGATCATCTGTGAACTGGAAGCCTCTTTGCTGTTATTTTATACAGGAGTTTCAAGGGAATCCGCTAAAATTATCGCAGATCAGAGCAATAACGTAAAAACAGGCTCAGCCGTTGCGGTGAAAGCCATGCACGACCTGAAAAAAGAGGCGCTTACAATGAAAGAATCTCTTTTAAAAGGTGATTTTGACGGCATTGTGGATTCAATGCGCTTGGGTTGGGAGAGCAAGAAACGTTCTGCCAGAACCGTTTCCAATCCATTTATTGAAGAGATTTATGATGCGGCAATCACTGCCGGGGCCCTGGCTGGAAAAGTATCCGGAGCCGGCGGCGGTGGATTTATGATGTTTTTTGTGCCGCCGCAAAACCGCATGAATGTGATACGTGCGCTGGAAAATTATAAAGGGCAGGTGGGCAATTGTCATTTTATAAAACATGGAACCCAGGCATGGAGAGTTCAATGAAACATTATATTTTATCCCAGATCAAAGAAACGCACCAGGTGTTATCCACCCTGCTGGCGGATGAAAAAATCCATCTGGTGACGGAACATGCAGCTCAGGCCTGTATTCATTGCTTTCAATCCGGCGGGAAAATTTTGTTGGCCGGTAACGGCGGCAGCGCTGCTGATGCACAGCACATTGCCGGAGAGTTTGTCAGTCGATTTGCTTTTGATCGTCCCGGTTTGCCTGCAATCGCGCTGACAACGGATACGTCGATTCTGACCGCGATCGGAAATGATTATGGCTATGACACCCTTTTTGCCCGCCAGGTCCAGGCCCAGGGGCGAAAAGGGGATGTGCTTATTACTTACTCCACATCAGGCACCTCACCCAATATCTTGCTGGCATTGAAAGAAGCCCGATCACGGGGACTTGTATGTGTTGGGTTTACAGGGAATCGTGGCGGTTTCATGAGAGAATTGTGTGATCATCTGATTGAAATCCCTTCCGGGGATACCCCGAAAATTCAGGAGGGCCATGCCCTGATCGGGCACATTCTTTGCGGACTTGTGGAAAATGCACTTTTCACGGATGAGAGTTAAAAAAGATGCAATATAAAAACACCTATAGTTCAAGGCAGGTAAAATGGTTGAACTTCAGTGAGCTTGTGATTCAAAAAGCCATGGCAGGACTAAAGGCCGAAGCTTCAAGGGGATATTTAGGGGTTTTGTGGTGGGTGATAGAGCCACTGATGTACATGTGCATCTTTTACGTTGTTTTTGCACATTTGTTCCGCAGAGGTGATGAAAATTTTATTTTATTCCTTCTCACGGGGCTAATCCCCTGGAAATGGTTCCATGCGACGGTTGCTACAGGGGCAAGCAGCCTGATGGCCAATTTCGGATTAATGAATCAGGTGTATCTGCCCAAGATGATCTTTCCGTTGACCAATATTGCCATCAATACATTTAAATTTTTGATTATTTTAACCGTTTTAATTGTTCTGCTGCAATTTACATCAGTCAAAGTAACATGGGTCTGGGTCTTTTTGCCGATTCTTGTCCTGACTCAACTGTTTTTGATCACAGGTGTGACCAGTCTCCTTGCAGCGATTATGCCTTTTTTTCCGGATCTGCGCGTTATTCTCGACAATGTTCTGATGATGTTTCTTTTTCTTTCCGGGATATTTTTCGATATTACAAAAATGCCGGAATCCGTTCAACAATATTTGTGGCTGAATCCAATGGCGACACTGATTGTCATGTACCGCAGGCTGCTGCTTGAGGGTCTGACACCGGATTGGCTGCATGTTTTTGGTGTATTCGTATTTTCTGCGCTGTTGTTGAGTCTGTCGATATGGCTGTTTCGCCGCTTTGATCGCATTTATCCAAAGATAATTTTTTAAACCATTACCGTGTTGGAAAAACAAGCCTGATAATATGATAAGTACTGTGAATGACGCAAAAGTGTTAAGTCTGGCCAATGTGGGTTTATATTACAGCCGGCGCCAGGGGTTTTTAAAGCGGTCGCAATTTTGGGCACTGCAGGATGTGTCTTTTGATTTGTTTGCTGGCGAAACCCTCGGTGTAATCGGTAAAAACGGGGTTGGTAAAAGTACACTGCTCAGGATTCTGGCCGGTATCATAACCCCGAATACAGGCAAAATGGTGATCCATCGGCCAGGATTCAGGATTTCTTTGATCTCCCTGGGGGCCGGGTTTGTGCCTTTTCTCAATGGCCGGGAAAATGTTATCCTGAGCGGGATGATGCTGGGCGCAACCAAAAAAGAAATTCTTTCGAAGATGGATGCCATCATATCTTTTTCCGAACTGGACGGATTTTTCGAACAACCGGTCAATACCTATTCTACAGGTATGCGTGCCCGGTTGGGATTTTCTGTGGCCTATCATCTTGATCCGGATGTTATCTTGCTGGATGAAGTATTGGGCGTTGGAGATGAGGCATTCAAGATAAAATCAACGGCTGCCATGAAAGAAAAAATCAGATCTGAGAAAACCGTTGTGCTGGTGTCACACAATGTGCCGTTGATCCGGGAAATTTGTGATCGGCTTGTCTGGATTGAAAATGGTAAAACCCAGGCTCAGGGTGATGTGAAAGAAGTTCTGGACGCATATCTAAATAGTGTTCCATTGGGAGCCAAATAAATGACAAGCCTTTTTTTATTGATGGATAGATTTATGACCTGCAAACAAAGTGAAAATAAACCTATATTTATAGTGGGATCTTATAGGTCCGGAATCAGTGTCTTAACGTGGTGTCTTGGTCAACACCCGAATATATTACCGCTTCCAGAAACCCACTGGATCGCCAAACTTACAATTTGCATGAAAGGTCTCTTCGAAGCAGGAACCGTCCATGGTCGTTATTCCCATTTGGGGGCGTTAAGTTGGAATGATAAAGATTTTTATGCTGCGCTAGGAGGATCAATTGACCAGTTTATAATTGATACTCGTGAACCCAGGTTGCGTTTTACTCTTAATGAAGCAGCCAAAAAATATGGTTATGGTGACTTCCAGATCGAAGAATTTGAAGAAATATGGAAAAACAATCTAATGCAAGGGAAAGAGGCAAAAAATAACTATTGAATTATACGTCATCCTTCAGATCCAAAGTGTCGATGGGTCGACGGAACACCCGAAAATAGTTTTTATATGTATGGCCTTTCCATGCTTTTCCCAAGTGCTAAATTTATTCACATTCTGCGAAACCCGAATGCGGTAGCAAGATCTTTAATGAAATTTTCTCAGGCGGGAGATGCGGGACGGGATTATAGTGAGCCTGAGGCTTATGCTACATGGCAACGTATGACTGAGTCCATCCTAACGGGCGAGTTGGCATTTGGAAATAAGAAAGTCTTGCGTATATTATATGAAGATCTGGTGAAAAACCTGGAAATTACTTTTCGTAAGTGTTTGAATTTTGTTGGAGAGCAATTTTCCCCTGACTGTCTACTTCCACTTCGCGAAAAGATTAATAGCTCGAATATTGATCCTGTGAAGCTGACCTCTCCTAACCCAAAGTCGGGAAAAGGAGCCAAAGCAAATCATTTCTACCAGTCGATTCTTAATGAAAAATCCGTATCTGTGCCAGATATTGATGCACAAAAGTATTTGGCAGATCAATTTCAAAAATCTGCGCAGACAGCAAATACTGATTCGAAAAGTATGCTTTCAAAAGTGATAGGCAAACTATATCGATCATTGAAGTTCAATAGGAATCACAAATTATAACTCAACTTTCGGTGGAGTAATTCTACCCCTTCGCTAAATGAGTCGACCTGTCAGTGAAACCAAAATAACTAAGAGCTTGCCCCATCACCAGGTCGAGCATATCTTGTATCATTTGTTCCGTGAATTCATAGAGGCGTTGTATGTGTGCCATTGCCAAACGCATAATTCTTTCCAAGGAAACCATAAAAGTTAAGTTGGCCATCTCTTCATTGCAGGCTCGAAAGAGCTCTCCAAACGATCGCTGATCCATGTGTTGCCGCTGATAAAGGCTGAGTATGTTATATC
>Ga0265295_1006817_pt1 | contig 13561 bp, 6 predicted proteins | sample Munlansysbiofilm_FD_192503 | JGI IMG/M metagenome (GOLD analysis project Ga0265295, IMG submission 192503) | Leachate microbial communities from a municipal landfill in Southern Ontario, Canada - Methane capture system biofilm | ecosystem: Engineered > Solid waste > Landfill > Unclassified ... | reverse complement strand
TCAGAGATAACATCTATGGCAGTGATATCCTAACCATGGCTGTGGAAATATCCAAGCTAAGATTTTTCCTTTCTCTGGTGGTGGACGAAACAATAGATGATGATAAAGATAATCGGGGCATTCTGGCGTTGCCCAATCTGGATTTCAAGTTTATTGCTGCGGATTACGTACTTGATTTAGCGTCCTCAATTGTGCATAACTCGAACTATACTCCCTATGTAAATGAGCTTAAAGAGATCATAGATAACTACTTCACTGCCTATGGTTCAGAAAAGGAACAGATAAAACATCAATTCATTGCAAAGCAGAGAGAAATCAGTTCTGAATTATCAGAGTATTCTCTTCTAACTCCAGATATAGCTGTACTGCTGAATTGGAATCCCTTTTCTAATACCTCTGTTGATTGGTTTAACCCGGAATGGATGCTTGGTCTAAACGAGGATTTCGATATCATTATAGCCAATCCGCCCTATGTGAGCAATAAGAATACTGATAAGAACAAAGTACCTCTCTACATTGCTAAATACGGCTTCTCAGATGATCTGTACAATTATTTCTTCATTAGGTCTCTTGATCTGGTGAAGACTGGTGGCATCCTATCCTTCATAACCTCAAACACATACTTGTCAATAAACTCAAAGCAAAACCTAAGAACGGCATTTCTTGATAACAGGATTATCGAGATATTCAAAATCGATAACCCCTTTGAGAATCCTATGGTCTCACCCGCCATCATAACCATACAGAAAACTGATGAATTCAAGAACTATGATTTAAGGTACAAGATTGCTGAAGAGCGGGAGGATTTCCTTGATCCCGCCGAATACAATATCAACACCTCAGTCTTCAAGAATACTGCCTTCAATACTTTTTTCCCTCCCACTGAGTTCAACATGCGGGTTTGGGATAAGTATGGAAAACAGATCAAAAGGCTTATAACTCAATACTGGTCTATGATTGATTCCAGTAAGGGTATCGCTAAGAACCAAAAGTACCTTGAGGAGTATCGCAGCTCATTAAAGCCTGGCGATCTTACACTGCTGGGTCTGATAACTGAAGGTGGGCAAGGTTTGGCTACTGCAGATAATGGCAGATTTGTGGGTGTACAGGATAAAACCAAAGAAGCGTACCGGATTAAAGCCACCAGAGCCCAGAAATTACTCGAGGCAGTAGTAAGTAAAAACATCCACAATCTTGGGATAGATTCATTACAGGATGCGAGAGACCTGCTTGCTGATATGGAAGAATTGGAGATAAGAGAGATGTTCAGTAGTTTGAAAAGTGGATATGGCAGGGACATTTTTGGCAGTGGTTATCTCTATCAGATTATATCAGAAAGCGAGATTGCTGACCCGGCAAAGATGAGCCCAGCCGATATTAGCAAAGGTATAGCGTCTGATAAACCTCACTTTGTTCCTTATGACAAAGGTGACAAGGACGGCAACCGCTGGTTCTTGGTCACCCCATATTGCCTTGACTGGTCAGAAGAAAGCGTACTTTATTATCAGACTAGTACTAATTGTAGGTGGCAAGGTTATAACTTCTATTTCCGTGAAGGCTTTTGTTGGAGTGATATAAACACGGTATACCTAAAATGCAGACTCAAGGGTAAAAGCGTCCACGATGTAAAGAGCATGAGTTTGTTTACACTAATTCCGAGCATTCCTGATTGGTTCTACGTTTGCATAATAAACTCATCATTCATTAGCGAGTACGTTAACGACTTTTTAAACAATACACAGACCTTCCAGATAAATGATGCCAGGCAACTACCGATAATTATCCCTTCCCAAGATCAGCTTGAGGAGTTTCACTGCATCTTCAATGATGCTTACGCTATAAAACTCATGCAGTTTGCCGATGAGATATCGAAAAGCAAAGCGGAAGAGAAACTGGCACAGATACAACAGAACCTGGATGCCTATGTTTTAGATTATTACGGGCTGAATTGAATGTTTTACATAATAGATAAGTCTTTGTTGATGAAGTTGCATATAATAACGCAGATTTCTTTGAGATTAGATACAAGATGACATGCTAGTTATGGCTTGTTTAGCTGGGAAAAGAAGTAACTAACACAGAAGATGCTTGAATGTAAAGATAAACTTCAGTTATTCAAACACAACAACAAAGGAGTGATAATGGGAAATTTTGATACTAATGCTTTCAACAAGTATATGTTGGATACGGAAACAGAAAAAGACTTATGGTCTGGTTGTGTATTCGTTTTCGATACTTCAGCATTGCTCGCCCTGTATAGGCTGTCAAAGGAAACACATGAGTCTATTGAGAAAGTCCTTGATAAAGTTAAAGAACGTTTATGGATACCAAACCATGTGCAGTTTGAATTTATGAAAAACCGTGAAGGTACTTTAAATGATGCATTGCAGATGTATGGCTCCTTTTTAAATAAGTCTTTTAAGGGTTTACATAGTCAATTGCAACACATGCAACAAGAGGTAAAAGATATCTCCCCAGATACCCCACACAAAAAAAACCAGGTGTTTTTCAGTACCGTCCAGTACGATGATATAAAGAATCACTTTGATGAGTTATTACGTAGTAAGGATACTTTTCGTGATACATGTAAAAAACATGCGAAGTCTCGTAAACAGGAATTAACCGATATGTTTAGTAATGATGTGGTTCTCGAAACGATTCAGAAGTACTTCAGTGTGGGAGATCCATACAACTTTAAAAAGATTCTCGAGATAACAAAAGAAGGGTTACATAGGTACCAATGCACTATTCCTCCAGGTTATAAGGATGATTATAAGGATGGTACACAGAAATTCGGAGATTTGATAATCTGGAAGCAGATAATTGATCACGCTATTGAGTATAGTCATAATATAGTGCTTGTCACCAACGATATTATAAAAGGAGATTGGGGTGTTGTGTCACAAAAAAGCTTTACAACTCCACAACTTGACTTGATTTCCGAGTTTTACGATATAACTGGTAAAAGGTTCTGGATATATACACTGCCTGACTTCTTGTCAAAAGCTGTAAGCCTTTTAGATGTTGCTATCCCAGAAGAACAGTTAATGCAAGTAAACCAAACCATAGAGGAAACCTGCTCCATTCTTAAAATCAAATATCGTTGCTCAACGTGCAGAAGGGTCAGCATGGACGTTATCGACGCAAACGATTTGGAATTTGAAACAATTGACAGTTTTGAGAGAGGAATGGGCATTGAAAGACAGTATGAAGCAAGTACAGAGATGATGTGCCCCAACTGTCAGAACCTAATACATGTAGATGTTGTTGGTTGGGAATACCCCGAAGGTTGTCCGTTAGCTATTGATGTGGATCTTGATGGGGCTAAACTTCTTTGGTCATCAGACTACATTCAACGGACAGAAGATCATTGGGACGAGGTTTACCAAGACAGGTATACTGACTTAATGATAAGTGAGATGAAAGATGGATAGTACAAATGCAAGTTCATTTCAGACATTCTCTCATGTACTTGGATTAGCATTGGGTGTCCGATATTGTTTAAGTAATATGACACATATCTATCTGGTTGGTGTTACATATTTTGGTTAAGGAGGAGGCGTGATTAGACCCGGTAAAGTGAGTAAAAGAGTTAGAAACCACCAGAAGACACGTGGACATCCGGATAATCTTGAACTAAATCATGTCGGTAATATTAGCCGTTATTGTCGGTTTGCCCACAACATGCAGAATAAGGGTCTAAGTAATGAAGAGCTAACTATACTGTACTTTAACCATATTACCGCACTGGTATCATGCTTAGAAACATACCATCGAGATTTGATTATTCTTGTTATGGACAAAAACCAGTCCTTGCGTGATAAAGTTATAAGTGATCTTGGCTCAGATTCAAAGCATGAAGATCCGTCTTTACAAATAGCTTCGATAATCGATAATAAGTGTCATTTTCAAGACTTAACTGGTATAAAAGAGTCTTTTAGACAGATGTTAGGTATTGATTATATAGAAACCGTGCAAAAGCCAATTAGTCCTTGTGCGTATGAAGGAAAGTTTTTTGATCAGTATTCAATTAATGACATACATCCTAATTGGTTGGGGCTACTCCAGCGTTTGTATGAAGATCGGCATAATGTTATTCATGATGCTAACTTTATAAGCTATAAAGGAACTGACTGGACATTTCTTTATGAAGCTGAATCTGTAGCTATTGTGCTCCCTCAGTTTCTTCTATTTCATTGTATTTATAAATTCATGAAAGGACGTGGCATAATTGTTATGTCAGATGGGAAAAAACAGGCTCCTGCCATTTGGGGTATTTCGGAGACAATTTCTATGGAGTGGAAAGTTGTCGATTAGAAGGTACCTTCATATATTAGGACAAATCATTTTTATACGTAAGTGAGGCTTACCATGAAACAAATATGTCAGAGGGTAAGAGTATCTCCTGTAGAAAAAAAGGAGTTACTAGAGGCGATGGATACTCACTTTCAGACTTATCTGAGAGCAAGGTCTCTCACACCCTACATAAACAAAGCGATAATTGATGACCTTGCATCCTGCAAAGCAAGAAACTGCTTCTGTGTCCCTACAGCACCTTTATACCAAGGCTTGAGCTATACATGCCATATAGTCTTTGAGTTAGGTCAGTTCAACACAGACGAGAAGTATAAACAGTATCAGGATATCGGGCATTGGATTAACCAGAGTTTCTTCATTGAACTAAAGAGCATTCTTGACACATTCATAGATTGGAAGGATAGTCCACTCAAAGATGAGAAGCATTTTGAACTACTACGGAAATGCCGTCACCTCTTTGCACATAACTCCTACAGACTTGACTATAAACCGAGAGAAGGTCACCAAGAGGACTATCAACAAGCCTTGGGATTGTATAATGAGTTATTCGGACACATAGTGGAAACAAACACAGAGCTAAACCTATCAATAGATGGATTTGTGATCCCGTTTTACTTGAACTTGGTCGGATTGATAAAGGAAAAACTATAAAAAGGAGGCAGTTATGAAACCCTACATACCTGATAAACTACCGCTTGAACATATCAACTGGGCGCAGCATGTACCTGCGATCGGAAAGGCACACGATGCCATTGGCCGGTATGATGGAATGCTGCAGAGCATCGTAAATCCAAATCTCTTACTATCTCCTCTAACAACCCAAGAGGCAGTGTTATCATCAAAAATTGAGGAATCACAAGCAACTCTTGAAGACGTGCTTGAATATGATGCCGATCCCACCGAAATACTTGAAGATCGTAAATATGCAGATATAATGGAGGTGATAAACTACAGAAAATCCATTGTTTATGCAACACAGAAACTTAATACTCATCCGATATCTCTTAATTTCATCAAAGAAATACATGCCATCCTTTTAGACAGCGTTAGGGGCCGAAATAAAAACCCGGGAGAATTCCGGAGAGTTCAGAACTACATAGGTGCCTATGGAACAAGTATCGAACAAGCGACATTTGTTCCCCCAAGCCCTGATCTGGTTATGCAATCTCTTGACAATTGGGAGAAGTATATTCACTATGATGAAATTGATGTGCTTGTACAGCTTGCAATAGTAAAAGCGCAATTCGAGATCATTCATCCATTTTTAGATGGGAATGGGAGAATTGGAAGGCTGTTGATACCATTATTTCTTTATGCAAAGAAAACACTGTCGAGTCCGATGTTCTATCTAAGCTCTTATCTTGAAAGCAATAGAGATATCTATTACCAGAAACTACGTGCAGTGTCAGAAAAGAAAGACTGGAATGGCTGGATTTCCTTCTTTTTGCAAGCAGTTATTGAACAAGCTGGAATCAATATTACAAAAACAAGGAATATCCAAGCTTTATATGAGAAAGCGAAAATGCAGATTCCAGAGATCACAAATTCCCAATTTGCCATTAATGCAACCGATGCTCTGTTTGCAGCTCCAATTCTCACAACCGCAAGTTTTATCAAGAACTCAGGAATTCAAAAGGCCAGTGCGATAAGAATTCTTAGTAAACTGAGAAGTCACGGATTATTAATCGAGATTAGAAAGTCCAAAGGTAGACGAGCTGCAAGATATCTATTCAAAGATCTGTTTGAGATTGTTAGGTAGGGTTGTGACTCACCTAATCATAATAACGCCATTTGTGTCGCACCAAACAGTAATATGTGCAACACAAAAGAGATAATGAATATTTGGTGCAACACAAACTCATGGATATCTGAGAGTAAGTTTTTTAATGCTCGACATACATTCATCATTGCAGAAGGCAGGAGAGTTCAATGATAATAAGTGATTTACCGACAAAGTGCCAAAAACCCCTACGTGTTTTGGGCATTGACCTGGGCACTACGAACTCAGTCATGACCGAAATCAAGTGGCAACCTGGATCGCCTCCGGACACAAAGGTGATCCAGATCGAGCAGGATACTCCCCTGGGAAGCTATACCGATATCCTTTTCCCCTCGGTAGTCGCTATTCAGGCTGGCAAGGTTTGGGTTGGCGAAGGTGCCAATCGGATGAAGCGGAACCCCCAAGAATACAAACTAATCCAAGGTAAGAATCTATTCTCCGAAACCAAACTCGATATGGGTATTGGCAAGACATATGCTAACGCTCCGGATGGCTTTCGCTCTGCCTCAGAGATCGCTGGTCACATTATCAATACTATGATCCAGCATGCTAAAAGTACAGATGATAGTCCCATAGACTACGTGGTTGTGACTGTTCCGGCTTCCTTTCAAATAGCTCAACGCAGGGACACACTACTTGCTGCTGAATTGGGAGGTGTGACAATATCTGGAGGGAATCTCCTGGACGAGCCCATAGCTGCCTTGATAGATTATCTCCACAGTATTAGCTCTGCTGATGAACTGCCTCAGTTTGATTCAGAGACCAATATCCTGGTCTTCGATTTTGGGGGAGGAACTTGTGATGTGGCGATAATGAACATCGCTGCAGACAAGGTTAAAAAGAGCTTCAGACGATCCTCCAAGGCTGTTTCCCGCTATCATAAATTGGGTGGTGCTGATATTGATGTCGCTATAGTGTATGAAGTTCTAATACCAAAGCTGTGCAGTGAAAATGGTATTGCCGATAGTGAACTTGGCTATGCAGATAAGAAGAATATCCTGGAACCAAATCTGATCGGTGTGGCAGAAAATCTGAAGATTATGATGGCAAATACGATCCGCAGGCAGAGAGCCATGAGCGAGTATGCAGCCCCCTCCAACGATATCACTGTATCCTTGCCACAAACTCTCAAGCTTGAGGTGCAGGGACAGTGGCTAACTTTGACCAAACCCAGCCTAAACCTGGAGGAATTCAACAATATACTGCAACCCTTCCTGGATGAGGACTTGACCTTTATAACCGAAACTGATTATCGAAGTTTCACCAGTATCTTTTCTCCAATTGACGATACTCTAAATCATGCATCTTTGGAAAAAGATGATATTGATTTCGTCTTACTTGTTGGAGGCAGTTGCATGATTCCTCAAGTTGAAGACAGGATTAGGGAATGCTTCCCCAAAGCCAAAGTCCATTTGGTAGATACTGAAGAGCGCATCCAGACCTGTGTCTCCCGTGGAGCAGCTTTTAACGCCCTATATCGTGCCGTTACGGGCACCAATTGGTTTGAGCCGGTATGTCATCAGCAAATCTCCATTAACACCAAGAAAGGCTTGATTCCGCTGATCCTAGCCGGGCAGAAGCTTCCTTTTCCGGGTGAGGATATCTGGGCGGAAAACAAAGCCTTGAAAGTGCCCAAATCTGTGATTTCAAACAGTGATGATCTCAGGATAGAGATTGTAGCAGGAAGTGGAGATGAAGCCAAACTTCTCTTTGCCACTACATGGAAACTGATGCCGATCATTAACAAAGGCGAACGTATCAATCTTTCTTATAACATGAGTGCAGATCAGGTTTTGGATATTAAGCTCTCTCTGGAAAGTCAACCAGAGGCTGAGTTCTCGGTCACGATTGAGAATCCGATCACTCATATCGTTAATGTCAATGAGCTGCAGCGCAAGATAATGGAAATCGAGGAATGGATCAGGATTAATCGTCAGAGCTCCAGTAGTATGGCTAAGATCAAAGAACTCGCTCATCTCTATGCTGAGCAAGGCAAGAATGAGAAAGCTATTGAATTCTACAAAAGAGTGCTTAAGAGCAGCACCAAACCAGATGTCTATGTGTTAAACCAACTGGGCATTTGGTATGGCAAAATCAAAGACTATAAGAATCAAGAGAAATTCTACTTAGAAGCAGCGAAACACGGTGATTGGAAAGGGTCCTTGTTCAATTTGGCTTTGTCGCTGAATCAAAGGAAAAAGTACGATCAGGCTGTACCCTACTTGTTAGAGGCAATTGAAGAAGAGGAAGACCCAGCCTATTATGTCCTAATGCATGATATTTACAAGGAAATGGAGGATCAAGAAAAGGCTAACAAGTACTCTGATCTGGCAATCTCCCGCTTCAAGGAGTCTACTCTTGAAGAACTCAGTGACTTTCAACTGTCCTGGTACCAGAGCCTTGCGGAGAGCAGAAAAGAAACCGAACTTCTGAAAGAGATCAAAGCTCATCGCAAAAAAGGAAGCTCAGAAACAGACGAATTGACTTCAGAACTACCGGATACCGCCGGAGATTTAATCACAAGGGTTTGATAAGGGACATGAGTTTATGAATTGGTTTATACCATTTAATCAGTTAACAGCCGAACAGCAGAAGATTGTCAGCCTTGGTACCGAAGTAAATAGGGTTCTCTTTGGTGGACCTGGCTCAGGTAAAACGATCATCCTATTGCACCGAGCTTATTATCTGCATAAAGCAAAACATGTACCCGCAGATAGAATCCATATCTTTGTTTATAACAACACCTTGCTGTCTTTCATTCAATCAGGATTATTGGCTTTGGGGCTTGATCCGTCAATGGCCTCCACACTCGACAGTTGGTGCTACCACTATTATCAAAGCAATATTGGCAAGAAGATACCACGGGTACAGGATACTTCCAGTCCGGATTTTGGGGAAATCAGAAAGCAAACCTATGACAAGATAGTTTCTAAAAACTCCTCCCCAAAGTATGAGGCTTTGATGGTGGATGAAGGGCAGGATTTGGATGAGATCTGCTATCGGATATTTACTAAGTTATCAAAGCACACCACCGTTGCTTGTGACTTCAAACAGCAGATTTACGAGATAGATGAGAGCCAGGAAAACCTTCTTTATCTGCTTAACGCCAAGAACAGTTACAGCACCTTAAATCGTCTGGTAAGATGTACTCCAGGAGTTGCCAATACTGCTGAAGCCTTCATTATTGATGACAAACTGAAGCAAGAATTCCGTAAGCAAGTCGATCTGATTGAAAGGCGAGACCAGGTGCCGGTGCTTCAGATTGCTCCCTATAGCTCTATAGAAAGCAATGAACTCATGAAACAGATCAAGATGAGAGTAAACAATGGTGATTCTGTTGGGATCGTGTTTCCCACCAACAAGACCCTCTTTGGCTTCGTAAAGGCTGCACTGAAGGAAGGAATTGAGATTGAAACGCCAACTGAAACGAAGTTTTCCAAAGCACACGATTTCAATAACCTGTCACCCAAAGCCTTCACAATCTTCGGGATTAAGGGGCTTACCTTTGATGTAGTGCTGATACCCTTCCTTCAGCACCGTTTCTACGCTCAGATGAATCCAGATCGGCTCTTAAAATCCCTATTCGTAGCAGTTACCAGAGCTGTGCATTGGGTTTATTTCTCTTCTGCCAAAGAGGCTTTTCCCAATAGAGACATCTTTGACGAGCTAAAAGCAGCCGGTATGCTGAGCGTTATAATCATACCATCGGATCAGACTGATATATTCGAGACACTTGGCAATAATAAGACCCAAGAAATTGATTTTTTAACTGATGAAGAAGATAGCAGCGATGAGTTTTCTGACCTTTTATAAGAATAGATAGGCATATCTGAGATAGGACATATCATAGATTACAAACGTTTTATATTTTACAGGAGATTACATGGAATATAAGTTGTTTGACCAGTTCGTACAAACATTTCTTGTCGAAAGAAGAGATTTCCTTTCCAACAATGGAGAGACTGTGTTAACCTCTCGAGCTCTTGATGAGTGTATAGATAGGTTTATTGTAAATTATATCGCAGGCTCTGATCAAAATTTCGGCGAAAAACTAAGTAAACAGTTTCAAGGCGCTAGCCGAGAGGCTAAGATATTTTTTGCGCATGCGAGTTGGCTATATGTGCATAGTTCTATGGCTATGACAGGACAAGGCAAGAAAAGAGCAGTCATGATTAGTATAAATGACTTGCTGGATTATCAGCCAAGAGACGATATTTTTCTTGATAAGGGTGGTATCGCCGACCCTGGAACCGCTTATAATACGGCAAAACCAGCCAATCTAAGGTTCATAGTCCTATTGTTCAAATGGATACTGGGTAGCAATATCACGCCTAGCAAAGAATCAGTTACTAGGGCCATTACTGCAGCTTGTCTCTATGGTGTATATGGTCAAGAAAAGGACTTGATTGACGCTTTTGGTCACGATCAAGCCCAGCAGATTAAAAAAGACTACGAGCATATGACGCTAAGCAGGGGGGATCAACCTCGCCTGGGGATTTATAACTTCCTCCTCAATTTATGTGAACCTGACTATTATGAGCGAATTGTGTCTTTCAGAGACAAGGAGCTAATTGCCGAAAAGTTGTATCAGCCCGAATATGGAAGTAAGCAGGGATTGAATACTGACGATCAAATTTATATGATCAAGCAGCATCTAAAGGAAAAATATCCTGATATTGATCCTAAATATCTGCTCCATGATGAAAGAATCAAATCGTTGTGGCAATCAAAGAAACAATCTCCAGAGAACTATTGGGTGTTTCAGTGCAATCCCAGTTTCTACGACATTACAGGAGCGTTGAAAACAGGACGGCCAATCAAATGGAGAGTGGTCGCTCACAGAGACAGGATCAAGCGGGGGGATAAGGTCATACTGTGGGTCAGTGGACCTGAAGCCGGATGTTACGCGCTGGCAGATATAACCTCTGATGTTGAGTCAACAACAAGCGATTATTGGGAACAGGGGTTCAGGAAGGATCAAACCGATGAGCAACCGGAGCTTATGGTCGAAATCACTATCACGCATAACCTTGCTGATAGACCTATCCTCAAGCCCAAGATATCGGGGATAAAAGATCTTGAAGGCCTGAAAGCCGGTAATCAAGGCACGAACTTCAGTGCTACCGAAAGACAATACAAAGCACTTGAAAAACTAGCCCAAGAATCAACAACTGGCAAAGAGTCAAAACGCTACTGGATATATACTCCAGGCAACAATGGCGACAAGTGGGATGAGTTCTATAATCAGGGCATAATAGCTATTGGCTGGGACGAATTGGGAGATCTGAGCCAGTTTACGACCAAAGAAGAGGTCGAAGCCGAGTTAAGAAAAATAAGCGGACAAATCGAGATTAAGAAAACCAATGATGCCTTGGCCAACTGGCAGTTCAAACACGAGATCAACATAGGTGATATCATAATCGTCAAGAAAGGGCAAACCGTGCTACTTGGATATGGCGAAGTAAGTTCAGATTTCCAATATGATCCAGATAAGACTGAATATAAAAAGTACAGAGAAGTACAATGGCTTAAGAAGGGCGAATGGGAATTGAAGCCACCTCATACTCTTATTGCAAAGACACTAACTGACATCACAAACTATCCTACTGACCATCCTGATTATTCCTACTATCAGGATTTCGCCCTGGCTTTGATGAATGGCAAAGTTATTGATAATCCACCTGAACCACATCACGATCATCATACTGATCACCCGCTCAACCTCATCCTTTTTGGTCCTCCCGGTACCGGAAAGACTTATAACACGATCAACAAGGCTGTGGCCATCGCAGACAGCATATCAGAATATGAGCTGGAGAGAAAATACCGAACCAGAGACGAGCTGACTGCAAGATACCGGCAATTGGTAGAAGAGGGAAGGATCGTCTTCACTACTTTCCACCAGAGCATGAGCTATGAAGACTTCATCGAGGGGATCAAACCGGTTAACCGGAATGATGGCTCCCTATGTTACGAAGTTTTGCCCGGAATTTTCAAAACACTCTGTTTACAATCCTATCAGGTAGATTTCAGGGTTGTTGTCATGCGTCCCAAGGTCTCAATACCCAGAGACAGCGGTATTGCCACAATAAGTGATCAGGAATTCAGTGAGCTGTATGATACTTATCTTGAAACCCTGCCTGATGATAGCGAGACTAAGCGCTCCAGAGTTATTCTGTACACTGTAAGAGGAAATCCTTTTGATGTTTACAGAACTACGAACAGGTCGAGTATATTGGTTCGGGCGGGATCAAAGCGTACCCCGAGTCAGATATCAAAAAATGAACTGCTGCTGGTTTATAGAAAACGAAAGAGGCCCAATCTTATCTCTTATGAAGAAATTCTGATCGATGAAATACTGAAGCTGCGTGTAGCTGATCCAGAGCCCTCCCTCGATGACAGTTTTGACCAGGCTTACTCCCTACTGTGCACTGACCTGGAATCAATGACTGAGCCTGTGATGAAGGTCAAGACGCCCAATGGAACTGAATTTGGCATATCCCTGAATAGCAATGGCAATTTGACAGTGCATACAGCACCTGAGTTCCGACCAAGTGTAACTATCACTAGAGATAACATCTATTCCCATGCAATTGGGGAGAATGTTCCTCCATACGATAAAGGCTATTTCTTGGGTGTTCTCAGACTATTGCATGATAAATATGGCTTTACTGATAGCACTCCAAGTGTTGATCCTGGAGATATGACAGGTCAGGTAAATTTTGATAAGCTCTATGCAATGTTAATCGAAGAGATAAGTGGTGAATTGGCTATAAATGAGAGATATCTATTACACACTAAGCTGGATCGTCCCCGTGAAGTCATCAAGATAACACCCGATAATAACCTGATGGTCAGCAGCCCCGATGGTCGAACCTATGAAATTGACGTACCGGCATTACGTAAGCTATTTTTAACGGGCAGAGATCCTGATACTTCATCGAGCAAGGACATCGATGAGATTACCGGCAAGTGGCACAGTTCCGCATACCGGGCTATATGGAGCAAGATCGTCCAGATATCTGAAAGCCTGCAAACTAAACATTCAGATGATTGGGAAATAAACGGAGGAACGAGTAATACAGGAGGTATCGAAGAGAGCAAGGACGATCTAACACCACCATCAACAGTCCTTATCATAGATGAGATCAATCGTGGTAATGTATCCCAGATATTCGGAGAACTCATCACCCTGATTGAGCCGGATAAACGTGCCGGGATGAAGGAAGCCCTGGAAGTGACCTTGCCCTACAGCCAAGAGAAATTCTCTGTGCCTTCAAACCTTTACATCATTGGTACCATGAACACCGCAGACCGTAGCGTTGAAGCCCTGGATACAGCTCTCCGGCGCAGATTCAGCTTTTGTGAGATGACCCCGGATTACAGTCTGCTGGCTGGAACGTCAGTACAGGGTATCGACTTGGCTGACTTGTTGGCAACCATCAACCAAAGGATCGAGGGTTT
>Ga0265295_1006816_pt1 | contig 13561 bp, 8 predicted proteins | sample Munlansysbiofilm_FD_192503 | JGI IMG/M metagenome (GOLD analysis project Ga0265295, IMG submission 192503) | Leachate microbial communities from a municipal landfill in Southern Ontario, Canada - Methane capture system biofilm | ecosystem: Engineered > Solid waste > Landfill > Unclassified ... | reverse complement strand
CAAAAGATAAACCTTTAGCACTTTATTTGTTCTCAAAGAGAAAAGAGTTTTACCAAAAGATATGGGAGAAAATCTCTTTTGGTGGTGGTGCATATAATGATGCGCTCATGCATGTCAGCAACCCTTATCTCCCATTTGGTGGTGTAGGCGCATCCGGTATGGGTGCTTATCATGGTCAATATTCATTTGAAGTCTTCTCGCATATGAAGGGTTATATCAAACGTAGCACCTGGTTGGATTTACCAATTACTTATCCACCTTATTCAAAGAAAAAAGAAGCGTTAATCAGAAAATTACTTAAATAAAAAAGAAAACATGGTCAATTGATCATGTTTTTTTAATGTCTTGATGAAGAATCACATAGGTTTTAAGGTTTAAATGTTGATCGAGTTCTATCACACGTGCGCCTTTAGGAAACCCTGGCGTACCGTAATCATAGTGACCACTTACTCTGCCATAAGCCATTAAGACAGAATCTTCATGATAGATAAAATCATTGTAGTGATCGTGACCATAGAACATGCCTTTAACTCGGTGGTTTTTTGCTACATCTAAAAATCGATTTTTTACAGGTGGTGTTGACGCATTTTCTAAGTATTCACCACATTCTTTTTTAGCCTCTCTAACCTCATAAATGGGTATATGAAAGAAAACAAGATGTGGAACTGGATAAATCCTTGTCATCTGTTCATACCAGTTAATTTGATCTTCTGATAGCATACCATAACCCCATGTGGGTTGTCCATTCATCATATAGGTATCATCAACATGTGTATCTAACATGATGAGTGTTGAAAGACATTGATGATGTTCATTTTCAATTCTGATCAGATGATTACCATAACCTAAGTGTTTGGGTCCTTGATTAAACATCGATGTTGTTGATTTACTAATCGCATCAATTAACATCTGATAGGTGATACCATGTTCGGTGTCATGATTTCCAAAGACAAACGTATAAGGAATCTTGAATTCATCCATAAATAAGCCTAATTCTTTATATAGAAAAACAGCTTTGTCACTCATGGTTTGATCACCTGTAAAAACAATCAAATCAGGTTTCTCATGGTTGATGATATCTGTCATGAGTTGATAGGTAAGTATGTCCTTTTCATCGTGCATGAGATGCAGATCTGTGAACTGAACTATCTTTAAAGGACCCGTTTTTGGCATGATGATGAACGATGTTTCAAGAAAATCAATGATTTTTAACACGTCATGATGTTGATGAGCTACATGTGAAAACAACCGTTGATATGATAAAGGTTTTGCGTGATGCCAATCCATAAGAATACTATACACAGAAGCTTGTTGTGCGGTTAAACCATCCGATCTTTGATCGCCTATATAAACAAGTTCATGACGTTGACACTTAACATAGTCCATCATGTCTAAAAGACCTTCAGGATCTGGTTTACCCTTCTTAACATCATCAAATGCAATGATATGGTCAAAAAAATGATCAATACCTAAAATTTTGAGTTCATCTAACGCAATATCTCTTAGTTCAGACGTGAGTAAACCCAGTTTGTATCCTTTTTGTCTAAGTGTTTCTAAAAGTACCTTAACACCAGGAAAAACCTTAAGATATCGATGCTTTATAGATTGGTGTGTATGATGAATAAGATTTAAATGCTCTACCTTGACATCATCATATAGCTTTCTTACAACCTCAGGATACGAAGATGCAAAAACATCACCTAAATCAAGCGATTCAAATAAATGCTTTGGTGGATAAGTTTTAATAAGAGTTTCATAGATTTTAAGGACGAGTTCATCACTATCTATAAGTGTGCCATCCATATCGAAGATGATAGCTTTTAACATGTTTTACCTCTCAATATCATGATTGTATCACACATATTGTTCCATAGACAAAAGGAATGATGCCATGCACCATTCCTCTTGGTCAAATGGAGGAAAATTCTTAAAAAGAATGAATTATGCAGCAGGTGTTACAACATTAAGTGTACGTTCATGAACTGTTTCATTACCGTAGAAGTCAGTAACCGTGTAGGTTAACGTATATACACCAATAACTGATGTGTCAACGGTATACACCTTTGTTAAGGCATCATAAGTAACTAATCCTGGAGTTGTTGAAGTAACGACGACTTCAGGGACTTTCGCAAAATCACCAACTTTAATACCAGTTAATGGATTGAAGACTGCGTTTTGTTCAACGGTTGCTTCTTCTGTGTAAATTCGTGGTGCTAAATCATCTTTGATGTATCCTAAAAGTTCTACAGAAACATCATCGAAATAAACAGCAGTTGCAGCACTTCTTTCAGGTTTATCTGATTCGATTAAGCCTAAGAAGAAACCAATCTTAACATCAGGATGACTTTCGTATTGATTGATTAGAACGAGTTCATAAGTAACCCATTCAGTTGTAAGTGGAACAATATGATATGTCAAGACACGCCATGTTGAAGTTTCTTCAAATGACACTCTGATATCTCTTGCAACATCTGCCTTAGCTTTAAAGCTCAATAGATAAGTTGAACCAGCTTCTGACTTGAAACTATTTCTTTGGAAGAATTGGATGGAGTGAGGAATTGTTGCGACGTTAGTCACATTGATTCTAATAGCGCCATCAACGAATGTGTGTGGATCCCAAGTGCCTGGTGTTCCACCAGCCTTTAATGTCCAACCAACATTGCTATCGGATGTTGTAATCGCACTTTCTAATGCAAAGTCGCCATCAATAAATTGGATGCGAGAAGCTATAAAGTTCGCTTCTTCAACAACTGTCACGATACGTGTATGAGTTAAGACGTTACCTGATGCATCTTCTAACGTATAGGTTAATGTGTAATCGCCAGCAACAGCTTCATTGACTGTGCCTGATACGGTGATATCATCAACTGTTAACGCTGTATCAACATGATCATAAACTCTTAAACCCAACATTGGATCAAACGCTTGATTTTGTTTCCAGTAGATATCTTCAGCACCCCAAATTTGTGGAGCTTCTGTATCAGCTGATTTTTCTAAAATACGTGTGACAACAATATCATCTAAATAAATGGTTGTTGGAACAGATAACCCATGGACATTACCTGCAAAGAAACCAAACTTAACGTTGGTGACACTTGCTGTTGTATGTTCATATTCATAGGTATATGTTTCCCAATCGGTTGTTAAATCAAAATATGCTTTAAAACCAGAACCAGATGTTTCGAAGTTCACTTGGATAGGACGTGGATGTTCTGCTCTTGCTCTAAATGTAATTTGATAAATATGACCTTGTGTAACTGAACGATTTTGTTGATAGAACTGGTTACCATAGAAAAGTGTCCAAGGTTCAAAGACATCAATCATCGCTACGCCATTTTCTATCTTAGTTATAAATTGACCACTACCGTGCCATCCCCAACCTGTTGTAGCTGGTTGTGCAAGAGGTGTGAGTTGATCAACGGTAAAATCACCATTGACGACTTCAAATGTTGAAGGTAGACCACCACCTGATTCAGTAACAATCACATTTCTTTCAATTTCTGTGACATTACCTTGACGGTCTGTTAATGTGTAGGTCAATAAATAATCACCAGGAACATCAACATTCACAGTACCTGTAATGACGATACTTTCTGGTGTTAATGATTTATCGATTAAATCAAATACTTTAACACCTAAGAGTGGTTCAAATGGAACACCTACAGGTGTTTGTGTATCGGTAACGCCAAACATCATAGGCGCTTTATCATCAACAACATAACCAACAAGTTCAATCGCAACGTTATCTAAATAGAATGTTGTTGCTGGTGAATCTGTTTCAACTAAACCAGCAAAGAACGCTAATTTACCATTGGTGAAACCAGATGCTGGTACATAAATGATGGATTCATATGAAGCCCATTCGGTTGTTAAATCAACGATTTCATACCAGTTAACTGTTGTACCTGCTTCTAATGATAAACGAATAGCTCTTGCGATATCTACTTTCGCATCAAATGTCATACGATAAATAGCTTGTGTTTCAATAATGCGGTTTTGTTGATAGAATTGTGTGCCATGTGGAACGGTACCAACGTTAGTAATCACTTGCGTCATAATACCATTTTCAATAGCTACAGTGAACGTACCACCACCATGCCATCCCCAACCTGTTGTAGCTGGTTGTGGAATTGGTGTTAATTGATCAACTTGCATATCACCATTGATTAATACAAGTGTAGAGTCAAGCATGTCAACAGCTTCTTTAACTTCGATGGTACGTGTATAAGTCGCTGTGAAATCATTAGCATCTGTAATTTCATAGGTTAATGTGTATGTACCTACAGTCGTATGATCAACAGTACCTGTAACAACGATATCATCTAAGGTTAAGTCTTTATCCACTGCATCAAAAATGGTAATATTCTTTAATGGATCAAATGCAAATCCTTTAACAATGACCATATCTTCAACACCACGTAAAACTGGTGCATCTTGGTCAACGATTGCTTCAATCGTTTCTACAGTGACATTGTCTAAATAAATGGTTGTTGGAACAGATGTTGTGCCAACCATACCCATGAAGAACGCAAACTTACCATTGCTGTAACCTGGTAAGATATGTTGGAACTCAATGGTATATGTCGCCCATTCAGTGGTTAAATCAACGATAGTATCAAAACGACGTGAAGTACCTTCTTCTAAAGCAATTTGAATAGGTCTAGCAATATCAGCTTTAGCATCAAAGGTTATACGATAGATATGTCCTTGAACAATGATACGATTTTGTTGGAAGAATTGAACGCCATAAGGAACTGTACCTAAATCTTGAATATCGATTTTAGCAACACCATCTTTGATCTGAGCAGTAAATAAACCACCAGATGAATGAGGTTTCCAACCCCAACCTGTATCAGCAGGTTCTGGTACTGCAGCTAGTTGTTCAGTTGAGAAATCACCATTGATCACGAGCCAAGTTGAAGGAACTAAACCTGAAACAACCGTAATCGTTCGTGTAACAACTGTTTGATTACCTGATTCATCTTCTAAAGTATAGGTGATGACATAATCACCAGGAGTATTGTTATCCACAGTACCTGTGATAACGATGTCTGCTGGTGTTAATGTAATATCTTGATTGTCTGATACAGTGATGCCTTCAAGTAAATCAATGGCTTCACCAACAGAGATTGTTTTATCGGTAGCTCCAGTAATCACTGGATCTGTTTCATCATCAGATGGATCAACTTCAATAAATTCAACATTATCAAGATAAATCTTAGTCAGTGCATTGGCATTTTCTAGACGACCAACCATCGTACCTGCACCGAAAATCAATTTACCATTGACAATTGAATCCATCGTGACAAAGAATTCGTATTCATATCTTACCCATTCACTGGTAAGCATGACGTTTTCTTCAAGATAAGCTACATAGGATGTGTTTTCTAATTTAATAACCATACCTCTAGCAACATCGGCTTTTGCATCAAACACGAGTTTATAGTTTTTACCTTGTGTGATCTTTAAATTAGGTTGTGAGAATTGGCTACTCCACCATTGCCCACCATTAGCTGTAATATCATATTCAAGTACACCATCAACGATGGTTGCTGTACTTGCTCCACCTTCACCAGCCCAATGAGTCCAACCAGAACTGATGGGTTCGCTAAAGTCACCATTGATGACATAAAGTTCTGTCGATGGTTTTTCTCTAACGATAACCTGACGAGATAAACTTGTCACATTACCAGCTGCATCAGTGATTGTATACGTTATGGTGTAAGTACCTAACGTGTTAATATCAAATGCACCGGATACAACAATGCTTGATGTAATTGTGCCATCCACATCATCGATTGCTGTTATGCCAGCAGTAAGTGTAAACAGTGTATCGCCTTGATCAACAACAACATCAGTCACCCCAAAGAGCAGTGGTGCTGTAGTATCCTCAACGATGACGGTTGGATCGCTTGGGATAGGCTCTTCTGTTGGATCATCCTTACATGCAACAAGGACTAGCGCTAACAAGAAAATACTAAGTGTAAACCAAATTTTTTTCATCTGTTAACCTCTCTTTATTATTTTTTTATATGACACGACGTTTTTTAATCGTGATGAAAACGACAATACCAATACCTACAGCAACCACACTTGAAGAAATACCTGCGATAAGTCCCCAAGGTGTTGTAGGCTCAACAACTTCTTCCGCTAAAAATTCGATTTGAATCAAATCGGTTAATACTGTGAACTTTCTACCATCAGGTAAATATGAATCAAAGCTTGCATACATACTGATCGTACCAGCTTGTTCAATCGATTCAACTTCACCTCTTGCGTTGAAAACGATACCTGTTCCACCATCGTCAATCATGGTATAGGTTGGCATATACTTATATGTATCACCCTTTGGAGTTTCAATATAAGCTTCTAGTTTAAGATCGCTTATGTTTTTCCATTCAATCACTGAGGGATAATCAGCCATATAAAGTCTGTTATACGTATTTTCATAGTAACTGATATAGTTTGTTGTTATGCCACTGACACCATAATTGTAGAACGTGTTGATCACTGTATAATCATCAAGTGTCCATGGCCATATCGTGATACCACGATGAATGAGTGCTTCGATAAATGCTTTTGTCAAAGCTCCATAATTTGGGTTTAATGTTGATTTGATAGGAACAACTGAAGACAATGTGTTTGTCAAAGATGAGCTAACTGAATCTGCATTTAACACAGATGATGTGAGTAATCCATTAGATAAATCTGGATAAATATCTTTCATGTCAATGATGTTTTGTGGAGCAAAAGCAATCATAACTACTTGATCATACATATCATATTCTTCAATCAATGCTGCAACACGATGGACAAGTAGTGTTTGAGTCGGTTTGATTTCAATGAAAATAACGGCTCCAGATCCTTTAAGTGCTTGGAAATATTCGTTGAGAGTTGGAATCTTTAAGTCTTCTCTACCACCCACTGGATCTGATAGATTGACTGCTTTAACTTGTGCGAGAGTCGATGTTGAAATGTTGACTGAATCATAACCTGGAGCAGTTCTTGCTGTCGTTGAGTCATGGATAATAACAACTTCATAATCGGTTGTTAAATAGACATCAAGTTCTAAGATATCTGCACCATGTTCAACTGCTGCAAGTGCAGCTTCAATCGTATTTTCTGGTGCTGATGACTGAGGACCAGCATATAAACCTCTATGAGCAATCATCATAGGTCTTCTAAAATGTGTATTTTCATAAAAAATGTTATAACGTGTATAAAGTTGGCCATATGACTGGGTAATAACACCTTGAGCGCCTGATAAAATTGCTTTATAGTGACTAACTTTATCATCACCTGCTTGTACCCATATTGTCATTAAGCGTTGTTGTAAGTATTCAACTTGATCACGATTAACTAAATCGATAGGTAGTACAGCTGCAACCGCTTCTGCACGATTGGTTTCTCTTCTGATGTCAAGTAAATCTTCTTCTGTTAATTCTTCTTGATCAAATTCAAAAATCAAGACACCACGAAGTAGGCTGTGTTCTTCTCTAGCTGCAATAATCACATCTTTATCCTTGGAGAAAATAAAGGCATCAAGGATACCGTAAAGTTTTAATTGTTCAGCTAAACTTGTTGCTATACTTTCATCTTCTAAATAGAAACCAGGAATAATCGTTCCATCAATTTCAATAAGCGTATCGATGACACTTTGATAGACGACTTGATCTTCATCGATGACGTCTAAGTTGCTATTAACTCTAAAAATGACTGTGGCTGGCGTAATAGCAGATGTAAACTGTGCCATTTGACTTGCCTTGTTAAACCATGTCACGGTTGTAGCAGGTGCTACAACATGATCAACCGGTTGATAAATATCTGGAATTTGTTGAAATTGATGACGTTCAACTTCAACATAATCTTCAGGCAATGTGATTTTGATATTATCGTAATAAACTGTTGCATTATCAGCTTGAACACCAATCCGGCCGTATTTATAATCAAATGCTGATTCATATGTCATTAAAAGTGTGTCATTGATTGATTGTTTGACAGTAGCATCTTTAATATCTACTTCGAGTTGATATGTTTTTGCAGGATCGAGTGATTCAGAATAAGATGCAGTTCTTGCAACATTCCATCCACCATTAACACGTTTTGCAAATTCAACACCATTTCCTGCAGTAGCATCTTGACGAATCGCCATTTGATAATAGTTTTCTGTTTGATAGCGATACATGATCGATGTCCATCTTGCAGTATTTGCTGCTTGAGTCATTCTCATATCCGCTGAAATAATATAGTTTGTAAATCCTTGTAAGTATGATGGGAATAACACAATTGTGTAAGGACTTAAGAGTAATCTACCATTATCAATCGCTGCTGAACCACCGGATGCACCAAGATTGTTATATCTTTGTAACGTATTAGGCAGAGCACCACTTGAGTAGTCAAAACCCTCTTCGTATAATGTGTATTCTGTTTCTTCAGTTAATTTAATGAAAAAATGGAGATTATATGTCGTACTTTGATATGTCATCGATACGACATACATACCTTTTTCACTAATCGTTACGGTTGTTGGTGTAATAGAAACATTAGGATCGGTACTCGTCAATGTTGCTTGACTTAACGTAATTTCTCCAAAAGCACCTTTGACTTTAATCTTTTCTAAGTCGATTGCTTCTGAAACATTACCTAAAACATGTGTACTTGTTTCTGTTATAGTTCTCGAAGGCTCTTCTGCTCTAACTAGAACGAGTGAGAATAGCGAAAAACTAAGCGCTACAAGCACGACTAAAATGGATAAAACTATTTTTTTCATATGCCACCTCTTCACTTTGGGAAAACGATTTCCTTAATCGCTAAAAATAATAGCGAATACACGACAATACATCTGGGAAAACGATTTCCTAATTTTGATAAATAACAAAGGATTTCATGGTTCTGCCATACGATGAAATCCCTGGATGCCGTGTATGCGTTTACATGTGTAGTATATAAGTTTTAAATCGTTATGTCAATAAACAAGATTAAAATTATTGTTTTGTCGTTTTTCTGTGTACAAGTTTAACTGGTATTTTGGTGATCATTTGCTTTTTGGTAGTTGGTTTTTCAATAACGGATAATAATCGTTTAGCTGCTGTGTAACCAATCATCTTGGTATCTTGCTTAATCGTGGATAAAGCTGGTTCAAAGTGTGTTGCAAAATCAATATCATCGTAACCAATAATAGCAATATCTTTTGGAATGGCTACACCTAAACTTATCAACTGTTTAACAACACCGAATGCGATCACGTCTGACATAACCAAATAGATTTCCGCGCGATGGTTGCTGTTAAATATGATGTTAGCGACTTCTTCACCTGCTTCATAACCAAATCCTTCAGCTATCACAATATGATCTTCTTCATATGGCATGTTCATTTGATCCATTAAAATGCGGTAAGCTTCTAATCGATTATAAAAAGAACGAGCTGATAGCGGACCTGAAACAATACCGATATGTTGATAACCCTGTGATTTTGCATATTCCAAGTATATCTTGACACCCTGAAAGTCATCTGAAATGACTGACTCAAGATTAGGCATCACAATATCCGTTGAAATACAAGGGATATCTGATGACACAAGTTGAATGATATTAGGATTATTGACGTTACCCATGACGATAAGAACACCGTCGACTTTTTTATTTTTACACCACTCTAAATAGGTGAGTTCGTGATCTCCCAATTTACTAACGATAAGTACAATTTCATAGCCATTACGTTCAACTTCATTCTTAAAAGCTTGTAAAATACGTGAAAAAAACGGATGTTCAAATCCGATGAGTGAAATGTCAGAGTAAACAACGCCGATGGTCCAACTTTTCTTGCTGCTTAAAATACGTGCGCTCGACATGGCGACATAGCCAGATTCTTTGACATACTGCAAAACACGCTGTCTTGTCTCTTCGCTGATGCGGCCTTTTCCATTGACTATTTTGGAAATGGTACTCGGTGACAGATTAAGTTCTTTTGCAACTTCAACTATCGTTTTTTTCATGTAACCTCAAACGTAATTTTTTATTTGTGTCCTTCTTCTGGAACGATACAAATAAATGAAAATGTATCTTCCCCAACATTTCTAAATTGATGGATGGTGTTGCCTGGAATATATGCATAAGATCCTGCGGACACTCTTTCAACCTTACCATCAATCATGAGTTCTCCCTCACCTTTGATGATGTAGTTGACATGATACCAAGGATGTTGATGTTTAGGTGTATGTCCACCTTTTTCAACATCTAAAACTCTTAAGACATGGCCTTGCCAGCCTTCTTGTGGTGAAACTAAGACTTTAATTGATGCATCCTTAACTTCTGGACTTGTTATTATTTTAGCTTGTAAATCTTTGATATGACCAATCATGTTTATCCTCCGTAAAGTGATATGAATACACTCTCATGATAACATGTAAATGACTTACGAGACAAGGTAAACGAAAGAAAAAGGATGCATCTTTCGATCCATCCTCTACTGAACTTATGCTGGAATGACACTTCCTGCATAATGTTCGTTAATGTATGCTTTGACTTCAGGTAAAGCTAATACTTCAATTAATGCTTTAATTTTAGGTGATTCAAGCAAAGCTTGGGTGGTTGCAACAATATTGACATAAGGATTATCGACTGTTGATTCAATGAAGAGTGAATCCTCTGCAGGATTTAAATCGCCTTCAAGTGCATAATTTGAGTTAATGATATAAAGCGATGCTTCATTTGCATTGTATGCAGAGATTAAGAGATCTGGTGCCACATCACTTCGTAGAACTAAATTTTTGGGGTTAGATGTGATCACTTCATTAAAATTGATTTGTGTTGACAAAATATCAAATGATTCAGATAGTGTAATTAAACCTGCACTACGAAGTAAGTTGAGTGCACGACCATGATCAGAAACTGAATTTGAAAATAAGACAGTTGCTCCATTAGGAATATCATTTAAACTTGAGATGGTTTTGCTATATAATCCAATGGGTTCAATGTGTACACGTGAAGCAATCACGAGTTGACGACTTGCATTTTCGCTGTTGTAACGATCTAAAAAAGGAATGTGTTGAAAGAAGTTAGCATCTGCATCTCCAGCAGCAACGGCAGGATTAGGTAAATAATAATCAGATGTGATCACAATATCTAAATCATATCCTTTATCTAATAGATAAGGTTTAGCAAATTCTAAAATTTCTGCATGAGGTACGCTTGTAGCAATCACTTTAAGTGTTTGTTCATCTGAAGCTGAGCAAGCTGTTAAACCAATAACTGTAAAAAGAAGGGTGAAGATGTATAAGATTTTTTTCATATGTTTTTCTCCTGTTTTTTTTGTGTGTGATCAAGTTTTCTTGCAAAAAAGTCACCTGTAACTTGAATCAATAAGACAATTAATAAAATGGTGCCAATCGATAGATACATTAGCGGATAATTATTACCAAACTTACCATATTCATATGCTAAATAAGCTAGTCCACCTGCACCTATAACCGCTGCAGCGGACATAAACCCAACCAATGTCACTAATGTGAGTGTAAATCCTGAGACTAAACCTGATAAAGCTTCTTTGAAAATGACCTTATAGGTCATCAGTAATGAAGCTCCCATCGCTTCTAATGCTTCTAAGGTATCCTTTGATACTTCACGAAGCGACATGTGAACCACTCGTGCAAAGAAGGGGCTGGCACTGATAATCAGTGCGGGTAGTGCCGCACGTGCACCTAGCATGGTACCTACTAAAACCCTCGTCACTGGAATGAGTAAAATCAGTAAAATGATGAAAGGTATTGAACGAGCGATGTCATTAACAGTAGCGAGTATTCGGTGAAAAATTTTAACTGATCGTTTTTCTCCAAAAAGAGATCCTGGTTCTGAAGCATAAAGGAAAAATCCAATGATGAGTCCAATGACTAAAACGAATAAACCTGTACCAAAGACTAAGAATAACGTCTCACCTAAGGCTTCAACAAATAGTTTTCTAATATGTGAATCAAACATAACGGTTTACCTCCACGCCACATGTTCTTAAATAGTTAATAGCTTCTTCTTGTCTTTTTCCTTGTATTTGAAGATAGAGATAACCAATATTTTCATCTTTTAATTCCAATGTTTTAGCAAACATGATGTTAACATCCACATCAAACGTTTTAATCATCTCAGATAACGTCATTGAATCACTGTTTTTATGATCATAGATCAACTCATAAATCATCTGACTTTGATCTTTTGGTTCATAGATTAAAGATTTGATTAAAGCTTTTGTGACTTCGGATTTAGGTTTCGTGAATAATGCCTTCGCACGTTGATCTTCGATCACAAAGCCTTGGTTCATCACGATAATGCGATCACATAAATCTTTAATGATATCGATTTGATGACTGATAAAAATGATGGTAATCCCTGTTTTTACTTGAATATCTTTAAGTAATAAAACAATATCATGTGCCGTTTTTTGATCGAGTGCAGATGTCGCTTCATCACAGAGTAAATATTTAGGGTGATTCGCTAGAGCACGGGCAATACCAACCCTTTGTCTTTCACCACCTGAAAGTTCAACGGGATATCTGTTAGCTTTATCCTTTAGACCTACAAGTTCTAAAAGTTCATGAACGCGTTCATCTCTTTCTTCTTTCGGGTAATCTCCGATATGTAAAGCTAATATAATATTTTGATAAACCGTCATTGAAAAAACCAAATGGAAGTGCTGGAAAATCATGCCTATGCTCTGTCGCATTCGATTAAGTTCCTGACGATTTAAGTCATTGATGATAATATCATCAACAATCACTTGTCCTGACGTAGGTTTAATCAGACCGTTCATCAATCTGATCAACGTACTCTTGCCAGCGCCTGAATAACCAACTATGCCGATGATGTCTTTGTCATAAATCGTTAAATTCACATCTTTTAAGACTTGAAATGATTCATGTTTATGATGATATATGTGTTGGATATTTTTAAGTTCGATCATGTGTAATTCTCCTTTATTCAATAAAAAAACCTATCAAAACGATAGGCATATAGTCTTTGATGTCCCATCGTTTATAGCTTTACCACCTTGTTTATATAAACTGGTTGGTAGACGTTCATCGAGCTATATCTCTCCCGTCTTCTTGATAGTTGTTATGAAATTACATTTATTGTAGCACACTCTATCGGTGATAGAAAGTACTTTATCTATGAAATCGTTTTTACTGCTTATCTCTTTAAAATAAGATCAGCTTGATTCTTGATTTCCATCGCTTTGACATAGGCGATTTCCTTTGGAATCCACGTTCTAATAAACTTGAGTAATCGTTTAAATCCATTGCGTTTATAGATACGAAGATACGCTTTGAAGCGAGGTACTTGAACAAAGACCTTATAATCATAGTTTGCTAATAATTTTGGATGCATGCTATATGCACCTTCAATGATGAGCATCGGTTGATAATCCACATTTACCTGATCCATATGGGTATGTTGTTTAAAATCGAAAGGTCGATAGTGATAACCCATTTTATTCATAAAAGGGGTCACAATCTCTTGATTGATTTTATCAAAATCGATGTTAGCTCCATGTATACTTAAAGGGTCTTTAGGA
>Ga0265295_1006815_pt1 | contig 13563 bp, 14 predicted proteins | sample Munlansysbiofilm_FD_192503 | JGI IMG/M metagenome (GOLD analysis project Ga0265295, IMG submission 192503) | Leachate microbial communities from a municipal landfill in Southern Ontario, Canada - Methane capture system biofilm | ecosystem: Engineered > Solid waste > Landfill > Unclassified ... | reverse complement strand
GGTGAAGCTTTTCTTCCCATCCTTTCATGCTTTCATCTTTCCAATTCCCATAGGCGTTACGGATGTTGACTTTTCCATATTTGGAGAGTTCATCAATAACGCCCTCAATGGATTTATGGCTGACATTGTCACAATCTATCAACAGCGCCATTTTATTTTCCTGGGACATTTTTTCTCCCCTTATTTTTTTATATGAAACTCGCTTCGAAGCGCCATAGGTAGCGGTGTTTCAATATTCGTTGCGGCCGGATGCCTCTCTCGCTCCGGCCGTGCCGGTTATATGAAACTCCCGCCGAAACATCACTGTACGAGTCTCGACTTTATAGCCCTCTTTGGTTATCCTGACCGGAACATTCAAAACCAAAGGGGCGAAACATTTAAGAAGGGTCAAAATGACCTCCGACGTTTTGCGGTTCCGGTCAGGATAACCAAAGGGGGCGGGATGACACTCTTGTTCCCCTTCCTTAGAGAATCGACCTTATATAATCCACGCCGTTCTTGAAAATCTGAATGCCGGGTGTTAAGGCCTGATCAGGGGGTTTGCCACTGCGCTTCAGCATCTCTTTTGTCCGGGGCCAGTCAGGGTGGTTGGACGGATGGTTGAAAGCCTCAGGGTGGGGCATGAGGCCGAAGATCCTGCCCGTTGGGTCGCAGATGCCTGCTATGTCGTCCATGGAACCGTTGGGGTTCATGGGGAAACGCCCCCTGGCCGGTTGATCGTTGGCGTCGGCATAGCGAAGCACCACCTGGTTGCCCGCAACAAGAGTTGCAAGGGTTTCCTCGTCGGTGACAAACTTGCCCTCCCCGTGGCGAACCGGAAGTTCAACCGTTGCCATTCCCCTTGTGAACACACAGGGAGTGTCTTCGGCGGTTCTGAGGTTCACCCATTGATTTCTAAAATTACCGCAGTCGTTAAAGGTCAGGGCTACGCTTCTCCGGGTGTAGTCTCCCTCCAGCCCCGGCAGGAGTCCCAGATTTACAAGGGTCTGGAAACCGTTGCAGATCCCCATGACAAGGCGTCCACCTTTAACAAAGGAGAGAAGCTCATTGCCCAGATGTTTTTTCAGCTTTAACGCCTGGATCACCCCGGCCCCGTGGTCATCGCCCCAGCTGAATCCACCGCCAAACACAAGGATGTGAAAGCCTTCAAGGTCGACCTTTCCAGATACCAGGGAGTTGATGTGAACCCTTTTTGCAGATGCGCCGGAAAGTTCAAAGGCCCGGGCAGTTTCCATGTCGCAGTTGAGTCCAAATCCAGTCAGTACGAGAGCTCTTACCTGTTTCATTACATATCTCCCAAGGGTCTTTGCCATGCGGTTTCAAGGGTATGGATGGATGTGTCAACAAGGGGTGTTCCATCCATGGCCTTGATTTTTAAATTTTTATGCTGATCGGTCACAACCCCTACACAGGCTGCGGCCATACCCTTGAAGAGCTTATCAAAGGTTTCCCTGTTTTCAGGGGCCACCGTAACAATAAACCTGCCCTGGGATTCGGAGAATAAAAGGGTGTCGTTTCTCAAAGCCCCGCCCCTCTGGGGAACAGCACCAAGGTCGACTTCCATGCCAAGACCACCGGCCATGGCACAGAGGGGAAAATGCACCCCTAATCCACCCCGTGCGACAGCATGGGCCGATGCAACAAGGGCCTTTCCCATGGCCCGGGTAAGGGCCCTGTAAACGACCTTGAAGGGTTCAAAGTCGACCTTTGGAACGTTAAGGCCGGTTGCTCCATAAAGCTCGTAATATTCAGACCCTCCAAGTTCGTCAAAGGTGTCGCCCAGCACATACACAAGGTCACCCGGGATCTTGGGATCCATGGTAACCACAGATTCAATATCATCGATAACACCGGTCGTGGAGAACTGAACCGTTGGCAGGGCCGAAACCTTGATTGTTTCACCGTACTTGCCGGTCAGATGACCGTCCACATACATGGAATCCTTGCCCGAGAGAAGGGGGACACCATAGGCCATGCAGGCCTGCTTCAACGCCCGGCAGGCCCTCACGAGCTGGGCCGCCTTGAATTTGCCGTCGGGGTTGTCCACAGGATCATAGCCTATGTGAGGCCAGCAAAAGTTGTCCACCCCGCCTATATGGTCGAGAGTTCCGCCAACTGCGATGATGCGGCGAACCGCCTCGTCGATGGTGCAGGTCATCATGTGAAAGGCGTCGATCTTTGAGTACCAGGGAAGAATTGCCTGGGCAAAGGCAAGGCCTTTGGAAGATTCAAGCACCGGCCGGATCACCGAGGCGTCCGAAGGGATGTTGCGATTCAGGCCCACAAGGGGTTTAACAACGCTTCCCCCCTGGACCTCGTGGTCGTACTGGCGGAAGATGTACTCCTTTGAGCAGATGTTGGGCCGTTGAAGCATGTCCCCAAGGAGGCGTTCATAATCCTTTGGTTCGCCAATCACGGGCTCGTACAATCCCCTTGTTTCAGGCGATCTCCACACGGCGTCAAACTCCCACCTGGGAAACCCCTTGTCCAGAAGATCCATATCCACAAAGGCACAGGTCTTTTCCCCGTAACGGATGTGAAGCTTTCCAGTGTCGGTATAGGTGCCGATCACCGTGCTCTCAACTGCATGGTCCCTTGAAAGGGCCAGGAAACGATCGATATTTTCCGGCGGAACTGCAATGGTCATGCGCTCCTGGGATTCAGAGATCCAGATCTCCCACATGTCGAGACCCTCGTACTTCAGGGGTACCCTGTCAAGCCATACCTCGCAGCCGTTGCTAATCATGGCGGACTCGCCCACCGACGATGAAAGCCCCCCGCCTCCGTTGTCCGTGATAAACCGGTAGAGCCCCTGATCCCTTGCCTCTAAAAGAAAATCATGCATCTTCTTCTGGGTGTAGGGATCGCCGATCTGGACGTGGCCTGCCGGAGTGTTTTCCGACAGCACCTCGGAGGATGCCGTAACCCCGTGGATGCCGTCCTTTCCGACCCTGCCGCCGCTCATGACGATGAGATCCCCGGGACAGGTCTTCTTCTCGTGGCTTGGAGCGCCTTTAACCATGGCCGGCATAATGCCGAGGGCAGTTACAAACACCAGGCTTTTCCCCATATATCCGCCGTGAAACAGGGTCTGGCCGAAGGTGGTGGGAACCCCGCTCTTGTTACCGCCGTCCTTTACCCCCTCAACGACCCCGTCAAGGAGCCTTCTGGGATGGAGGGTCGGCTTCAAGGGCCCTTTATAATCAAGCTCGCCCACGCAGAACCCGAAGCTTCCCATGATCAATCTTGCGCCTAATCCGGTTCCCATGGGATCCCGGTAGACACCCACAATGCCGGTTATGGCGCCACCATAGGCCTCCATGTTTGACGGTGAGTTGTGGGTCTCGCCGGTGATGACATAGTTGTTTGTGTCGTCAAAACGGCCCACTCCTGCGTTGTCCCAGAGGACCGAGACCACCCAGGATTTTTTCTCCTTGAGCTGGAAGGTCGGATCCTTGATGTACAGCTTAAACAGATCCTCCTCAATGCACGCCTCGCCGGTGTCGGCATCCACATAGCGAAACAGCCCCTGGAAGGTGTTGTGGTTGCAATGGTCGCTCCTTGCCTGGGAGATATATTCGAGCTCAAGATCCGTTGGGAGCCCAAGACCTGCTTTGGCCCTGGATTCCAGCACCTGGGGATCTAAAAAGTACTCCCGGATCACAGGGATATCCCTGGGGTTTAAGGCAAGGTTTCGTTGGTCGCTGATCGTCTGGAGCTCTTCGTCTGAACCGATGCTCAGGACGGCAAATTCAGGCTCGTGGTTCAGGCTGACCCTGGCAGGAGTCGTGTTGACGCCCTTTTCCAGGTCCCACTCGGCCCTTTCAAACACCTTCCACTGCTGAATAATGGGATTTGACAGAAGTTCCCCCGCCAGGATTTCCATCTCTTCTCTGGTGAGGCCCTCCCCCTTTACGGCATACCGCCTTGAGGTGTAAACTCCATCACCAGGTCCCAACCTTTGGTTCAAAAGATCCTCCACCGCCTCCACTGCCGTGCTTGCAGGGTTGTCCCTCACCCCGGGCCGCAGACCGATCCAGATGCACCAGTCAAAGTCAATGTCAAGGGGCTTTAAAGAGGAGATCTGGGTCACGGGATTTGTCAGGATCTCATCCTTTATGGTGCAGAGCTCAGGAATGGTGAGATCCGCCTCCAGGGTGATAAGGTTGACGGTCCTTACGTCCGTTAGACGGATGTTAAAGTAATCCAAAGCCTTTCGTGTGAGACTTGCGCCTTCGGCATCAAACAGATCGGGTTGCAGGGCTATCTCTATACATGAGATCATATTATTCACCATAAAATATTCTTAGGATATCGTTATAAAAGACAAACACCATCAAGGCCAGGAGCAGCATCATGCCAAACTGGTTGGCCTTTTCCCTCAGCCTTTCCCCGGCGGGTTTCCCGGTAATGGCCTCAATGCCGAAAAAAACAAGGTGTCCCCCGTCAAGAACAGGCACGGGAAAAAGGTTGATAATGCCGAGGTTTATGCTGAGCATTGCAATGAAAAAGGCAAGATTGGCAGCCCCGGCCCTTGCCTGATCACCGGCCATCTGGGCGATCATGATCGGTCCGCCAAGGGTATTTGCCGACACAGATCCCGTAAAAATTTTCCCAATGGAAAGCACGGTAAGCTTTATTATCTCCCAGGTCCTTACAAATGCTTCACCCATGGCCTCGATGGGATTGAGCCGTTCGTGCACCACTTCTCCTGCCGACGAGATGCCGACCATGGGCTTTTTAATGGTTTCGCCAAAGATATTAGTTGCTGTGGTCTGCTCTGGGACAATGGGGATGTGGAGATTCTGGCCGTTCCTGTTGATGAAAAAATCAAGGCGTTCAGCACCTGATTCAGATTTGTTTGACTTGGAGATAAGCAGCACCATGTCGTCCCAGGTTTCCACAGCCTTACCGTCAATGGCCTTGATAAGATCGCCGGGTTTGACACCTGCGATCAATGCAGGAGAATCATCTGCAACCGCTCCAACCACGGGCCGCACATAATAGCTGCCCGCTATCTGGAACAAAAGATAAAATATGAGAATTGCCAGAACAAAATTAAAAACCGGTCCTGCCGCAACGATAAGGCTCTTCTGGAAAAGGGGCTTGTGGGTGAATGAAAGGGCTCGATCCACGGCGGAAATTTCACTGGCCGGGTCTTCTCCAACCATCTTTACATACCCCCCAAGGGGAATGACGGAGAGGCAGTACTCTGTCAACCCGACCTTTTTTCTATAAATCTTTGGCCCGAATCCCAGGGAAAAAGTTTCAACCCCCACCCCGAAAAATCTTGCCACAAGGAAGTGTCCCAGCTCGTGGAAAAATATCAAAACGCCCAGAACAATCACAAACGCAACCAATGAATGACCCATAAAACCTCGCTTAAATAAGGGCCAAAGCCATCTGCCTTGCCCAACCGTCTGCTTCTATTATATCGGAAAGGGCTGGATCGTCAACCCTTTGGTGAAGAGTCATGGTCTTTTCAACCATGGAAAATATGCCTGAAAAACCGATCCTGCCCTTTAAAAACGCCTGAACCGCAATCTCGTTGGCCCCATTCATCACGGCAGGAAGTGTGCCGCCCTGGCGGCAGGCCTCCACGGCAAACCCGATGGATGGGAAACGGCCCATGTCCGGTCGTTGAAACTCGAGCCCGCCAAGGGCCGTAAAATCGGGAAATTCAAGGTCAAGGGTCAAACGGCCGGGCCAGGAGAAGGCCAGGGCGATGGCCGTCCGCATGTCCGGCACCCCCATCTGTGCCATAACCGAACCGTCGTTGAAACCCACCATGGAATGGACAATGCTCTGGGGATGAACCACCACCTCCACCTGGTCGATGGTAAGATCAAAAAGATGAACAGCCTCGATAATCTCGAGCCCCTTGTTCATGAGCGTTGCCGAATCAATGGATATCTTGTGCCCCATGTTCCAGGTGGGATGACTCAGGGCGTGTTCGGGTCTTATTTCCGCAAATTTTTCCCTGGGTGTATGGAGAAACGGACCACCCGAAGCCGTTAAAAATATCTTTTTGAGATCCTTTGCCCGATTTCCGGCGAGACACTGGAAGATCGCTGAATGTTCGCTGTCCACAGGCAGAATTGCAACCTTGTTTTTCCTGGCAAGGGCCATGACAAGTTCGCCCGCCATCACAAGGGTCTCCTTGTTGGCAAGGGCCACCTCTTTTTTTGCCCTTATGGCAGCCAGGGCCGGCAGAAGACCTGCGGCACCTACCATGGCAAGGAGCACTAGGTCCACGTTCTCGTGACTTGCCCCCCTGGCATACCCGGATTCTCCAAAAAGAATCTCGGGGAGAGGTTCGCCGTTAAGAAGATCCTTTAGCCTTCGGGCGTGGATTTCGTCAAGAACCACCACGGTTTCCGGCTTAAAGGCCCTGACCTGGCGGGCAAGAAGATCGATATTGGTTGCCGCACTGAGCACCCTTACGTCAAACCGATCGGGATGCATAAGAACCACGTCAAGGGCGCTTGTTCCTATGGAACCTGTGGAGCCCAGAATGGACAGACGTTTTTTCATCCCAGCAGCGACTTAAAGGCAAAGGCAAGGGGCAGGGCAAATATAAGGCCGTCAATGCGGTCAAGTATGCCTCCGTGCCCGGGAAGAATCGATCCTGAATCCTTTATTCCTCCCCTCCTCTTTAACGCCGATTCAAAGAGATCTCCCACCTGTCCCACGGCTGCTGCAAGGGCTGAAAAACTGGCCGCCTGGAGCAAGGAGACATTTTCAATAAACAGCAGATCAAACACGACACCCACGACGATTGCGGCAAGGATCCCTGCGACAGAGCCCTCAACGCTCTTGTTGGGGCTGACCCTTGGGGCGAGCTTATGCCTGCCGAAATGGGTGCCCACATAAAAGGCACCGGTGTCGCTTGCGGCAACGATGAGGAAAGTCCATATAACCCACACGGCACCCTGGTGGGAGTTTCGCATCAGGACAAGGAACGAGAGAAAAAGGGGAAGATAAACAATGCCCATGATCTGCTTTAAGGCAAAGGTGAACATGGTTGAATCCTGGGAAAAAGTCAAGACCACAACAAGGGCAACGATCAGGAGATTGACCGCAACCATGGCAAGGGCTCCTCCTGCACCAGCCGAGTGTGCGGCACAAATGATAGCTGCGCCCATGACATGGGTGAGGATCAGAAGGGGAATAGGGGTTTTATGGCTGCCGCTGGAATCCCTGGCGGCTGTGACAATGGCCAGATATTCGTTGAGGCCTGAAAAAGTCACCAGAATCACAACAAGGGTGAAGGCCAGGGCTGGACCCTTCAAAAGAATCAGAAAAAGAACAGGGACAAGGATTAGTGCTGTGATCCATCGTTTCAGGTGCATACAACCTTTCCATACCTGCGCTCCCGGCTCTGATATTGTCTGACAATATCGAGGAATTCTTCCGGAGAAAAATCGGGCCACAGGGTGTCTGTGATAAATATTTCAGCATAGGCAATCTGCCAGAGCATGAAGTTACTCAGGCGCATCTCCCCGCTGGTGCGAACAAGCAGGTCAAGGTCTGGTTGCCCCCCGGTATAAAGTCTTTCTGCCACGGTCTCTTCGGTGATATCCCGGACATGAAGTTTTCCCTGGGCGACCTCGTCAACAATAGTTTGAACCGCCCTTGTGATCTCCTCTCTTCCTCCGTAACTCAAGGCGAGATTCAAGATCATGCCGGTATTGCCGCAAGTTTTCTCCATGGCCCCATGAATCTGGTTTTGAACATCCAGGGGAAGCCTGGAACGCTGACCGATAACATTGAGCCGAATATTCTCGCGGTCAAGCTCATCCTGCTCCTTTGCCAGGAAACGTTTGAGAAGAAGCATCAGGGCCTTTACCTCGGCAGCCGGCCTTGACCAGTTTTCCGTTGAAAAAGCATAAAGGGTGAGCACCTCAATTCCAAGTTTACGGGCACAGGTGACAATGGAACGAACCGTTTCCACTCCCCTCTTATGGCCGTTGACCCGGTTCATCAACCGTTTCTTTGCCCAGCGACCGTTACCGTCCATTATAATGGCCACGTGGCGGGGTAGTTTTTCAGGGTCGACCAAATGCTGTTCAGCAAGGTTAGAGTTCAAATTAGAGTTCCAGGATTTCCCTTTCTTTGGCGGTAAACACAGCTTCGATTTTTCCGATGAAATCATCGGTGATCTCCTGGACCTCTTTCTGGGCCCTGAAATTTTCATCCTCGCTGATATCGCCATCCTTTTGAAGGGCTTTCAAGGTGTCGTTACTGTCCCGCCGTATATTTCTTACGGCGACCTTGAACTCTTCGCAGGTATTGTTAACGACCTTGGCAATCTCCTTTCGTCTATCTTCAGTCAACGGCGGAATGTTGATCCTGATGATCTTTCCGTCGCTGGAGGGGGTAAGGCCAATATTTGCCTTGAGGATTCCCTTTTCCACCTCTTTGATGGCACTGATGTCCCAGGGCTGAATCGTGATCATCCGGCTTTCTGGAATGGCAATGGAAGCCATCTGATTCAACGGGGTCAATGTTCCGTAATAATCCACCCTGACGCCGTCAAGCATGGTCGTAGTCGCCCTGCCCGTGCGTACCCTCTGCATCTCTTTTTCAAGGGCCTTGACAGACTTGGTCATTCTGTCCCGGGTCTCCTTGTATATCTCGTTGATCATAGTAGGTTTTGCTCCATTAAGGTTTATCTGCAATCCTCAGCTGTTATAAATTCTGGTGCCAATCCCCTGTCCGCACACGGCCCTTACAATGTTGCCCGGGGTGTGGAGATCAAAGACCTGAAGGGGCAGATTGTTGTCCATGGCAAGGGATATTGCGGTCATGTCCATCACCTTCAGCTGTTGTTCCAGCACCTCCATATAGGAGATCTTTTTAATGAAACTAGCATCCCCGTATACGACCGGGTCCTTATCGTAGACCCCGTCCACCTGGGTTGCCTTGAACAGGATCTGACAGTGAAGTTCCTGGGCCCTCAGGACCGCTGCCGTGTCTGTTGTAAAATAAGGGTTGCCCGTGCCTGCGGCAAAGATAACGGCCCTCCCCTTTTCAAGATGACGTTCGGCCTTTCTGCGAATAAACGGTTCTGCCACCTGGTTCATGGTAAGGGCAGACTGCACCCGTGTCGGCACCCCCTGTTTTTCCAGGGCATCACACAGGGCAAGGCTGTTGATAACCGTTGCCAGCATCCCCATGTTGTCGGCCGAAGCCCTGTCCATTCCGGCAGAGCTTCCGGCAACACCCCTGAAGATGTTGCCGCCGCCCACTACCATGGAGACCTGGACACCCATTTTGTGAACCTCTGCCACCTCTTTTGCAACATAGTTGATCATCTCGGGCTTGATGCCAAAACCCTGATCTCCCATCAATGCCTCTCCGCTGAGCTTGATCAGAATTCTATCAAATTCGGGTGTCCTGTCCAAGTTTTATTCTCCTATCTGAAAACGTGCAAATCTCTTAATCTGGATATTTTCTCCGATCTTGGCGATGGCCTCGGTGGTAATCTCGGCGATCGTCTTTTTAGGATCACGGATGTAGGGCTGACTCATGAGGCAGGACTCTTTGAAAAACCTCTGAATCTGACCCTCCACGATCTTCTCCACGATGTTTTCCGGCTTTCCCTGTTCCAGGGCCTGGGAACGGTAGATCTCTCTCTCCCTTGCCACCGTCTCCTCCGGTATATCTTCGGGATTGAGGCCGCCGGGGTTTGTCGCTGCAATGTGCATGGCAACATTTTTTGCAAATTCAAGGAAATCATCCGTCTTTGCAACGAAATCAGACTCACAGTTGATCTCAACCAGCACCCCGAGCTTTGATCCTGTGTGGATATAGGGAAAGACAACCCCTTCCGACGTTGCCCTGCCGGCCCTTTTCTGGGCCTTGGCAAGTCCCTTTTTTCGAAGGTGATCAAGGGATTTTTCTATATCACCGGCGTTTTCAGCCAGGGCTCTTTTACAGTCCATCATGCCGGACCCTGTCTTATCCCTGAGCTCTTTTACCATTGCTGCTGTTATATCAGCCATCTTTAAAACTCCTTTATATCTAACTCGCTCTGAACCGGCAGACGGCAGCGAATAAGGGCACCGCCCCTACTCTTGCTCCCGCCCGCTGTTATCGAGTTTCATGCTTGGTTGTGGGGTGTGCTTATTCAGCCTTTTCGGCCGTCTGCTCGGCCGGTGTAGTTTTCCTTCTGATCATTTCCACGACAGGTCCGTCTGAGCCGTCGGATTCTACGGTGCGCTCAACCGCCCCACGAGTATCGGCAAAGGCTGCCTCATCCATCTCCTTGTCCGATCCTGCGTTCTGCTTCTCAAGATAGCGCTGACGGCCCTCTATTGCGGCGTCGGCAATCTTTGAGGCAAACAGCCGAATGGAGCGTATGGCGTCGTCGTTGCCGGGAATGACATAATCAATATCATCCGGATCGCAGTTTGTATCCACAACTGCAACAATGGGAATACCGAGCCTCTTCCCCTCTTTAACGGCAATGGATTCGTTCTTTGGGTCGATCACAAAAATGGCACCGGGCAGACTTTTCATCTTAGTGATCCCGCCAATGCAATCCTCAAGTTTGACACGCTCCTTGCCCATCTTTACGCGTTCCTTCTTGGGATAATCTTCGATGGTCCCGTCGTTGTCTATGGTAGTCAAGAATTCAAACCTACCGATGGTCTTCTTGATGGTCTGAAAGTTTGTGAGCATTCCGCCGAGCCAGCGATTCTGAACGTAAAAACTCTCTGACCTGTTGGCCTCTTCGTAGACAGACTCCCGTGCCTGCTTTTTAGTTCCCACAAACAGAACGCTCTTGCCCTGGGCCGTCACGTCTGCGATGAAATCATAGGCATCCCTGAACATCTTGACCGTCTGCTGAAGATCGACGATGTAAATACCGTTTCTTGCACCAAAAATGTACTTCTTCATCTTGGGATTCCAGCGCCGGGTCTGGTGGCCGAAATGGACACCTGCCTCAAGAAGTTCTCTCATTGTAACGTAAGCCATAACTTTCTCCGTAAATCTTTTAAATGGTTTTTCCCACCACTCCTGTCTTGTCCCGCATCAACATTCCATCCAATATCATTAATTAGGTATCATGCAATGAATCAAATAAAACGCACCCGACACAGGATCAGGGAGTGTGTGTAATGGCGGTGATAATTTCACCGCTGACAAATCTTGCTTCATATATCAAACGGGCGGTTTATTGGCAATCTTTTTTTCCCAACCTCACCACCCGGTTAAGCCCTGCATAGTCATCGAAGAACTCGATGGATGAAAATCCCGGACATTCCCTGAAGGTCTCCTCAACCTTCCCCTGCTGGTCTGATCCTGTCTCCATCAGCAAAAATCCTCCAGGAACGAGGTAGTCACAGGCCTGCACCATGATGGTGCGAATGCAGGCGAGCCCGTCCTCTCCCCCGTCAAGGGCAAGGGACGGCTCAAAAAGGCTCACCTCGGGCTGCAACCCCCTGATATCACCGGTGGGAATGTAGGGAGGATTTGACACTATAAGATCAAACTCTGCCCTTAAACTGAATGGCGCAAACCAGGAGCCCGCCACAAACGAAACCTTCGATACATCAAGCTCCTTTTGTGCATTCAACGCCGCAATTTCCAGGGGGATGAGGGAGATGTCGCTTGCAAAAAAGCTTAGCTCCGAATTTGTCTTTGCGAGGCTGATTATTACCGCACCCGACCCCACGCCTAGCTCAAGCACACGACCCCCCCGGATATTTTTTCGGGACAAAACTTCAAGGGCGAGCTCCACAAGGCGCTCGGTGTCAGGCCGGGGAATAAGCACCCCTGGTTTAACCTGGAATTCAGACTCCCAGAATCCTTTAATGCCCGTAATATACGCCACGGGTTCACGATCAACCCTGCGTTCTATCAAACGGCGAAATGTGATAAGCTCATCCCTGTTAAGGGGCCTGTCGTGCTGGAGATAAAGATCAAGGCGCTCGACTCCTAAACAATGGGCGAGCAAAATTTCAGAGGTAAGGCGGGGACTGTCGATCTCACTCCTGATAAAATACCCTTCGGTCCAGGCAAGTATCCGCCTTATCGTCCAGAGATCCCTGGCCGTTTCCACCGGTTAGTTCGCCTCCTTGAGAGCCTCGGCCTGGGCATGGGTCTTGAGTTCGTCAATGATCTCCTGAATGTCTCCGCCCATGATACTGTCGAGCCTGTACAGGGTAAGACCTATCCTGTGGTCGGTCATTCTGCCCTGGGGAAAGTTGTAGGTCCTGATTCTACCGGAACGGTCACCTGTTCCCACCTGACCCTTGCGCTGGGCTGCCCTTTTGGACTCCTGCTCCCTCACCATGGCATCGAGGATTCGGGCCTTGAGAACCTTCATGGCGGCAACCTTGTTCTTGATCTGGGATTTTTCATCCTGGCAGGTTGCAATGATTCCAGTGGGGAGATGGGTTATCCTGACCGCAGAATCCGTGGTATTGACCGACTGACCGCCTGGCCCTGAGGATCTGAAGACATCGACCTTTAACTCGGACGGCTCAATTTTGAGCTCAACATCTTCAGCCTCCGGCAGAACGGCAACGGTCACGGCCGAGGTGTGAACCCTGCCCTGGGTCTCGGTCTCAGGCACCCGTTGTACCCTGTGGGTTCCGCTTTCATACTTGAATGCACTAAAGGCCCCATTGCCCTTGACCATGGAGATAACCTCCTTGAATCCGCCGGAGCTTGAGTGGTTGCTCTCGATCATATCAACGGTCCAGCCCTTAATTTCGGCGTACCTCGAATACATGCGGAATAGATCTCCGGCAAAGAGCCCTGCCTCCTCACCCCCGGTGCCCGCCCGAATTTCAAGAATGACGTTTTTGTTGTCATTGGGGTCCTTTGGCATGAGAAGGAGCTTGAGGTTTGATTCCATGGAATCACACCGTTCACCTAGCTCAGCAGCCTCTTCCTTGGCCATATCTCTTATGTCTGGATCAGCATCCTTCAGCATCTCTTTAGCTTCCGCAAGTTGCTTAAGAATCGTCTCATAGTCGGTAAAGGCCGACATCAAGCGGTTGAGTTCGCCGTGCTCCTTCAGATATCGCTGGTACTTCACCTGGTCCGCCATGACCGCAGGGTCACTCAGAAGATGCTCAAGCTTTATGTAACGTTCTTTTATACCGTGTAATTTATTTATCATGTTCTGCAAATCCAAAAAGGGAAAACTTCTGCAAATCTAAACTTCTGCAAATCTAAAAAGGGGAAACCAGACATATAAGCCCGACCTCCCCCTGATTTTTTTTTATGAACGGCTCTACTTTTTCTTTGCAGCAGTTGCGGCGTCAAAACTCGCATACTTTTTCTTAAAACGGTCAATCCTTCCGGCTGTATCAACAAGCTTTTGCTTGCCCGTAAAAAAGGGGTGACACTTGGAACAGATCTCCACCTTGATATTTTCCCTTGTGGACCCAACCTCAAGGACATTGCCGCAGGCACACGAGGCCGTTGTTCGTTTGTACTCTGGATGTAAATCTTTTTTCATAACCCTAACTCCTTGTTATATATCTTCTTTTATTACTATTATGAATTCATTGAATCAAGAAACTCTTTATTATCCTCTGTTCC
>Ga0265295_1006814_pt1 | contig 13566 bp, 12 predicted proteins | sample Munlansysbiofilm_FD_192503 | JGI IMG/M metagenome (GOLD analysis project Ga0265295, IMG submission 192503) | Leachate microbial communities from a municipal landfill in Southern Ontario, Canada - Methane capture system biofilm | ecosystem: Engineered > Solid waste > Landfill > Unclassified ... | reverse complement strand
CGTTTTAACCCCCGAACAGGAAAAATACCTGAATTCTTGGGAATCCGGAACCTAAATCGTTTTTAAATTTATAGACCAAAAACCCCTCGGAAGAACGAGGGGTTTTAGTTTTATTTTCATCAGCTTAGGTTTTATAGACCAACCTGCCCTCAACCGCTGCATTTATATTCTGATGATGTCTCAAATATTCATCCAGAACAGCCTGCATTGAGAAAGCCATCACTTTAGGGCGAGCAATCATGCTTAGTTCTTCTTCACTGAGGTTTAAATTCTTTTGGCAGTTATTCAAATGATAAGATTGAATTCCAATTTTGAAGGTCTGTTCATCTTCAACTTCCACACCATTGACTTTTAAACTAATCAGTTTTTCTTGCTTATCATCAAAGACTGCATTGACAGTCTTGTTCACTTGGAAGCATTCCCCTTCACTGTTGCGATTGCCTTTGCGCATAATGTGAGCAAAGATTTTGCGAAGTTTTGCTCCATCTACGACATAACGGGAGTAGGAATCATCGTATGGAAAAGCTTGTTTCAAATCGCCAAGCGTTAAAACCGGACCTAACTCTTTCGACCGTATCGAACCGCTGCCGATGAAAGCCACATCCAGCTCTGCATTCTCAGCGAAAATATCTGAGAACAGGTTGCCAAGCTCGGTTTCAACTTCGCGCATAGGATGGCTAAGCTTTTTTGCAAATCGGCAGATGAGCGTGTTGTATTTTGCATCGACTATATTTTTATATCCGTCAATGAATTCTTGCATTTGCTTATCCGCTTGGATTTTGTCACTTCTGATGGGAACAAGCTCCCATTTCCAATCCACAATTGAATTGGTATCGTCATCGACAGTGATGTCAAAGCGTCCGATTTGGTCCGTACCCACAGCTGCCTGGGCAATCAGGATGTTGTTAACCAGTTCTGGTTGTTCCATGAAACTGTGGGAGTGTCCGCCCAGCATCATATCCACGCCCCAATCCGGATTGAGAAGCGATGCTAATTGTCGGTCGGAGTCCAAGCCAATGTGAGTTAGCAGAATGGTCAGGTCAATGTCGTCATTTTTGTAGACATCACAAATTCGTCCAACTTCAACGGCTGCATCTTCCAAAGAAATGAAGGTGCCGATTTGTTGGTCTTGTTTTAGAGAATCGAGGACGGTTTCGGTGAGGATGCCGATCAAGAGGATGTCAAAACCATCCACGTTTTTAATCAGGTAGGGCAGCATCAGACGCTTATTGTATTTTTTGATGTAGAGGTTTGCATTGATAATGGGGAAATTTGCCATCTTCTCAAGGAAGAGCAAATGAGGAAGTCCATAATCCAGCTCGTGGTTGCCCAGGGATGCAACATCAGGTGAAAGGTAGTTCATGATTTCGATGGTGCTAATGCCTTTGAATTCAGAATCGATGATTGAACCCTGCACCATATCCCCAGAAATGGTATAAATTACGTTCTTTTCCTGACTGCGAACCTGGTTGATGTAACCGGAGAGGAGAGAAAGACCGCCAATCATCTCGCCATTACCATGATCTGCCTCAGCTAAAAAATCACCATGCATATCATTGGAATGGAGGATGGTAAAGCGTTTGAAACGTTGATTGTCCATAAGTGCCTCATCTCTTTATATAGGTAACTATCTTGGTTAAAGAATTTTACCGTTTTTATGTGCAAAAATCTATTTGTAAAGGCTTTGCATAACGTTGCTAAAAGATATTAGTGATGATGTAAGTAAATGGACGCTGTTTTGTTTAAGCGCTTGGAATTTGAAGGAGGAATCCAATGTAAAAATGGATTCCTCCTGATAAATCTAAGATAAGAGTCCGCCAACTGCCATATTAGCGAAGTCAGCTTTGTTGATGCGAAGACCGGCGACAACCCGAGGGAGAACTTCGTCCAGGATTGAACGCTTGGCATACATGACACCACCGGGCAAGCCCATCACAGCGGTTCCGTCTTCAAAATATGCCAGAACATACATCGCACCGGGGAAAACGGGCGTGCCATAAGTAACTATTTCGGCACCGGATGCACGAATTGCTCCGGGTGTGTGGTCGTCTGGGTCAACGCTCATCCCGCCTGTGCAAAATATCAGCTTAATTCCGGCATCGTGTGCCCTGACAATCGCATCGCGGATATCGCTCAGTTGATCGCCAACCATTTCAAGCATGCTTGTTTCAACCGGGAAATCTGCCAGTTTCTCCAGGACTACGGGCGAAAAAGTGTCCTTTATTCTTCCGGTGGAAATTTCTGAACCGGTTACAAAAATGGCTGCCTTTAGCTCTTGCCATGCCAAAACGCTGAATACCGGCGAAAGAATTTCCTCTTGCAATGCGGTCATCGCAGATTCGGCAATTACGAGCGGAACAACGCGCATGGCAGCCAGTTTGTCGCCTTTTTTGACCGATAAATAGTTTTGTTTTGCGGAAATAACCACGTTTTCGGTCATGTTGAGCTTGAACAGTTTTTCGGTGTCAATATAAAACAAACCGTCAGTTTCAGCAAAGAGCTCGATTTTGCCTTCTTTGGCTTCACTTGCGCTTAAATTATCACCTTTAGTGATATCGCGCAAAATTGCCGCGGCATCATTTTCGTGAATCATGCCGGCTTCTAACTCGAGTGCAAAAATGGTTTCTTTGCCCATCTCAAGCAAGATCGGAATGTCTTCTCCCTTAATAATATGACCCTTAGGGAAGCGCACACCTTTAAACTTGTCTTTGATAATTTGAGTATGATCGTGTGCCAAAACCATACCGATTGCTTCTGTTGTTTTTATTTGCTTCATAATAATCGCCTTTAATTAAAGAAAAGCCGACAAAAGCCGGCTTTATTTATCTGATAAATTAATCGTCCAGCATTCCGCTGTCATCTTCGCTTGGGTCGAAACTCTGACTCGTCATGGCATCTTCCGCCAGATTTCGGACGGTGTCTTCAATTTCCTGACGAATTTCAGGGTTTTGGCTGAGGAAGTTTTTGGAGGCTTCCCTTCCCTGACCGAGGCGTTGTTCTTTATACGAATAGAAAGAGCCACGCTTCTCGATTACCTCAAGATTGGTAGCCAGATCGAGGATATCGCCGGATTTGGAGATGCCTTCGTTATACATGATATCAAATTCGGCATCACGGAAAGGGGCAGAAACCTTGTTTTTGACTACGCGCACACGGACACGGTTGCCAACTATTTCAGCACCGACCTTGATCGATTGCACCCGGCGAACATCCAAACGTACGGAAGCATAAAACTTGAGTGCATTCCCACCGGTTGTGGTTTCGGGGTTGCCAAACATCACGCCAATTTTTTGACGGAGTTGATTGGTGAATATCACCGCAGTTTTGGTTTGACTGATCGCTCCGGAAAGCTTGCGCATCGCCTGAGACATCAAGCGGGCTTGTGTGCCCATTGTAGCATCGCCCATGTCGCCTTCGATTTCCGAACGGGGGACTAGCGCTGCGACAGAGTCGACAACAACTAAATCAACCGCACCCGAACGAACCAGGGTTTCAGCGATTTCGAGCGCTTGTTCGCCGGTATCGGGTTGAGAGATGAGCAAATCTTGAATATTGACACCGCAACGGGCGGCATACACCGGATCGAGAGCGTGTTCCATATCGATAAAGGCTGCCGTTCCGCCTAATGCCTGACATTCTGCCACAATATGTTGGCAGAGCGTGGTCTTGCCGGAGGATTCGGGACCATAGATTTCGGTGATTCGTGCTTTTGGGATGCCGCCAACGCCCAGCGCCATATCCAGCGAAAGCGAACCGGTTGGGATGGATTCAACTTTCATATGCGAGGCTTCGCCGAGGCGCATAATTGAGCCTTCACCGTATTTTTTGACGATGTCGTGCAGTGCACGGTCTAGAACAGCTTTTTTAGCTTCACTGAGGTTTGAGTCAGCGGCTTCTGTTGCGCTTGCTTTTTTCTTGGTTGCCATAGATTACTCCGGTCTAATCAGTTACTTTTCTATAAATATAGCACAATTGTTCGAGTCGTCAAGGTCGAACTTATTAAGAAATGCGACGAGCTTCGAGGTAGAAACGTTTATCGTGGGCGTGTCCCATCGAGAAAGTCTTGCGCGGCAAGGAGCCGTCGACAATCACTGACTTAAAGAAGTTGTCTTTCTTGATCGGGGGGACGAAGAAGCCGATGTTGTTCTCTTTTTTGCTCAATCTATCCAAAATTTCATCGCCGTGAACGTAGTCGATTTCGTAGTTTTCGCTTTGTTTGAGGTAGCCGTCCAAAAATTCTTGCAAACTGCCTACTGCCAGGTTTTGTTTGGGGGCAGAGAGTTCGGCAACGGCATAACCATTTTGGTCAATCATGCCAAAGCGCTGCAGATTTTCGGGGCAGTTCATGACATTTTCTTTCATTTCGGCAAAATCTTTGCAGGCTGTGATTTGAATGTTTGGTTCAAAATGTTTGCGCAGTTCATCGGTAAAATCGGCCGGGACGTTGAAAATCACGCGGTGGATTGGCTCAAATTTAAGGGAGGGATCGTGCAAATTTACCAGCTCGACCAAAGCAAAACGGGCGGGATGGTCCATGCCCACGCTCGGTTTCAGCTCTTCCCAAAGGCTTTTGGCGGTCGCGAGGCTGTGATTGCCATCACCGACGGCGAAGAGCAGCGGGTGTTTGAGGTCAACATCGCCATAGCGGGTGCGATATTTTTCGGGATCGAGCAGTCCGGCGATATGATCGATTGCGTCGTTCAGCGTTTGTGGGTCTTCAATCAGGTGCCCGGTGATATGTCCGCTACCTTGCATCAGCTCAAAATCGTAAGCCAGTGGTAGGTCGGACTTTTGAGCCAGAATTGGTTTGAGAACATCAAAATCCGGGTCGTCATAAAGCACCAAAATATGGGGAAGTTCCAAAGGTGCACCGCTGCGAACCTGCATTCTGGGTGGCAGGCGATCTAAAATTGTGCCTTCGGTTGCGCGGGTCAGCGATTGAGAGCCTTTATTGAAATCATAAGTTTCCAGATCGAGAGCGACCACCAAACCGGTTTGAATCGCTTTGCCTACTGTGCGTTCGACGAGGACGAAACCGTTATGTGCTTCAAAAACGTCCGAAGCCAGATATTCATGCATTTTTACTTGCATGTAAGCAATTCGTTCCGCTTTATCGGGGCGAGTTAGCCAGGCTTCGGGCAAAATGAGATCGTAAGTGGAGGGTGCATCACCGACGGTGTTTGCAACCGCTTCCCAATATTCGGGTTCAGAGGTGAACTGGTCGCAGGCAATCACGGCCCACTTGTGCAGGTCGATATGTTTTGCCGGCAACAGAACTTCGGGGATTTGGATTCCAACTTTTTCGCTATTTGTCATGGGAAATTATCAGTCCTTTTTTATTATGGTGAGTTTCCCCTATTGTAACAGGAAAAGGAGCGAATCGGGGATATAGGACAGGGCGCATTAGGTCTGTTATTATCAAATGATAGCGATTTGTTTTCTGTTAGAAATATACCTTTCCATGTACGGACAGGGCTCGACTCTGTCCGCCCATGCTTTGATCAGATTAGCTTTCTCGGACGGAGATACACCGCTCGCTTCGTATCGGGTGCTATAGAACCCCGTCCGTACGGAATAAGTTTAAAAAACATTAATCAATTTTTTATTGTCCTCGACCTCAGGCTAGGTCTCGCTCTTCCTTCAAATAAACAATGCCAAGTGCACCGGGGCCAACATGAGTGCCAATCACTGCGCTGACTTCGCTAAGATACTCGTTGCGAACTTTGAATTTGTGACGGGCTTGGGCGGCAATTTCCTCGGTCATCTTTGGAGAATTGGCAGCCAAAACGCCAAGATATTCAATTGTCTTGTTTTTCCCAAGGTCTTTTTCGATAATTTCTAAGACGCGATTGATCGCTTTTTTAGTTGTTCTCACTTTTTCATAAGGTTGGACCGCGCCATTTTGAAGTTTGAGAATTGGTTTGAGATTGAGCGCTGTCCCAAGAAAACGCGCTGCACCACCAATTCGTCCGCCACGATGTAAAAATTCGAGCGTGTCAACCACAAAATAAGTTTGGATTCTTTCTGAAATGTTGATTGCCAAAGCCTTACATTCCTGAAGCGAGGCACCTTTGAGTGCCGCGTCGGATACCATGAGTGCCATAATGGCAAGCGGGCTGGAGGCCTGAAAAGAATTGAGCACTTCTATTCTCTCTTTTGGCAAACCTTCTGTACCTTGAATAGCAGAATCCCAAGTACCGGATAATTTGGAAGAAATCACCATCGAGAGGATGTCGTAACCCTGATCAAGCAGGTTTTTGTAAACTTCGTGGAAGGCACCGGCAGAAGGTTGGGATGTGGTTGGCATGGTTTTAGACTGACTGAGGCGCGTATAAAACTCTTCGGCGGTCATATCAATATTCTCGAGATATGTTTCGCCATCCCAATTAACAGAAAGGGGGACGATGGTCAGTTTTTGAGCTTCAGCAAGCTCTTTCGAAATTGCGGTCGTGCTATCTGTAACAATCGCTACTCTGTTCATGATTAATCTCCTTGAAAGATAAACACGAAATTGGGAAGAGAGTTGCAAAACGGTTGATTCTGCCGTATCTTTTTCAACAGGGCGCCTCCGTTTCCAAAGACGCCCTGTTGAAGATTCTTTATCAGGCAATCATCAATATTACGGAAAAGTTGGAGCTCCCCATCCGTAACTGAGGCACAATCCTCGACCACCTCATGATTTTCTTTGGCGATAGGGCTCTCGTCAGGCTCTAACTTTAACACCAAGCCTTCGAATTTTACACAGCTTTTCCAGCGTAACCAAAGACAACTCTATTTAGATGTTTATCGCAGCAAAGAAGCCTTCTCTTGTGGCATTAGCAATTTTAGCAGGTTGTTTTGCATCGCCGACAATGACAACATTTATGCCGTCATTTTCAAGTTCATTGGCCAAATCCTGTCCTACGGATTTCATGCCAGTCGATAGTACCACTGCATCAACAGCTAGACTGTTTCTGCCATCTCTTTCATAAATAACCTGATTGCTGCTTATTTCTTTTACAACTGCCTGGGTAAGAATATTAATATGGTTGTTTTCAAAATCAGCAAGCATATCAATTTTATTGGCCATCTCAAGCCCGGTAGCAACGTCAGGAAGCATTTCCAGTATGGTTACCTGATTTCCCTTGCTCGCCAACAGCAATGCGGTTTCGCAGCCGACAATTCCTCCGCCTATAACGGCAATATTTTTGTTTTCCGGCGTATCTGCTTTTCCGGCCAAAATATCCCAGGCTTGAATCCCATATTCGATACCCGGAATATTAGGTGTCCATGGTTTTGCACCGGAGGCGATGATGACAGTGTCAGGGTTCAATGACTTAACAAATTGATAATTTGCGTCACAACCATATTTTATGTTGATATTCTGGCGCTCTGTTTCGCCTAAGTACCACTCGGTTGCCCAATTGATATATGCTTTATGAGGCGGTACGCTGGCAATATGCAGCTGCCCTCCAAGCTTATCTGATTTTTCCAGAAGGGTTACTTTGTGGCCTCTTTGCGCAGCGGAAATTGCAGCTTGCATTCCTGCAATACCCCCGCCTACAATTACAACTTTTTTTGGAACCGAGGCCTCTTTTAATGTACCAAGCTCAGATTCATAACCAACACGTGGGTTTACGATGCAGCGTATGGTTTGATTTTTGGCAAGGGCACCAAAACAGGCATCCAAACAGGATATACATTTCCTGATTTCACAGCTTTTGCCGGTTTTGGCTTTGTGGGGCCAATCCGGGTCGGCAAGAAGCGCTCTGCCGAGAACGATATAATCTGCGGAACCATTCGCCAATACTTGTTCACAAAACTCCGGTTCTCTCAATAAACCTACAGCAAATACAGGAATATTCACTTTTCCCATAATTTTTTCGGACAACGAAACGCGATCTCCCTGATAATACTTTTGGGTTTCCAGTAATGCGGTAATGGTAGGTGTGAAACCTCCACTGATATCAAGAAAATCACAGCCTGCGGCCTCAAAGGTTTTAGCCATGGTCACGCTGTCATCGTCGGTCAGTCCATCGCTCTCCCAATTGTGAACTGGCATTCTGATTCCGATGATAAAGTTTGGCCCACAGGTTTCCCGTATCCCTTTAATAATATTGACTGCGAACCGCATACGGTTTTCTAAACTGCCACCATACTCATCTGTTCTTGTATTTACGAAGGGGGTGAGGAATTGGCTGATAAGATAGCCATGTGCTCCATGAAGCTCTACTCCGTCACAATCGGCCATTTTAGCGAATTGTGCGCATTGAATAAATTTTTGTTCAAGTCCTTTGATGTCTTGGTTCGTCAGCACGTTTCCATCGGTTAAATTACCATCAACATGGGAGGCTATATCTACCAATTTATCTGATGCGTCCTTATTTTCTTCAGAAACCCGCATCGGAGGAATCCCCTCTGTTGTGCCAATATCGGTTGACATTCCGGCATGATGAATCTGGGGGATCAGGAGTGCACCATAACGATGAACCGCTCTTGCCATACACTCCCAGCCTTTTACATATTTCAATGCATCCAGTCTATGCTGACAGGCAATTGTTTTGCCTCCCGGATAGTCAACAGATACTACGCCTGGGATAATGACACCCACACCTCCCCTTGCCCTTTCTGCATAATATGCGATAGACTGCTCACTTACGGAGCCATCCGCATTCGCCATATTATCACCCATGGGGGACATTACTATACGGTTTTTTACAGGGGTTTTGCCTAACATCCCCTTTTTAAATAGATATGGATATTCTGCCATCATTTCTGTCTCCTTTTATTTGTTATATTTTGAACAAGCCTTGCAGTTCCTATTATAATGGAGCAACTTGTTATTAATGTAGCTACAAATGCGACTGAATGTCCACTTAGGAGACACCTATACAAAAATATACTGAAACGTTTAAGGAGCGCTTGCACCATGTCTTTACCATTAGATACAAAAGGGATACTGGCAAATTCATTAATAAAACTTTCCTCAACTAAAAAAATCTCCAAAATAACCGTGCTGGAGATTATAGGTAACTGCGGAGTTGGACGTCAAACATTTTACAACCATTTTTCAGATAAATATGATTTAATTAACTGGATTTATAAAAAGAAGGCGGAGGAGATATTAGATATTTATTTTGCCAAGAGTAGCTGGTATGAAAGTATCTATCAGATCTATTTAATTTTTGAGGAAAATAAGCTTTTTTATATCAATGTCTTTAATGAATCGGATTACAATACCTTTATGAGGTTTTTCTTTGAGCATACTAGAGATTACTATATTAATTCAATTATCAAGCGATGTGGCAAAGAAGAAATGACACCTGCGCTCCTGTATACAATTGAGTTTAACAGCTATGGTGCTGTGAATATGCATGCAAAATGGGTTAGAAGGGGAATGAAAGAATCCGCGGAAGAGATGGCTGAAAATATCGTAAGAAATATGCCTATTGATTTGAGAAAATATTTTATAGTGTGATAATTGCACTAGCTATATTATTGAATTAAATATAATTTTCATCTAATCGAAAAGCTTTTTATGGCATGAAGTTGTCAGTCACTCAAGACAGGGTATATTTCACCACATCTTTTTAGGATTACCAAAAAATAAGGTATCATATTAAAAATTCAAAATGAGAATGTGCTATGTTTGAAAGTTTATCTGATAAGTTAACTGCTGTTTTCGACAATTTGAAGCGGCATGGAAAGTTGAGCGAGGCTGATGTTGATTCGGCGATGCGCGAGGTCAAGCTGGCTTTGCTCGAAGCAGACGTCAACTATGCGGTGGTGCGCTCTTTCACCAATCGCGTCAAAGAACGTGCGGTTGGTGCCCAGGTTTCCAAAGCGCTTAATCCGGCGCAGCAAGTAATCAAAATTGTCAATGAAGAGTTAATCAGCACACTTGGCGAAGCGGTTCCGCTGAACCTGAAAGGCGAGAAACCGCATGTTTTGATGATGGTGGGCTTGCAAGGTTCCGGTAAGACGACCGCATCGGGGAAAATTGCCAAAAAGTTGCGCGCACAAGGCGAACGGGTGATGATGGTGGCGGCGGATATTTATCGTCCGGCAGCTATCAAACAGTTGCAGACCCTGGGCGAACGGATTGACGTTCCTGTTTTTTCATTGCCGGGCGCAAAACCGATCCAAATTGCCAAAGAGGCTTACAAGACTGCCAAAAATGGCGGTTACAGTCTTTTGATAATTGATACGGCCGGCCGTTCTCAGTTGGATAGTGAGCTGATGGATGAACTGGTTGGAATCAACCAGGCGGTCCCTGCCAATGAAATTTTGCTGGTGGTTGACTCGATGATCGGTCAGGAAGCACTCAACATCGCCAAAGGTTTTGCAAACGAAATTCCGATCAGCGGTTTAGTTTTCACCAAAATTGACGGTGATGCCCGCGGTGGTGCAGCAATTTCAATTCGCGAAGTAACCGGTATTCCGATTAAATTCCTCGGCACAGGCGAAGGTCTGGATGCACTTGAGGTTTTTGACCCGACTCGCATTTCTAATCGAATTTTGGGAATGGGCGACATGCTTGGGCTGATTGAACGTGCCGAGTCGGCGTATTCTGACGGGATGGATGCGAAAGATGCCGAAAGAATGCTTTCAGGTCAATTTACGCTGGAAGATTTCGCGAACCAATTGCGCCAAATGAAAAAAATGGGTCCGATTTCACAGCTGTTTGGGATGTTGCCGGGTCAGTTGGGCGCGGTGGCAAAGACGGTCGATGCGAACGAAGCTGAGCAACAGCTAAAAAATGTTGAGGCGATTATCGATTCGATGACTCCGGCTGAGCGCAAAGATCCCAAAATTCTCAATGCCAGCCGCAGGCGCAGGATTGCCAAAGGTTGCGGTAAACAGGTTGAGGATGTTAATCGTCTGATGAAGCAATTTCGGGATATACAAAAGATGATGAAAACATTCCAAAAATCTGGAGGACGTGGTAATATTGGTAGGTTATTTGGATAATTACGGATTTAGGATAAGGATATGCCCCTTCAGCATCTCTCAACCTTTCTCAAGCCGAATTAAAACAAGGAAAAGAAATTAAGGAGTAAATTGCAAGATGGTACGTATTCGCTTACGCAGAGTTGGCTCTGCCCATCAACCTCATTACCGTGTCGTGGTCGCTGATAAAGAAAGCCCACGCGATGGTCGCTTTATTGAAATCGTTGGTTCATACAACCCGAGAACACATCCCGGAACGATTGAATTTAATGATGACCGTATTTTTTATTGGTTGAGTGTTGGTGCCCAGCCGACTGAATCCGTTGAAAAACTGTTCAAAATCGTCAAACTTGACGATCGTTTTGGACGTTTTAAGAGCGGTGAAGATAAAGCTGTCCTGATTGATGAAGGTGCAAAGATCTATCAGGCTCGTGCAGCACAGATTAAAGCGAAATAGCTTTAACAAAACAAGGAAAACAGCATGGATAAAGATAACCTCACTAGTCTTTTAGAATATCTGGCAAAGTCGATTGTTGATAACCCCGATGATGTGACTGTTGAGGAATCCATAAGTGGCAAAACCGTTCAACTTGGCTTACGCGTGCATCCTGAGGATATCGGAAGAGTAATTGGGAAGCGCGGGACTGTGGCTAATTCGATGCGCATGCTTCTAAGAGTCGCAGCCGCACGAGAAGGCAAAAAAGTTGAAATGGACGTCCTTGACCTTGATTAGTTACGCTAATGACTGAGATCGATAAAAATGCAGCAGGCTTGGCTCGAACCGAGCCTGCTTATCTATTAATTGGCAGATTGCAAAAAACCCACGGAATTAAGGGCGAGATTGACATGCGTGTTATCACCCAATTCCCGGATCGCATTCGGGCTGGCAAAACCGTCTTTTTGGGTGAAGAACACCAGGAGTATGTGATCGCCTCTGTTCGTTGGAAAAATAATTTGCTAATTTTGCGCCTGAATGGTTTCGACAATCCGGAAGATGCATCAAAACTGACCAATCTCGAAGTTTTCACTAAGAGCCGTAATTTGCCGAAATTGCCCGATGGGCAATATTATCACCATCAATTAATCGGTCTAAAAGTTTGGGAAGCTGACGAACTTTTGGGTGAATTGGTTGAAATCATGGAAACCGGTGCAAATGATGTTTATGTCATTCAAGCAGAAGACGGTACAGATTTACTCATTCCGGCAATTCCTCAGGTGATTAAAGAAATTGACACGGTAGCAGGGACAATGAAAGTCGAACTGCTTGAAGGATTGCGTGATTGAATAGCGACTATGCTTATTGGTTGGCATTTAGCACAGTTCGCGGAATTGGCGCGGTTCGTTATCGTAAATTAATTGATTATTTTGGCAGCCTTTCCCTTGCCTGGGGAGCTGAAAAAGCAGAATTACTCAATGCAGGTTTGACTGAAAAAGCAGTTGAACAAGTCCTCATCGCCAGAAAATCCCTCAATCTTGAAAATCTTGAAGAAGATCTCCGCCAAAAAGGGATTCAATTTTTAACCTGGAATTCCCCCGAATATCCCCCTTTCTTGCTTGAAATTGCCCAACCGCCTCCGGTTTTATATTACATTGGAGAAATTTTGCCCGAGGACAATTTGGCGATAGGGATTGTCGGCACCCGAAATGTTACAAAATATGGCAGGCAAATCACCCAGGACACCGCCGCATATCTGGCGGGAAACGGCGTGACGGTCGTCAGCGGTTTGGCAAGAGGGGTGGATGGGATTGCGCATCAAGCAGCGATTGATGCCGGAGGAAGAACCTTTGCGGTTCTCGGTTCGGGCGTGGATGTGATTTATCCGCCGGAACACCGCAAACTTGCCCGCGAAATTATTCATCACGGAGCGATTATCAGCGATTACCCACCCGGGACCAAACCGGATGGAATCAATTTTCCGCCCAGAAATCGGATTATATCCGGGCTTTCTCGAGGAGTCGTTGTGATTGAAGCCGGAGAGCGCAGCGGTGCGCTGATTACCGCAAAATTTGCCATTGATCAAAATCGCGAGGTTTTTGCCGTCCCAGGCTCGGTGCTTTCACAGATGAGTAAAGGGACCAATAATCTGATTGCCGAAGGCGCAACCCCGATGACCAATCCGACAATTATCACCGAGATGCTCAATCTGGCGAGAAGCGGCATGGAAACGAAGAAAGAAAAAATTGACCTGACTGCGATTGAGCGAAATATTTTGCGCCTGATGGGGGAAGAGAGCTTGCACATCGATGAAATTTGCGCCAGAGCCTCGATTTCGATAGAAAAATTAACAGCAGAACTGACGATGATGGAACTCAAAGGTTTGGTGCAACGCGAAAACGGAATGGAATATCAGCGCGTCAAAAAGTGGGAATTTTGACAAAGATTTTGCAAAAGAAGCTTGACAATTAAAATCATATGGTATTATAGTGCCCGGCTACTGTGGGACATAGCAGCCGAGAGGTCTTATAAATGGAAGCTTATTGTTTGAAATGTAAAGAAAAAAGAGAAATCGTCAATCCAATTGCAGGCTTTAATGCGCGCGGATCGGCGGTTACAACCGGCACCTGTTCGGTTTGTGGTTCCAAAATGTATAAAATTGGAACAACCCCGGCCCATGAAGGTTTGGAAAAACCTGTAAT
>Ga0265295_1006812_pt1 | contig 13571 bp, 10 predicted proteins | sample Munlansysbiofilm_FD_192503 | JGI IMG/M metagenome (GOLD analysis project Ga0265295, IMG submission 192503) | Leachate microbial communities from a municipal landfill in Southern Ontario, Canada - Methane capture system biofilm | ecosystem: Engineered > Solid waste > Landfill > Unclassified ... | reverse complement strand
TTCCGAATGGTTTTATTTTCTCGCTGGCCAGATTTTCCTTGATATTCTCATAGATAGCCAGGTTCTGCCTGGCAGAATTTCCCTGCATGATGATAAAAAAATCTGTGAAGCTGGTTAGCTCCCTTAGATCCAGCACACATAGGTCCTCAGCTTTTTTGGCTAAACTGGCCTTTATTGAGGCTCGTACTTCCTTGGGCAAGCTTCTTTTGGCAAATTTTTTAACTCTCTCTTCAGTCTCAACCATATTTCCCTCAATGATAAAGCTTATATTTTTTTATATAATCTTCTACCCCTTTTGGAACCAGGCCAGATATTGGCAAGCCTGCCTGTAGTCGTCTCCTGATTTCGGTGGAAGATATATCAGGGGTAGCTGCTTCCAATAGATAGATACCACCAATCAGAAGCTCTTCTTTGGATATAGTTTTCTTGTGGTCTATGATAAATAAATTAGCTGGCCTGATTTTATCAATCACCTTTTTTACTAATTCTAACCCGAAACCAGGCCGGGTGACAACAATAAATGAGCATTCTTTCAGCAGCAGGCTATAATCCTTCCAGGTGTCAATTTCCAAAAAAGCATCCGACCCTACTATAAAAAAGAATTTCTCATCCTGAAAAGTAGTCTTAAATTTTTTGAGCGTGGAGATAGAATAAGAAGGCCCGGGTCTTCTGGCTTCAACATCAGAAACCAAAAACTTTAAATAACCTTGGCAAGCAATTTCCACCATCTTTAGCCGGTGTCTAACCGGCACGACTTCCTTATGGTTTTTATGCGGCGGTATGTAAGAAGGTATAAATAGGACTCTGTCAAGAGGCAACCTGGCAATAACTTCCAGGGCTGCTTTAAGATGCCCGTTATGAATTGGATTAAAAGTGCCTCCAAACAATCCATTAAAAATCATAATTTCCTTATGTCCACTTGATCTTCCCCTGACCTTTCTGGACAGGCCGAGGTATTTTCTGCCAGCAGTTCAGCAAGTAAAGTGACCAGATCTTTTAAACCTTCTCCCGTTAAAGCAGAAATTTCCAGAAAAGGCTTGTTTTCACTTTCAGCCAGTTTTCTTATTTTCAGAAGCTTTCTTTTTTCTTTACCCAGCAGATCTATTTTGTTAGCTGCAATCACTTGTATCTTTTCCATTAGCTTGGGGCTGAAGGCTTGGAGTTCATTTTGAATTATCTGGTAGTCGTTGACCGGATCCCTTCCAGTAAGGGGAGACAGGTCGAGCAGGTGGACCAAAATCCTGGTCCTTTCTACATGGCGCAAGAATTGAATTCCCAAACCTTGTCCCTGATGAGCTCCCTCAATTAAACCCGGAATGTCTGCAACCACAAAGCTTCTTTCCTCACTGACATCAACCACCCCAAGGTTGGGAGTCAAGGTAGTGAAAGGATAATCAGCAATCCGCGGCTTGGCTGCTGATATCTTAGAAATCAAGGTGGATTTGCCTACGTTGGGAAATCCGACCAGCCCAACGTCAGCAATCAATTTTAATTCCAGGATTAATTCCTTCTCTTCTCCTGGCTTGCCTTTTTCAAATTCTCTGGGAACCTGGTGAGTAGGAGTAGCAAAAGAAGCGTTACCTCTGCCGCCACGGCCACCCCTGGCTGCCAAGTAAATTTCGCCAGCCTTTAAAAAATCATAAAGCAGCTCTCCAGTTAAGGCATCCTTAACAATCGTTCCCACTGGAACTTTCAGATAAAGGTCCGCCCCTTTCTTACCCTGTTTATTGGCACCCTGCCCGTGAGCTCCTTTTCTGGCTTTATTAATGGCATGATACCGGAAATAGGCTAAGGTATTAAGATCAGGATCGCTGATCAGGTAAACGTTGCCCCCATCACCACCCCGCCCCCCATCCGGACCTCCTTTGGGAACTCGATATTCCCTCCGGAAGCTCAAGCAGCCGTCTCCCCCTTTACCAGCAATTAAAGTAACCCTGACTTGATCAACGAACACTCAAACACCTTTCGAGATAAAAAAAGATACCAGAATGGTAAAGTAGCCACTCTCTGGGTAGTTAAATTCATTGATTATGGGAGCAGATCCCATTTTTATGAGGTGGTCTCAGCTGTTCCTTCTACTGGTAAAACTGAGACAAATTTCCCCATCCTCCCTTTATTTTCATACTTAACAATACCACTGATCAAAGCATAAAGAGTATCATCACTTCCCCGGCCGACATTCAGACCAGGTTTAAAAGGTGTCCCCCGCTGGCGGACCAAAATCGAGCCGGCTTTGACCATCTGCCCACCAAATCTTTTGACTCCCAGCGATTTCGGGTTGGAGTCTCTGCCATTAACTCCTGATCTCTTGTGGGCCATGGTTATTTCTCCTTAGTTTTCTTGGTAGTTGCTTTGGTAGTTGCTTTTTTAGCAACTGTTTTCGTCGATCTGGTTCCTTTCTTAGCTTCGGGTTTAGCTTTGGGTTTTTCTTTGGTTTCGGATTTAGCTTTTGCCTTGGCCGTGGGTTTAGGTGGAGCAGGGGTCATAGCCTCTTTTTCTTCCTGGGAAGCTTGCTCCCCAGGATAAATCCCGGTTATTTTTACTTTGCTTAATAACTGCCGGTGCCCTTTTTTCCGACGGTAGCCTTTGCGCCTCTTTTTCTTAAAAACTATTACTTTTTCGCCCTTATAATTTTCAACAATTTCTGCTTTTACCAAAGCTTTTTCCAGGAAGGGAGCCCCTACCTGGATTTTATCTCCATCCTCCAGTAAAAGCACCTGATCAAAGTTCACCACCTGACCTGGCTCAGCCTCGAGATTTTCCACAGAAAGTATATCTCCCTCTTTAACTCGATACTGTTTTCCACCTGTTTTAATTACGGCAAACATTAGTCCTTACCTTCCGGAAAAATTTGGATGTTAAGTCTAACATATATGGCTATTTATGTCAACCCGATGTTTCGGTTCTGGCTTAAACTGAGGCTTGACCTTTCTCTGGCTTTTCTCAGTGAAGATACTTGATGAGAGCTCCCCACCTTTTATCAAGCACAAAGCCCTCTTTCATAAAAAAGAAAGGTGAAAGGTAATGGGTCATTATTACCCGTACTCCGGAGCTGATCATCCTGCTAATGAAATCCCGCAACATGGCCCGTCCTAGTCCACGATTTTTATATCCCCGGGCTACTACTATCCCTTCAAGAAAAACCACTTGCCTGGACAAATTTCTGAAGCATATTCCTCCAACCAGATATCCTTCCGGATCTAGCAGAACCAGATTCTGATTCTCTTGAGAAATCACGCTCGGGTAATTATCCATCAAAAAGAGCCTGTAAAGTTGACCTATTTCCGCAGGATCGTAGCTTTGTCTGAAGGTAAACTGATTTCCCAATCTATCATTTATTCCGGATCTAATAATCAGTTTTTCCTGTCCAATCTCGCCTGTTTTCTGAAAATCCAGTTCTCTGATCTGGCCAGTTCGAGGAAAAACCATCCGGCTGAAGACCTGACGATCAGCTTCCTCCTTCAGTTGTGACTGCAGCTCGGAGAGTTCAACAAACTGGATAGCCAACTTATCAGGATTTTCTTTCATTTTCTCAAGCAGTTTTTCGAAAGTCAGGACTACTTCAGCATTGGTTGAAGCAAAATAAGTATGACGGTAAAAGTAAAAACGAATCCATTCTGGCCTGCTTTCAAGGTTAAATTCATCTATCAGTTCCAGGATTTTCTTTTCTCTTTCGGCAGGTCCAGCCTGGCGCCAGGTCAGCTCCCATTCCTTATATTTGCGGATAGCAAAAAGCACTGAAACCGGGAGAACGGGATTCTGGCTAATCTCGCTGAGATAACTTTCCAGATGACTACGAAGCGAACCAAAACCCTCCACTTCGATATCCTGTCTTTTCAGTTCTGCCTGGATTTCCTTCAAGAAATTGTTAACTTTATCTTCTTCCCATATTTCATAAAAGGCATCAAAGAGCCAGCTTAGGTCAATAATTTTCTCAGCCCAGGGATAAGCAGCCACTATTTTCAGATAAAAATTATCAACTATTGACTTCATAAGAGAGCCAGGCCCCCGGTACTTTATTAAATTGCCAGGGTTGATTAACACCGGCCTCCCAGCTTCTACCGAGACATTTTCAGGCAAGCCTTCGCCAGGAATTAGCTTAAAATCCGATGCCTGAACGGCCTGATAAATTAGAGAAATGGCTCTAATATAAAGCATCCTCCATTCTTGGGCTGTTATGGCCGGCTGCTGGCTCTGGTTTCTCCCGGCAAAATCTCTGATCCGCTCATCAACACTCAGGCGGCTGAAAAATCGGTAACTTATAGCTCCAAGGTCTGGCCGCCAACTGGCCAGCCGTGGCAGTAGTCCTGGAAAATCATAATGTTCAGATAGAACCAGATACCAGTAGACCTTTTCTCTGTAACTTTCGCCCAGCTGACCCTCATGAATCTCCAGTCTAAAATCATAATGCTCACCTTCTGTGGTATTAAGGCAAACCCTGAGATGCAGGCCTTCATAGATTGAAGCTACTCGCGAAATCCTGATCTGAGCTGAAGCTATACTTTCAGGACCGGTTATATAATCTCCATAACCAGTTCTCAAGCTCTCAATCAGGAAAGTTGGGTCACCGAGGACCTGAGAAATTCTCTTTTTTTCAGCCTCTGAAAACTGCCCGCTGAATCTCAAGCTCTTCTCCAGGCCTTGCTGATAGGTTTCCGGAAGACTAACCTTTATCTGCAAGCGTAAAACCAAATTAAGGTTCTCTATTAACCTTTCTGCTTCGGCTGAAAGGATCTGATCCTGTTGATGCAATGCCCAGCTGGCCAGTTCTGCAACTACATCTGGCCTGTATTCGGGATGAACCTGGGCAAAGCCCACCAGTAATTGAAAAATGTGCCTAAATTGGGCATGAGTTGAGGGCGAAGCCGGCCATTTCAATGATGCCCGGTAACCGGCCAGCCTTCTTCTTAGTGCTTCAAACCGGCCACTCCCCAAAGCTGAGGAAGCTATCTCCTCGATTGATTCTTTACTGAGAAAAGTTCGTCCTGATTCCACAAAATCCTCAAGAGAGGGGACATAATCCGGCCGGGGTTGATCAAGAATTAAAAGTCGGTAAGCCCAGCAACGCACTTTTTCATCTCGGTGATTGGCCAGAGCTTCCAATCTTAGCCTTATTAGAGTTGAAATCCTGAGATTTTCAGATTCAAAAAAAAGCCTCTCTATCTGGGTCATAGCTCTGATAGCTTCCTCATTAGAGCCAAAATAAAGACTGGCAACCAGTTGATGGACTCTAATAAGGGAAGGATCGGTTAATCCGTGAGGAGCAGGGATCTTTTGATAAGATATTTCTGCTTCTTCTGAAGCTAATCTGATCCGATTAGAAACATTGGACATGGGCGTATCCCAGCCCTCTTTTACCCTCAAAAATTGAACTAAGGCTGGATTCCCGCACCAGAGAAACGGCTGGCGAGCAAAAAGACCCAGGTCGATAAGATCATCTTTTAACTCATAAACCAGATCTCCTATTCGGTATCTTTTACCTTCTCCAGCTTCTTCTATAATTAGAGAAAGTGATCGGCTGCGGTCATTGAGGCAGCCATCAGCCAGCTTAAAATCATCCTCAAGTAAACCCAGATCTCTAATCACCCAAAAGGGAATCTTTAACCTATAGGTCTTACCTCGAAATTCGAGGTAATCCTTCTTATAGAGATCCTCTATTAAATCAGAAAAATTGGCCACAATGGTTTTCCGGTTATAACTCCCTTTAGCAGTCAGCTCGCCTTTTTCCCTACTGAAATCCCTGTCTAAAAGGGCAAAATTTATTATCCTTTCGTAGGTGGCCAGGTCCAGGTTAGCCGCTTCTATTATTCTCTTGTAGTATTCTTTCTCACCTTCTTTCCCAAGAGTCTGAGTCAATTCAGGACAGTCGCTGTCTGGGACAATCAGCAAGATATTGAAGGGTCGGCCATCTCCCACCAGAAAAGCTCTCTTAATCCCCGGAACAGATTTAAACTTATCCTCAACTTTTCGAGGAGCAATCGTCTGGCCTCGGTTATTTTTGTATATGTCTTTGATACGGTCAACAATTTGATAATAGCCATTAGGAAGGATCCTGAAGATATCTCCTGTTCTCAACCAATAATCTGTTTCTGGATCACCAGGATAGGGAATCTCATCGCCGGGCCCTTTATCCTCAAGATAACGGGCAATATAATGGCCACGAGCTAATAGTTCTCCTTCCTCGCTTAACTTGAGCTCAACACCCGGCAGGGGCAGTCCCTGGGTATTGTCAACATAGCGGCCAGGAGGAGTCATGGTCAAGCCGCCGGTAGCTTCGGTCAATCCGAATCCGCTGACCAGGTTAACCTCGTGTTTTTCAAAGAAGTGAAAGACCTTAGGTTCAAGATAACCGGCAGCAGATATTCCCCATCGCAAATTAGAGCCTATAACTGACCTTACTGCCTCTCTCTTTCCTTCTTTAGAACTGACCTGGCCTACTTTCTCTAAACATCTTTCATATATTTGCAGCCAGCGGATCGGAACACTAACCAGACCTGTTGGATTTACCTGGGGGAACAAATTTAGCAGAGTAGCTGCAGATGGATTGCCAGAAAAAACATAGGTGCCTCTCCAGAATATCGAACCCAATAATTCAAAATAGCGCCCAAAAGTATGATAAAGCGGCAGAAAGGCAAGTAACACTTCATCCTGGCCCACTTGCGGGAGAGCGGCCGCCCTGGCAAATCTTTTTGTAATCAGGTTATATTCAGAAAAAGAGACACCCTTTGGCTGCCCGGTGCTGCCAGAGGTAAACATAACCGTCGAAACTTCGGTAAGACTTCGGTGCCTCCTGTGCCTTAAAAGATCTTCAACTTTAGACTGATCAAGGCTTCTCACCTGCTGCCCTAAAAGTCTGGCCTGAGAATCAGGAATTTCAAATCTCCGGGTTAATAAAATCTCAAAATTTCGGCCGGTTTTCTGCTTAAGTCTTTCCAGCAGCTTCAGCCTCTCTGGCGAATCAGTAATGGCCAGGTTAAATTGCAACTGATCAAAAATCATTTCCAGGTTTTCAAAACTGAAACTCGGGTTAATTGGGGAGACCAAAATATCATAAAAAAGGCTGGCCAGATCACAGCAGGCAGTATCAAAACTATTTTCGCTGAAAATAGCTACTCGAGGATCATTATCCCCGGACAACAGAAAAAAGGAACCGGCTAATAATTTCAGATAATGGCTGACTTCTGCTCGCGTCCAGCGCCGGCTTGGATTAACTGATAAGTCAACAAACATAATGCCATCAGGAGATTCTCGAACTCTTTCCTCAAAAAGATTGAAGAGCTTGTAACCAGAATGTTGGATAAAAGCGAAACAGGTCTCTGCCCACTCATAGCATCCGTCAGGGTATTTGAGCTGTCGAAGGAAATTTGAAGAAGAGGTCAGGTTTAGGTAAGTCCGGGCGGAATCTCGATCAAGATATTTCAGCTTGTCGGCAGAAATCAGCTCCGAGGCGATTTTGACCACTTCTTCAGCCGAAAGCTTTGTTTCAACTACGGTACTTGATTCCCAGGCAGCTAAAAGTTCCTGAAATTTTTTGATTTTATCGATGATTAAAATTTCGCTATCAGGCATTATACCTAACTTAATCAGTGGGTTAAGATATTATTTTAGTATTTGTTTCATGTTCGGTCAAAGGAATGTTTCGGATTCGGCTCTCTGTTAATCCTGGGATAACAAAAACGTTCAGGCCAATCTTGACAAACAAGCGCCTTTTACATAATTTAAATCTAAACCTCGAAGTTAAAAATCGGGCGGTTAGCTCAGGGGCAGAGTGCCGGTCTTACAAACCGGAGGTCACTGGTTCGAACCCAGTACCGCCCACCATTTGTCTTAAAGTCTTTTTTATGTGAGGTGGGCTCTTACTGTGTTTATTTCTAAATCCTATTTCCCACCCGAAAAAAAATAGCGCCCCCGACGGGATTCGAACCCGTGTTGCCGCCTTGAAAGGGCGATGTCCTAGGCCGGGCTAGACGACAGGGGCACAAATGAGCCGTGCTGGACTCGAACCAGCGACACCCGGCTTAAAAGGCCGGTGCTCTCCCTCTGAGCTAACGGCCCCTTCTTAATTGAAGAGTGCATGAAAGGTTATTTATAGCTAAAAATCTTAAAATGTCAATACAATGGTAATAAAGGCCTTCCCCTTTTTAAGGGCTTTTAAAAAAGCTTCGTTTCAGAGATTGCCTTAGCCGCTGACGGGCACAAACTTGACAATAATCCAGCGGCCATTTAAGGTTTGCCCTGCATCATCTTTCAGGACATACTTCCTCAATAAAACATTGTATTGTCTCTCGGTCCCAGCTTTAGTTTTGACTTTAATAAGAACCTCTTTGGAATGAACATCACCCTGCAGATCCCTTACTCCTGGAAGCGCCTGGACATTAAGAGAAAAAAGCGTAATTTGTTCTTCTTTAGCTGCTGCCTCTTTGGCCTCTGTATATTGTTTCTGAAGCTCGGTGTGAATATTGTATTCTTCATCATATTTGGCCTGGAGCTCGGCAACTTTTCTCTTCAATGCCGCTCGGGCACCTGAGGTTCTGGCATTATCCAGGTCATATTTGGCAGTGTCTAAGGCATCTTTAGCATCAACCACAGGACCAATATGGTCTTCCACTGCCTTTTTAGCTTCCATTTCTTTCTTATTAAGTTCAGGCAGAATAACAGGCTCAACTTTCTCTTCACTTATGCTGATAATCTCATAGCTTTCAGCTTCTATAGCCAGAGGTTCAACCGCCATGGCAGCCATAGTCTGGTTATCAGACATAGACAGGGCATGGAAATATTTATCCAGCAAGGCTTTTTCGGGAGATGAAGAGCAGCCCGCATAGATCAGAGCAATGGCAGCAACAAAACCGACTAACCAAAGTCTTTTATTTTTCATTCTTCCTCCTTCCTGAGGTATTAATTCTGTATCTATTATTCTGGAAATCAAAACTTTTTTCAAGCTTAAAAGCAAATTTAAATAATTTTGATTCTTCAAAGGGCCGAGATAGAATTTGAAGCCCAACAGGCAACCCAGCAGCTGTCAGCCCGCTCGGGATGGAAATCCCCGGTATTCCGGAAAGATTGGCTGTCACCGTGAAGTAATCCTGAAGATACATGGAAATCGGGTCCCGCTTTTCTCCCACTTTGAAAGCCGCTTCGGGCGTGGTTGGTGTCAGGATGAAATCAACTAGCTCGAAAGCTGCCTGCAGCTCGCCAGTTATAACCTGGCGGGCCCGGGAAGCTTTAGCATAATAGGCATCGTAATAACCTGAGCTCAGAGCAAAGGTTCCCAGCAGAATCCGTCTTTTAACTTCACTCCCAAAGCCCTGGGTCCTGGTTTTTACGTACATATCGGATAAATCTCTTGCTTCGGCCCTGAAGCCATAGCGGACCCCATCATACCTGGCCAGGTTCGAGCTGGCTTCAGATGGAGCTATCACATAATAACAGGGGAGTGCCACCTGCCAGGATGGCAAATCTAGGCTTTTAGTTTCGAATCCCAGCTCTGCCATTAAAGCCTGAACCCGATGATAGTTCTCTGCGATTTCCTGCTTGACTCCTTTTAAAGAAGATTCAGTTAATAACCCGATTCTGATTTTTTCACTGAACTCACCCAGATCGGAAAAATAATCAGGAACCGGAAACCTGGCTGAGGTCGAATCCCGGGGGTCAAAACCAGCGATTACTGAAGTAATCAAGGCGCAATCTTCAACTGACCTGGTTATAGGCCCTATTTGATCAAGAGATGAGGCAAAAGCCACCAGCCCATACCTCGAGACCCGGCCATAAGTTGGCTTCAGACCTACCACTCCACAAAAAGCAGCCGGCTGACGTACTGATCCCCCAGTTTCCGAGCCGAGGGCAGCCATGGCTTCCAAAGCAGCTACGGCCGCGGCCGATCCTCCACTGGAACCACCTGGCACTCTTTCCAGGTCCCAGGGATTTCGGGTAGTGAAAAAGGCTGAATTTTCGGTCGAGGACCCCATGGCAAACTCGTCCAGGTTGGTTTTACCGATGATGATGGCGTCTTCAGCCTCGAGCCGCTCGACAACTGCAGCATCATAAGGAGGTACGAAATGTTCCAGAATTTTGGAGCCACAGGTGGTTTTAAGTCCCCGGGTTACAATGTTGTCCTTAACTGCAATTATAGCCCCAGCCAAACGTCCTTTTTCTTTCTTGTTGTCTATCTCGAGAGCTCTCGAACTGGCTCGGTCAAAAGCACAATTCAGATAGGCCTGGATTTTAGGATCTTCTGACTCAATGTGGCTGATGTAGTCGTCAACTATTTGTTTAGCTTTTAGCTCGCCCTTCTTTACCAGCTCCACCGCTTCAGTTAATCCAAGCTCTATTAACTTCATTTTTCTGTAAGTACCCTGGGAACCTTTATATAATCGCCTTCTGCCTCAGGAGCCATAGACAGCACCTCTGACTGGGGAAGAGATTCCCGGGGAAGGTCCTCGTCCAGTCTAAGGTTAAAATCAACTGAAATAAATTTCTCCTCCCCGTCTATTTGCAGGGTAGAAAGTTGTCCAACCCAGTCAATTATTTTTTCCATCTGGCCTGGTAGAAGCTCCTTTTCATCTTCCGTCAATTCCAGGTTAGCCAAACGGCTGAGATTATTAAGGTCAATTTTCATGCTTGGTATTATAAGAAATAAGTAATAATTTCTCAAGATTATTCTTGGTTTAAGGTGGTAATTTATGATATAAATAAATTTAATTTTATTCAGGGGTTTAATATGGATTATAAAAAAATTATCTCTAAATACAACCTGGATCGGACCAGACTTATTGAACTCCTCAAAGATATCCAGGCCGCTGAGGGATATATTTCAGAAAAAGCCGTGGCTGAGGTGGCTAAAGCCTTTAGGATCTCGATAGCTGAGGTAGAGGGCCTTATAAGTTTCTACCATTTTCTTTCAGCCCGGCCACTGGGAAAATATGTTGTTTATCTAAACAACTCTATTACCTCTGAAATGGCAGGCCGCCAGGAAGTGGCCCTGGCTTTTGAGGAAGAGGCCGGTTGCCCCTTCGGAAAGACTTCTTCTGATGGGTTGATAACCCTTATGGAAACTTCCTGCATCGGTATGAATGATCAGGAACCGGCTGCCTTGATTAATGAAGTTATTTTTACCAGGCTTAATAAAGAAAAAGTCAAGAAGCTCGCCTCCTGGATGAAACAGGGAAAGCCTGTCCAGGAAATGGTAGAGGAGTTCGGTGACGGGGCTAACAGTCATGAGCTGGTCAAAGCTATGGTCAAAAATAATATAAGAAAATCTGGACCGGTTATTTTTGACGACTACTTAGCGGGTACGGCCATCCATAAAACTCTGGAAACCTCTCCCGAGGCAGTTATTGATGAGATAAAAAAAGCCAACCTGCTGGGCCGGGGTGGAGCCGGTTTCCCCACCGGCCTTAAATGGGAATTATGCCGTAAAGAAAAAGGTCCAGAGCATTATGTCATTTGTAACGCTGATGAAGGAGAGCCAGGAACCTTCAAAGACCGGGTAATTCTAACCGAAAGACCCGAAATGGTTTTTGAAGGTATGGTCATATCTGGCTACGCCGTGGGAGCCAGGCAGGGAATTCTTTATTTGCGACATGAGTATTCCTACCTCAAAAAATATCTTGAGAACATCCTGAAAAAAATGAGAGAGCAAGGTCTGCTGGGCAAAAACATAGCTGGCCGAGGATTCGATTTTGAGGTAGAGATCAAGATGGGCGCCGGGGCTTATATCTGTGGAGAGGAATCTGCTCTGATAGAATCTGCTGAAGGAAAGCGAGGCGAGCCAAGAGACCGGCCTCCTTTCCCAGTTCAGAAAGGCTATCTGAATATGCCAAGTACTGTCAACAATGTTGAGACTTTAGCCACCGCTACCAGGATAATGGCTAACGGTTCTAACTGGTTCAGAGCCATGGGGACATCGGTTTCTGCCGGAACTAAAGTGCTGAGCGTTTCTGGAGATTGTGACAGGCCAGGTATTTACGAGGTAGAATTCGGGCTGACGATCGATGAACTTTTAAAAATGGCAGGAGCCAGAGAGACCTTTGCTATCCAAGTAGGCGGTCCCTCTGGACAGTGCATTGGTGAGCCGGGCTTTAGCCGTAAGATATGTTTTTCAGACCTGGCCACGGGCGGTTCAGTTATAATTTTCAACAGTAGCCGTGACCTATTTTCGGTCGTGGCTAATTTCCTTGACTTCTTTATAGAAGAAAGCTGCGGCTGGTGTCTTCCCTGCCGGGCGGGGAACGTCCTCCTAAAGAAGAAATTTGAAAAGATAATTAAGGGTACAGGAACCAGACAGGATTTAAAAGAAATTGAAGCCTGGGGGAAAATCATCAAAACCACGAGCCGCTGCGGCCTGGGTCAAACTTCAGCCAACCCGGTGCTGACCACCTTAACTAACTTCAGGAAGCTATATGAGAGCAAAATAGTTAAAGAAGCCGAGTTCATTTCTGAGTTTGACCTGATAACAGCCGTGGCCGAGGCCTGCATCTTGACCGGAAGAAATTTCCAGGAGGAGAACGAGCATGTCTGATAAGATAAAATTCACTGTTGATGGCCAGGAAGGCTTGGCCGAACCCGGCCAGACAATCTACGAAGCGGCTAAAGCTAACGGCATTTATATTCCTGTGCTCTGCCATTTTGAGGGCTTAAAGCCAGTTGGCAGCTGCCGCATCTGTTCGGTCAAGTCTAACGGCCGGTGGATGGCCTCCTGCACCCAGCCAGTAACTCAAGGTATGATCATTGAGAATATGACCCCCGAAGTCGAAGAATACCGGAAGGCCTTAATTGAGATGCTATTTGTCGAGGGCAATCATTTCTGCCCGGCCTGCGAGAAAAGCGGCAATTGCGAGCTCCAAGCTTTGGCCTATCGCTACCAGATTATGGTTCCCCGTTTCCCTTATCTTTTCCCAAAAAGAGAAATAGAAGCTTTTCCAAAATTCCTGTTGGAACATAACCGCTGCGTTCAGTGCCAGCGTTGTGTCCGGGGCGTTCAGACTGAGGACGGCCAGAAAATTTTTGCTCTACACGAAAGGTCTAACAACCTGCGAATAAATGTTGACCGCCAGCTGGCTACCGAGATGAGCAATGAGCAGGTCCAGCAAGCCATGGATATCTGTCCAGTTGGAGCCATCCTTAAAAAAGAGGCTGGCTTCCGGATTCCGATCGGAAAACGTAAATTTGACTATCGGCCTATCGGCAGCGAAATAGAAGAGAAGGAATAAAAGCTAAAAGAGGTGAGAAAATGACCAAACCGGTAATAGCGACAGCTTCTTTAGCAGGATGCTTTGGCTGTCATATGTCTTTTTTGGATATTGACGAAAGAATATTAAACCTTATTGAGTTGGTAGAATTCGACAAATCTCCAATTGACGATATTAAAAGTTTCACCAGGCCGGTGGATATCGGCCTGATTGAGGGCGGCTGCTGCAATGCCGAAAATGTGGAGGTTCTGGGTTATTTCAGAAAGAACTGCCGTATTCTCATCTCAGCTGGAGAATGTGCCATCATGGGTGGTCTGCCAGCCATGCGCAATACCATACCGCTTAAAGAATGCTTAGAGGAAGCCTACCTTAAGTCTCCAACAG
>Ga0265295_1006811_pt1 | contig 13574 bp, 15 predicted proteins | sample Munlansysbiofilm_FD_192503 | JGI IMG/M metagenome (GOLD analysis project Ga0265295, IMG submission 192503) | Leachate microbial communities from a municipal landfill in Southern Ontario, Canada - Methane capture system biofilm | ecosystem: Engineered > Solid waste > Landfill > Unclassified ... | reverse complement strand
ACGTGCGCTACTACACCCTGGAATACGAAAGCCCGGCGTTCACCGGAACGCAGGCCAAGGCCGTCATCGTGCTGAACCGTTTCGGTGTGGCACCGGAGTTCAACACCGGCAAGATCGTGTACCGGGATCTGTCCTTTGGCCGACAGGAATATGCCTATCACCAGTGGCGCGCGACCCCGCAGGCCCTGGTGGCCGATTATCTGCGCCGAGACATGCAGCAAAGCGGCCTCTTTCTGGCCGTGAACCGGGCCGGCTCATCCGTTTCCGCCACGCACCAGCTTGAAGGGATGATCGAGGAATGGTTGGAGGTGGATGCCGAGGAGCACTGGCTGGCCACCGCCGGCCTGACCGTGACCCTGCTCGACCTGCGCGCCCGCGCAATATCGGACCAGGTTCTCTTCCAGCGCACCTACCGCGAGTCCGAACCCGCCGCCAAAAAAAATCCCGGCTCGGTGGTCGAAGCCATGAGCCGGGTAATGCGCAGACTGTCGGAAAGAGTCATCGCCGACGTGCATGCCTCAGTGAAGTAAAGGTTCGAGGGCAAGGAGCAAGGAAAAGCCGGGGCCGACGCGTATGCTTCAATACGTGAGGGTCCGGCTTTTTCGCAGCGACGCAGCCATCGGGCCTTTTTCAAAGGTAGACGGTTCAAAAAGGTTCGAGGGCAAGGAGCAAGGAAAAGCCGGGGCCGATGCGTATGCTTCAATACGTGAGGGTCCGGCTTTTTCGCAGGGACGCAGCCATCGGGCCTTTTTCAACCGTCTAGGGTTTGCCGTCCGTGGTCAGGCCATTGCTCTCTCTGATAATCTCCCATGCCTCATCCGCCGTACTGACATACTGAAAGAGGCTCAGGTCTTCGGGGTTGATGGTTCCTTCCTCGACCAGGGCCTCGAAGTTGATGACCTTGTGCCAGAAGCGGCGGCCGAAAAGCAGCACCGGAATGGGTTTTACCTTGCGGGTCTGAATCAGGGTCAGGGCCTCGAAGAGTTCGTCCATGGTTCCGAAACCGCCGGGAAAGGCCACCAGGGCCTTGGCCCGCAGCAACAGATGCATCTTGCGAATGGCGAAGTAGTGGAACTGAAAGCTCAGCTCGGGGGTGATGTAGGGGTTGGGCTCCTGCTCGAAGGGGAGCACGATGTTCATGCCGATGCTCTTGGCGCCGACATCGTGCGCGCCCCGGTTGGCCGCGCCCATGATCCCGAAGCCGCCACCGGTGATGACCACGTGCTTGCACTGCGCCATGTTCTCGGAAATGAGGCGCCCGAGCTTTCGCGCCTCCTCGTAATAACGGCTGTTGGCCACGGCAGTGCGGGCCTTGGCCAGTTCGCTACGCAGCAGGACATCCTCGGGATTTTTCTTGAGCCCCTCCAGCACCTTTTCCAGACGGACGGCGGCCGTCTCCGCATCCATGGTGCGGGCGCTGCCGTAGATGACAATGGTGGATTCGATCTGTTGCTCCTGCAGAGTCAGCTCGGGCTTCAAAAGCTCCAGCTGAAGGCGCACGGGCCGCAGCTCCTCGCGCAGCAGAAAGTCCTGATCCTGAAAAGCCAGACGATAGGACGCGGACTGGCACTGGGGAGTGTCGACATGGCGCTTGGCGGCCTGGGCGTCTTCATTGGCCGAGGGAAAAACACCGAAACGGCGGGTTCGTTTGTTGGTCATGAAAATTCCTTATTGGCGGGCAAGGGCCACGCACTTTACTTCAACAACTCCGCCCAGCGGCAGACCCGAGACCTGCACGGCGGCGCGGGCCGGCCGGTGTCCGGCCATGAATTCGTCGTAGATGCCGTTGAAGAGTTTGAAATTGGCCAGATCGGTCACGAACACGTCCACACTGACGATATCCGTCACGGCGCATCCGGCCTCGGCCAGGATGGCCCCCATGTTGGCCAGGGCCTGCCGGGCCTGGGCCTCGAAGTCCGCACCGGCGAACTGGCCGGTGGCCGGAACCAGCCCAAGCTGCCCGCTGACATACAAAAAGCCCCCGGCACGCACGGCCTGAGAATAAGGACCGACGGCGGCCGGAGCCTTGTCCGTGGCGATGAAATCGAGTTTCTGCATACACCCTCCATAAAAAGAACGGCCCTCGCGGGCCGTTCCATCATACCGCATTGTGATTGAAAATCCCTAATCCAGTACCTTTTCAAGCCAATCCAAAGCTGCCGCGACCGTAGGAAATCCGATGGTGCTGGTCAAGAGAATGACGGCATGCCTGATTTCCTCGGGTGTGGCTCCGGCCTGAAGGGCCCGGCGACCATGGCTACGCACCGCGCCTTCCGAGCGCAGGGCCGCTGAAGCGCCGAGCTGCACAAGGTGCATCTCCTTTTCGCTTAAAGGTCCGGCCCCCTGCGCTGCCTTGCCCAAGGCTTCAGCCGAGGCAATGAGATCCGGATACATTTCCTGCAATTTCTGATAGTGTTTCGGCTTGCCAGTGCTCATGATTCATCTCCTTACCGTAAGAGTGTGCCGGGTCCTTCATTGACGCAGACATGATTCGATCATAGGGGCAACTGGACCTGAAAAACAAGGAGTTTTCCCATGAAAGTCGCCATACCCACTATCGGAACGCGCGTTGATGAACATTTCGGCCATGCCCGCACCTTCACCATCCTCACTCTGGACGATTCCGGCCGGATCGTCGAAAATGAGACCTTTCTCCCTCCTTCGGGCTGCGGATGCAAGTCCACCGTGGGCGTGACCATGCAGGCCAAGGGCGTGTCCGTCATGCTTGTGGGCAACATCGGCCAGGGCGCCATAAACAAGATGGCCGAACACGGCATAAAGGTGATCCGCGGCTGTGAAGGCGAAATCCTCGACGTGCTCAAAAGCTGGACCGACGGAGACATTGAGGACAAGAACATTCTCTGCAATCACGAAGGCTGCACGCACTAGGAGATCATCATGGAATGCCCCTGCCACTCTGGACGTGAATTCGAAGAATGCTGCGCCCCCATCATCGCCGGAGAAATCCCAGCGCCCAACCCCGAAGCGCTGATGCGTTCGCGCTACACCGCCTTTTGCAGTGACGAGATGGACTATCTTCAGGGCTCCTTGGTCGAAGAGCACCGCTCGGAGTTCAATGCCGACGACGTAAGGCGCTGGAACAAGGAAACGGACTGGCTGAATCTGGAAATCCTGGAAACCGACACGGACGGGGACACGGGCATGGTCCTTTTCCGGGTGAGCTTCCGGCACAAGGGCGGCACGCAGAGCCTGACCGAGCGCAGCCGCTTTGTGCGGCGCGATGGCCGCTGGTACTACCTCGAAGGCGAGTATGAAACCGAGACGGTCCGCCATGAAAGCCCCAAGGTCGGCCGCAACGACCCCTGCCCCTGCGGGAGCGGTAAAAAATTCAAGAAGTGCTGCGGCTAGGAGGCTGCTTAAAAACGGCGATCTGCTTCGTCACTGCAGAAAATCCAGACCCGAGCCTGTTTGAATACCCTTGCGGGCACACGTACGCTTCGGCCCTGAATTTTCTTTGTTCCTCGCATCTCACCATTTTTAAGCAGCCTGGAAATTTGTAGTTTTCCAGTCAGCTAGGACCCAATGACCGCAATTTTTTCCATCGTCTTCGTCTTCGCCGTCATGCTGACGGGAATCCGTCTCAAGCTGGGGCTGGGACTGTCCATCCTGGCGGGCAGCTTCGTGCTGGCCCTGCTGTTTGGCCTCTCGCCCCTGGCCTGGCTTGGCGCCATTCCTGATGCGCTGCTGACCGAAGAGACCTTTGTGCTCTGCGCCATCATCGCCGTCATCCTGGCCTTCAGCGCCCTGTATTCTGCTTCCGGCCAGTCGGAGCGCTTCATGCGCGCCATCCGCGCCCAAATCCGCTCCCGCTCGCTGCTCCTGGTCTTTTTTCCGGCGCTGATCGGCCTTTTGCCCATGCCCGGCGGGGCCATCTTCTCCGCGCCCATGGTCGAAAAGGCGGCCTCGGAGCTGGCCATTCCCCAAAGGGACCAGGCCCTCATCAACTACTGGTTCCGGCACATCTGGGAACTGGCATGGCCCCTGTATCCGGGCCTGATCCTGGCCTCCTCCCTGGCGGGCATCCCGGTGACCGGGATCGTCGCGCTGCTTTGGGCGGGCCCGCTGGTGGCCATCGCCCTGGGCTGGCTGCTGATCCTGCGCCCGGCCCTGAAAAGCGCGCCCCGGCTGCCCGACATCGCGGCCAAGTCCCGCAATGGCCGGGACTGGCTCGGAGGCCTCCCGCTCTTCACCGCCATCGCCGGATCCATCGGCGGAGAATGGCTTTGCGCCGTGCTCTGGCCGGGCAGGCCCATGGAATACGGGGTCATCGCAGCCCTGATCCTGGCCTCCGGGGTCAGCCTGTTCATGGCCCAGGCCAAATGGACGGCGGTGCTGCGGGAGGCGGGCAAGGACAACACCATGTCCCTTTTGGCCGTGGTCGGCGCCATCTTCATCTTCAAGGAAATCCTGCATCAGGGGCATGTTGTCGACGTCCTGGCGCAGACCCTCGGCGGAGGCCGCGCGATCTACGTCATGGCCATCGTCCTGCCCTTTCTGGTGGGCTTTGTGGCCGGTCTGACCATCGCCTTCGTGGGCGCGACCTTCCCGCTGCTCTTCGGACTCGCCCATTCCTCAGGCCAGCCCCATCTCATCCCGGTGATACTGAGCCTTGGGATGTACGCCGGATACGCGGGCATCATGTCCTCACCGATGCACATCTGCTACCTGATGACCTGCAACTACTTCCATCAGGACCCGGGCAAGCTCCTGCCGCGCATCCTTGTCCCCGGCCTTCTGCTCATTCCGGCGGGCGTGGTCGTGACCTTCCTCATGACAACGTTCTAGAAGCACCAGCCCGGCCAAGAATACTCCGACACGTCTCCGTCCCAACCAAGACTCTCTCATCCTTTTTGCCCTCCGGACACCGGAGGGCGAACCTCAAATAATCGGCCATTTTCTGCTACTAAAATATTATTCTCGCTATATTTACATTTAAATTCAAACGATGGTATTTTTTATTTAGGCAAAAAGATCGGCCAAACCGACAATGAAATAATCGGCCAAAATATAGATTTTAATCGTCATTAAAAAGAAGTTTATCTTTTCTAAATAAACTGTTATTGGTATAAATAAACTGGCCAAAAGATCGGCCAAATGGAGTCATAATGGGATACGATTGGAGCCGCCCTCCATTGACGCCAAGTCTTCCGGGCCGAAAGTTGATCGGCCCGCTCAAGGACATGGCGACCGAGGTCGCCACAACTTCCGCCGGGCTTGAACGGAGCATTGCCCTGGAGACGGCGCGCACCCTGGGAGAGCGGCTGCGGCTGGTCAACAGCTATTATTCCAACCTTATCGAAGGACACAAAACCACCATACCCGAGATCGAAGCGGCTCTATCCAGAAAATTCGTCGAAAAGCCGGAGCGCCGCTACGCCCAGGAGCTTTGTGCCGCCCACGTGCGCACCGAACGCCACTTCATGAGAGATCTGGGCAATCATCCTGCCACAAATGTCTGCGCCATCGAATTTATCCGGCGGCTCCATGAACACTTTTACAGCCATCTCCCCAAAGAGCATCTGAACACCCATCACGCCGACGGGTTCACCGGCATACCCGTCATGCCCGGTCAACTGCGAGACACCGAAGTCTCCGTGGACGGGACAACCAGGCATGGTCCCGGCGCCCTGGATCTGCCCGAACACATGACCATCTTCCATGATATGTTCGCACCCGATGCCTTCCACGGTGACGAGAAGCTCATCGCAGCAGCGGTCAGCCACCATCGCCTGACCTGGCTGCATCCTTTTCGCGACGGCAATGGGCGCATTTCACGCCTTCATTCCGGCCTCTATCTGGCGCAGATCAATGTGAACCGGTCCAACCTGTGGTCACTGTCACGCGGATTCTCACGCAACAAGAGCGGCTACATGCTCAACCTCCGGGCAACGGACAGCCCGGAACGCACAAATAGCAGGCTGTTTTTCGATGAGGAACTTACGGCGGACTTCTGCCGCTTCTTCTTCGAAATCTGTCTGGACCAGATCAGCTTCATGACAAACCTTCTTCGACTGGGAGAGATCGACCGACGCATCGAGTGGCTTGTGCAGACCCTGATCAGGACAGGTCAAAGTGATCTGGCTCCGGAAGCCGAAAGGCTTCTTCGCGCGGTTTTCAGGGAAGGCCTGGTGCCTCGGGGGCGGGTTCATGAAATTGTGGGCAAGCCGGAACGCACCGCCAGACGAAAGGTGACGGTGCCCCTGGAAAAACTTGGACTCCTGAAATCGGAGTCACCGAAAAAACCCATCTCCATGGGAATGCCGGTCAGCGCTCTGCCCTTTCTCTTTCCTTCTCTCTTCGACCCGTCGGTCATCGGACAGGAGTATAGCGAACAGAGCATTGTCTGAAAGATAGCACGCACGGAGTCACGTGCCCGTGCAAGCGCCCTGCGCGCACGCCCCATCCTCCATGTCCGGCCGTTCGTACCCTTCCTCCTGAAAAATCACGTCCGCGCCCAGAAACTTCTCGTAATCCACGCCCCAGGCCCGCATCTGCAGCAAGAGCGGGATGAGGCTTCGGCCCATGTCCGTCAGAGAATACTCGACTTTGGGTGGGACCTCGCGGTAGACTTCGCGGTGTACCAGCCCGTCGGCTTCCAATTCGCGCAGCTGCCGGGTCAGCATACGCTCGGTCACGTCGGCCATGCCCCGGCGCAGCTCCCCGAAGCGCACGGCCTCGGCCAGGGACAGGTGGTAAAGGATGATGGGCTTCCATTTTCCGCCGATGACCGCCAGGGTCAGCTCGAAATAGCAGCGGTAGCGTTTGCCGGAGATTTCCTTGATCTTGCAGGGCCGAGGCTGGTTTTCGTCCATTACTATACTCCATGTATGTACCGCACATTATAGACAGTACTTTTCATAATCGCAGACATGTGCTCTATCCGGACCTGCATCACGCAGTCAATCCAAACAAGGAGAGAAAAATATGTACGTAGTCGCAGTCAACGGCAGCCCGCGCAAGGGCGGCAACACGGAAATCCTCTTGAACCACGCCCTTGAACCCCTCAAAAAGGCGGGCTGGGAAACGGAACTGGTGCAGGTCGGCGGACAGAACATCCGGGGCTGTCAGGCCTGCTACAAGTGCTTCGTGCGCAAGAATGGGCAATGCTCCATGAAAAAGGACGTCTTCAACGAAATCATGGAAAAACTCCTGCGCGCCGACGCCCTCATCTTCGGCTCGCCAACCTATTTCGCCGATGTCTCCGCTGAACTCAAAGCCCTGATGGACCGCGCGGGCCTCGTCGCCCTGGCCAACGACCGCGCCTTCAAGGGCAAGATCGGGGCGGCCGTGGTGGCCGTGCGGCGCGGCGGCGCGACCCACGTCTATGACAGCATCAACCACATGTTCCTCATGAACCAGATGCTCATTCCCGGCTCGGTGTACTGGAACATGGGCTACGGCCGCGACAAGGGCGAGGTCGAGGGGGATGCCGAAGGGCTTGGCAACATGAAGAATCTGGGGCAGACCATCGCCTGGCTGGGAGCGGCCATCAAACCGCATCTGGACAGCTTTCCAGCCCTGGAAACCGTGAGCGAATAAGAGGGACGACCATGATCGACTTTCACATAGACAAGGACAAGTGCATCCAGTGCGGCGAATGCGCGGCCGACTGTCCGGCCGGCATCATCGAAATGAAGGAGTTCCCCGAAATCACCGATGAAGGGCGCTGCTACCGCTGCCAGCATTGCTACACCGTCTGCCCGACAGGGGCTGTGTCCATCCTGGGCCTGACGGCCGAGGACGGCGCGATGGAAAAAGAACTGCCCTCTTCTGTGCAGATGACCGACCTGATCAAATGGCGTCGCTCCGTGCGGCGCTACAAGGACGAAAACGTTCCCAAGGACATCATCGACGGACTCGTCGATACCACCTGCCACGCGCCGACCGGGGTCAACGCCCAGGGCGTCGTGTTCACCGTGGTCCGGGACAAAGCCTTCATGGACACCCTGCGTCGTGAGACCCTGGACCGCCTCGGAGCCCTGACCGACGCAGGAAAGCTGCCGGAAGGGATCATCTCCCAGTACCTGGGCTTCGCCGTGAAGGCATGGCGGACGCACGGCCGCGACGTCATCTTCCGGGGCGCTCCGCACATGCTGCTGACGAGCACCCCGCCCGGCGTGCCCTGCGCGGTGCAGGACGCGCACATCGCCCTGACCACCTTCGAACTGCTGGCCAGCTCCCATGGCCTCGGCACCCTCTGGGACGGCATGTTCATGATGGCCCTGGCCATCTGCCCGCAGCTGAAGGAAACGCTGCGCATCCCGGCCGACCACACCATCGGCTACGCCCTGCTCTTCGGCAGGCCGGACGTGCAGTACCACCGCCCCGTCAAAAGGGGCCCGGCCACGGTCAATATCCTCGAATAAAAAAAGGGCCGGAACGCTTGATACGCGTTCCGGCCTATCCCGTTTTGCTCCGGAGAAATTTTCCCCATGGACACCACCGGCATCACCCTGGCCATCCTCTCGGCCCTGTTCATGGGCACCATCGGCGTCTTCTCCAGAATCACCGGACTGCCCGCCGAAACGATCACCTTTTTCCGCCTCCTGCTCGGAGCCGGATTCCTGGCCATTTTCCTCCTGGCCACCCGTCAGGCCGGGACGCTCAGACGCTGGCCGACCTGGCCCGTGATCGTCAACGGGGCGCTCCTGGCCGGGTTCATTATCTTCTACGTTCAGGCCATGAACCTGACCTCCATGGCCAACGCCATCATGCTCGTCTATCTGGCTCCGGTAACGGCATCGATCTTCGCGCATTGTTTCATGAAGGAGCGACTGAATATCGCGGGCTGGATTCTCATCGGCCTGGCCATGCTCGGCTTCGCGGCCATGATGGAATTCAGGCTCGATTTCGCGGACGGTTCGAACCATGCCGCGGGCCTAGGCCTGGCAGTCCTGGCCATGCTCTGCTACGCGAGCTTCATCCTCATGAACCGCCGCATCCGGCCCCATGTTCCGGTCATGACCCGCGCCTTTTATCAACTTCTGGTCGGGGCCCTGGTCATGCTGCCCTTCTTCCTGCACTCCCGGCCAGAAATTTCCGCCGTGAACGGACTCTGGCTCCTAACCACGGGCCTGATCCCCGGCTTCCTGGCCATCACCTTCGCCGTGGCGGCCCTGAGCCGCCTGCCCGCCGCCACCTTCGGCACCCTGGCCTATTTCGAACCGCTGGCCGTAGTCTTCTTCGGCTGGTCCCTGTTCGGAGAAAACCTGTCCGCCCTGCAACTGGCGGGCTGCGCTACAATCATGGCCAGCGGCTGCGCCAAGGCCCTGCTGGCATCCCGTGCGGCGACGCCCTGACCACTCCCCCCGCACTTCCGCTGCACGCTACGCAGGCAAAACGCCCAGAGTTTGTCGGCAAGTCATACCTACGCAATCAGCGCAACCATACACTCAAATACGTATGACAAAAGAAGGACTTGCTGTTGCCGCAACTTTTCTTGTAGCGGAAGTGCGAAATGAAATCGCGAGATCAGAGCACGGTGAGATTTACGCTGACTACGCTTCCATGTGCCTACCGCTGAAAGTTGCGAAGTTAAATAACATGGCGGACACTGGGCGCAAGCATTGCCAAGAAAAACCAAAGCGAGACTTGACCCCTTTTTTCAGAGCGATGCTGAAACCCCATGACGAAGTCGTCCGCATACCGCACGATGTAGACTTCGCCTTGCGCTTGGTGGCGACGCCACCAGTTCACCCATTCGTCCAAGGCGTAGTGCAAATAGATGTTCGCCAGTAACGGCGAAATCACTGCACCTTGTGGCGTCCCCACCACCGTCTTGATCCACTACTCGCCGTCCTCGGACACACCGGACCGTAAGAATTTGCGGATCAGCCGGAGCACCCTCGTATCGGAGACGCGGTGTTCTACAAACTTCATCAACCAGTCGTGTTCGATTGTATCGAAGAAGCTGCGGATATCCGCGTCCAGCAGCCAACTCACCTTCCGCTGCGTGATCGCCACATAGACTGCGTCCAGAGCGTTGTGCTGACTTCGGCCCGGGCGAAACCCATAGCTGAAACCGAGAAAGCCCTCCTCGTAAATCTATTGGAGGATCAGCACCAGTGCTTGTTGGACGACCTTATCTTCCACTGCGGGCACACCAAGAGGACGCTGCCGACCATCGGACTTGGGAATCCAGACCCTCTTGCTCGGTTTGGTCCGATAGCGGCCGCTGTGGATGCGATCCCGGAGGTCGACCAGACGCTCATCCAGCCCCTCGCCGTACTCCGCTCACGTCACTCCATCCACCCCGGAGGCCGCATCTCGTCTGAGACAAAGGTACGCCTGCCAGAGCAGATCAGCATCCATGTGGTGCAACAGGTTGGTAAACTTCTGCTTCGAGTCCTTTCTCGCTGCCTCCCGTATCCTGTCCAGTCCGCTCGACGCTGATGACGGTCCCTGCGTACCGCTCGCGGTCGCCTGTCCAGAATTCCCCTTGGCCACGGGCCTTTTCTCCACGGATTCCGCCGATGGTTGGCCGACTTTCATTGGTGGTGCATCCTGGTTCATCCGCTTCATCGATACTATTCCCGTGTCCGACTTCCCGAGTGCGGACATGCCGGAGTACAGCCACCGACCTTTTCCGACCGGACCGATCCATGGACGGGATCGGTCACACCCGGGATCTCCCGGTTTCCGTGCAGAGAGCTTGCGTACATGCCCTGGTTCTTTGACTCCGTGGGTCCGATGCGCCGCTTGCGATAACGCGACACTTCGTGCGGCCTTCCCCATCAAATCACAAGGTCGGCGACCCAAAATGGGCGATTTCGGAGCCCGATCGCCTAGCCTGAACGCGCCCTGTCAACGCTTCGCCGCCACCCTCACGAGTGGCCGACGCATGACTCGGGGCCATGGCTGGTCGCTAACCTTTGCCTTGTAGATGACTTGCACCTCCTGCGCCCTGCCGGCTTTTACCGGCGCTTTCGATCTGACCCTTGTCCCCTCTCTCTACTGACAACTTTGAGTTACGGGTGATAACTCGGGTTTGCAGCAAGAATCCCAACACGCAACAGTTTTGTGATATGAACATCCTGTATTTATTATTGTTATTTTATTCCCAAATTTGGCACTTAATTTGCCACCTATTGGTAGATACTGTGTGAAAATCAGCACATATTCAGAAACCTCAAAAAGGGAGTGAAAGATGGAAGCGATCAGCAGGCGCAACGCCCTCGGCATTATTGGCGGGACCATACTTGGCGGTACTATTGCGGCCACAACCAGCTTCGCCCAGGTTACCAGCCAGAAACGGTTCGAGCAGTCGGGGGGGCCTTTCTCTTGGACACCTCACGTTCTGGACGCACAGGAATGCGCCCCTATAGCATACGACGGTTATTGGGAAAACGGCTGGGGTTGTGCTTACGGAGCCTTTTACTCCATCGTCGGGGTAATGGGCGAAAAACACGGAGCTCCCTACAACTCTTTTCCGTTTACCATGCTTGAAGTCGGTAAAAGTGGAATTGCGGATTTTGGCACCATTTGCGGCGCACTCTTGGGAGCAGCGAGCGCCATGGCTCTCTTTTGGGGTAGGAAGGAACGCAACCCCATGGTTGCAGAACTGTTTCGCTGGTATGAACAGACTGCCTTGCCCACATACGACCCCGGGTCTGGAGCCAAGGGAATTCCCGGCAAAATCCCCACCAGTATCAGCCAATCCGTTTTGTGTCACATTTCGGTTAGTAAATGGTGCTATGAAACGGGACTGACTGAAAAAAGCAAGGAGCGAAGCGAACGTTGCGCACGCATCACGGCTAGTGTGGCTATCAAGGCTATTGAAATCATGAATGCCAAGCAAAAAGGCTCTTTTATCGCCGTACAGGCTGATCCGAAATCAATTGCAGACTGTAGACAATGTCATGCTCCCGGAAAAGAGTCGGATATATTCAAGGGTGTCATGGACTGTACCCCCTGCCATTCCGGAGGAGAGCACTCCGCTAATAAGTTTGTTAATCACCCGTAATCACACCCATAGTCCTGCAAGCCGTCCTTGACCGCGTCAATTTTTGGGGGACATGTAGGAGCAGATTGTGAAGATCAGAAATTTCGATAGTTGACCAATGGTTGACCAAATCGTGAATAAATAACAAGGACTCAAGCTTACTGGCCGGAGTCCTTTTTTTGGTTCATCCGGCTGGAGCGTACTTTTGACAAAATGAAAGGACATGGGGTTCATCAAGTTTTCACGCCAATGAAAACCAAGAGGATGTCTTCGGACTGACGATGCGCCGCTTCAACGTGATCTGTCATGCGTATTGCCTGATGACCAACCACTTCCATCTGCTGCTTGAGACTCCAGACGCAAATCTTTCCAAGGCAATACGCCAGTGCAACAGCGCCTACACGCAGGAGTTCAACCGGCGGCATGGCCGGGTTGGCCACGTGCTGCAAGGGCGGTTCAAATCCATTGTCGTTGACCGGGAAGCCTATCTTCTCGAACTGTGCAGGTATATCGTACTGAACCCGGTCAGAGCCGGGATGGCCAAGGAGCCTGGCAAGTACCCGTGGTCCAGTTACCAGGCTACGGCAGGTCTCGGAAAGAAGCCGGATTTTCTGGCTGTGGACTGGATTCTGGAGCAGTTCGGTGCTGATCGCGTGCAGGCCCGGAAAGAATACCATTACTTCGTCAAATCAGGCCTTGATGCGGAGTCACCCTGGAATGACCTCAAAGGACAGTGCCTGCTCGGAGACGACCCGTTTCTGGAGAAGCTCTTTCCCTTGCTCAAGGACAAAAGCGCCCTGAAGGAAATTCCTCGTGTGCAACGCTTTGCCGACCGTCCGGACCTGAAAGATATCTTACATGACACAGAAGACCGGACTCAGCGTGACGCAGCCATCTTCAAGACGTGCCAGGAGTATGGATACACCCAGCTGCCACAGGACTGCACTATTCAACGGTGAGCAAAATCATCAAGAAAATTGGATAATTCAAGATTCAAGATCTGACCTCACCCTTATGCGTGACTTTGCTTAACGCCACGCCGCACGCGGCTACTACATGTCAAACAGATCATCCGTGTCGCCAGCCTCCCCTCATCAAACCGTGCATGCAGTTTTCCCGCACACGGCTTTCCTATGCTCTTCACTTCACGGCATGCGCTTTTGACCATCCGGCGAATGTGGGAACCTTGTACTGACCATACTGACCTCTCTCTACCCTTTCGCCGATGATAGAAAAGCACGCCCGCCGCCAGCGGTGGGTTGACTCCACCTACTCGGCAACGGGGGAAATAAGCCCCGCCAAAGCAAGCGCCCTGCCTGTCCCCCTGGAATCCGGCACATATTTGGGCATCTCTGAAAACGAACGAACCATTTTTTTTACACCAGGACTTATGCATTCGGGTTGCAATCTCAGCCAAATCAGCAATCTCTTTAGGATTCCAAGCAATCGTCCTACACACAGCCTCTACTTGATTGTAATCTTTAATTTTTTTTGCAACATCCCTACGACTGGCAGCCACAATTAGCTTGTGCACTACGAATGCGGGCATGGATGGCACACATACCCGTCCCAAATCTCTAGCGATGAGAATTGTGGGATTGTCTAACAAAAT
>Ga0265295_1006810_pt1 | contig 13576 bp, 13 predicted proteins | sample Munlansysbiofilm_FD_192503 | JGI IMG/M metagenome (GOLD analysis project Ga0265295, IMG submission 192503) | Leachate microbial communities from a municipal landfill in Southern Ontario, Canada - Methane capture system biofilm | ecosystem: Engineered > Solid waste > Landfill > Unclassified ... | reverse complement strand
CTATGGCACTGACCTGAAGAAAATGCTGGATAAAACCTATCATGGCATGGCGCTGGACAATCCTGATAAAGTCGCGACAACGGTTGCCAATAAAGGTAAGGAATGGTTTGAGCGAGGCAGTGCGCTGTTGAAAAAAACGGGGGAAATAGCCGACCCTGCCAACCGGCAGCTGATGCTGGCAGACGCCGTCAGCCAGAGAATGGAGGGCTATCGCCAGCTGACCAAACAGTTTGACCATTGCATTAATCCAAGGGATGTGGCAAGAAGAGGCGGTGCGCAGGCCAGTAAAATTCCTGAAAGGTTGCGTGTCTCGGTTGAAATGTGTCGCCGTCAGTTGGACATTGATAGCCCGGTCTCATTGACGGATCTGGAAAGCAGTCTTGAATCGTTAGGCTTCACGCCGGAAGGCCTTGCCGATGCGGTGGGAGATGCGGTGCGTCAAATAGGGTAGCCACTGCTGTAGTGCAAGTTTACATATTGTACAATATGATCACATAAGGAAGTTTTTATGAAACAGTTTAACTCTCTGCACGACGCAGCCGAATATGCCACAAGCCTTTCGGGTCAGTGGTCTTTTATCAATTCCGATACGGCGTATGCCTCAGAAGGTTTGTTGGTACTGGCGCAAACCAGCGATGCCGAAGACCCGATTGATGAAGACAGCTTCTACGTTGTGTCTGATGGGGGCTCGATTGGTTTGTGCGAAGACGAGGAAGATATCGACTGGTTGTTCATCGCCGATCAAGACAAAGATCTGGCCCTACCTGACACATTCACAACCGGCGGCACACCAAGATTCTGCAGTCAATGCGGGCAAGAGATTGTTCCTGGCGCTAACTTTTGTGACCAGTGCGGCGCAAGCCTGAACTGACATAAATCCACGAAACCCGGTGCGAAATTTCAGGTAAGCCTGTTAATAATGCACCACAACCGGACATTTGCCATGAGCGCTTTCGCCGTTGCCTTTCGGCCCCTGTTTTTTGTGCTTGCGTTGTGGGTGTGTGTCATTCCGCGCTTGGCGCAAGCACAACCACAAGACACAAAACTGTCTATCGAGCTGTGGGCGGAAGCCGAAGCGTTCAGGTCTCTGGCGTCGATAAACTTCTTGGCAGCACTGCGTAGTATGTCTACCCCCGAAGCCAACCTGCAGCTTGCAGAGTTGGGCGTACTGTTATGGCAAGATGATGCGGGCTCTGATGACTGGTCGGTGTTCTTTCGTCACAGCCTAATCAACTTTGTCGCCAGCGGCGACCAGGTTGAAACCGTTGCCTTTCAACACCCCTGGGCCGACATTGTCCTGCTGACGGGGTGGGCACGTAGCCCCACTGATAACCGTATGCAGATTGTGACCGCAGATATGGTCATGGGTAGCGTGGCGCGTGGTGCCAAAGCTCCGTTTCCCACGGGGCTGGCCTGGATGAATGAAAAACGCTATGCGCCTGACGCGGTAGGGGTGCTGAACGCAGCTACCACGACGGCCATCGCCAGTGTTGAGGCGAGTAAAACAGGAAGTCCGTTTGCTGATCTAGGAGAAGAGGGTCGCCAGGCCATGGTTGCAGGTGCTGCGTTGCAATGGATGGCGCACCAGGCAACTGTGCTGCCCCTGTTTGATGATCAAGCCAAGGCACGGGCGACGCGCTTTGCCTGGAATGAAATCATTGTGGCGGGTCAACGTGGCACGCTAGACAACATACTGCCGCCCAACATCCCGGTCAGACTATTAAAGGCGGTTGACCCAGCTCTCTGGTCGACCCTCGAGCCGGTGGCCTACATAGAATCCGGTAATACCGTCGTGTCACTTTTTGCTTCTTCGGCGAATCCTGATATTTACGCAGCCTTGACCCTGCGTGGCGACAAGTCCGTTGCTGAAATCATTGATTTTGGGTTTTACAGCTTTTCCGGCTTCATCAACAAGGACAACCAATGAACACTCGCTTACTAACCGCGCTTGGTTTGTCACTGGGTATTGCCGGACCTGTCTGGGCTCAGACAAAGGTCATCATGCCGCCGCCCAGCAGTTTTCTGATGATCCCATCAACTGAGAAGCAAATTCAAGGCAGAAGCCCGGTCTGGGTATCGGCGCAATGGGTGCATGAAGGTCTGGATTTCAGCTTTGGCTCCCTTGAGAAAGGCATTCTCAAAATCGGTGATTTTTCGCAATATGGCCCATTTGATTCAGCCATTAACGGGCTTCGCATACAAGCCATTAAAAGCGCTGTCAATCTCGAAAATCTGATCTCAGCGCTTAAAAAGCAAAAAAAGAAAGATCAGAAACTGGTTCAGCTAACCAAAAATCTGGAACAAAAAAAATCGAGCAGTCATGCTGCGCACGTCACGGCCAAGGCCTTGGCAGAGGTCACTCAAAAGTACGATTCAAAAATCGGGGTTGCAGAAAGGAAGCTGGGTAACTCGAAGAAAACAGCTGAATTCTTGTCAACATTAGGCCCATTCCTCAAACAACTTGATGTTGCTCCAGTCAGTGCCGACAGTCGTTCTGCATTGGCAGAAAGCAGCACTAAAGGGGCGATAGGCACCCTTTGGCAAGGCGGGCTCGAACTCCCTGCCGAAAGGGCAGGTGCCATGGCCAGTTCTTTTGTGCCAGGTGCTTCAATTGTTGGGGCCTGGGCCGGTAACGACGTTTGGAAGAATCACATCAAACCTGTGGTCGATAAGCGTCAGGAAGACGTGCTCTACAAAATGAAGCGGGACGCAATAGACATTGCGATCAGAGCGTACCTGACGCTGCAGCAGGTCATGGATGACCAAGGGAGTGTTCTGGTTCTTGGGCGAGATGAATATTTTGACCCCGGCAAAAGCGTGATTAACCGTCGCTCGGCCGATGAGCGAAAAAAATTCGAGCAAGTCAAAAAAGATCTCCGGTCGCAACGAAGGCGCTGGGAGGAACTGAAGGAAGGCTATCAGGCCGGAAAAATCAACGACGAGGTCATGAGTATGGCGTATGAAGCTCAAGATCCTTTGCTTTACCAGAAAATTCTGGCGTCCTCTTCACCAGCCGCCCAAGCCATAGCCTCTCGTCAGGGGCTTCAATCTGTCGTCTCGGGCAAAGCGCAGCAAGCGCCAGTTCAGCTGCCCGTATCTTTAGGTCAACCGTCGTCGCATATTGCCCATCTGCCCCCGTTCTCTTTACCTGCGGCTTTGCCCATGGTCACGCTGGGCAGCGCACAATATGCTGGCATGATCACCACGGCCAAAGAAGCGACACTGGCCTTGATGGGGCCATTATCAGCGGCCGATTCTGCACGTGTCGAGCAGCGATGGGCGGGCTTTTACGCTTTCCCCGCCGACAACATCTTGCAGTACTTCCGTAAAGCCACGCCTTTGCTGACAGAGCTGTTGAATGTGCGCGAAGCTATCGCACTGACAGCGACTGCGTTTGATAACACCTGGGCAGAGGCATCGGCCGCCGCAGAATACGACAACCAGGCCTACGCCGAGGCCTCACTGGCGCAAGCCATACTGCTTAAAGACTACCTGGTCGCCCTTGAGGCCCGCGCCCGTATGATTGCTCAGGCCCTGCAGAATCTGGGTGAGCCGCCTGATGCCTTGGCGGCGCAAGATGCGGCTTCAAACGTTCATCGTAAGGCAACAGATACTTTGCTCGACCTGTTGAAGCCAACTGACGGGCATGAAGGGATCTGGTACGGGGTCATAGTCCATGAGGAAGGTGTGTTTATTGATGGCATCACCGAGTTGCCTTTGGTCTTCGTGGTGTATTCGGTTGGGCCGCCCGCCAACAAGCGGTACCGTGCCCTCACGCTTGATGCCGACACATACGATGAAAAAACCGACCCCTATATCGACGTGCTTGAAATGCACGAGGATCAAGATACGCCTCTGCCGGCGCTTTATCCCCACATGAAAAATGGAGGGATCAACAAGAGTTTCGATATCACCGAGGTGGACGAAGAAGACGGTGAAACTTACTCATGGTCTATCACCGTCAAGGCGAACGTGTTAGGTCCCGACGGAGTCGTTCAATACCCTGCCGGCGCCAGTATGGAACTTGCCCAGAAAGCGGCTCAAGAAACGTTGGGGGCCTCAGCCAGGCGCAGGAAGGAAGAAGCCAAAGAGTCCGGTGGCCGTAACATGGACTTAGGGGCCATGATGGCGTCCAACGTGCTGGGTAATAAAGTCAGCGAAATGATGGTCCAGTCCCAACTTGAAGACCTGCGTCGCCATCATGAGCTGACACCCGCTTTTGTGGCTGCAGCCACAAAGTGGCTGAAAGAACGGCCCTTTTCCGAAGATTCCACCCTTGAGCAAGACCGCAAGCAGCTGTCTTCGATCGTGGCCAGCTTTGTAGGCCCTGCAAAAGGGGGCAAGATCACTGCCAAACCAGTACCCACGGATACTGCGGCAAGCACCCAAAAGGTTGATGAAGATCGCAAAGCTGAAGAACAGGCCTTGCTTGATCGCGTCAAGTTCCATCAACACAACATTCGTTTTGTTGAAGCTAATCTGGCCAAGGACAAGGCCGAACTGGCCAAAGAAGCGGATCCTCAACGCCGTGCTGCGCTTGAGTTGCGCATCATCGGAGAACTATCTGATATCCAAAGTGAAAAAGACCTGATCGCTTCGATCGAGACCGGTCGCCTGGTGCGCACGCGTTCGCCTTTTGATGACTATGCGCACGACGCGTTGATCGCCAATATTCATGAAACCCATCAGAAAATGGCGCAATTCCAGCGCAATACTGAATCGCTGCTGCGGCTTGCGGCCATGTTGCCTGGCTCTGAAGGCCAGAGTGCCCGCGAATTCGTCGAACGTCAGTTGACGCCTGAAGTCCGTACCAGGATGGACGAGGGGGCTGTCAAGAAAATCGCCAGCGCGATTGGCAAAAAAGTCGAAGGGTATTACCAGGGCCAACAAGCCAAAGACGAAGAGGATGCGGCACTGGCCAACCTGGGCCTGGAGGCGGCACAAAATGTTAAAACTGCTGCAGATTACGGCATGATGGCGACGTCGCTTTTCGGTGGCCAAGCCATTGACAGCACCTATCAGGGCTTGACGGGCTACATCGAGGGAGGCCCTGCTGAAGCGGCTTTGCGAACGGTCAGCAGCTTCGGTCCACTGGCCGATGGGGCTGTCGAAACATTGCGAGGCTACCGCGAAGGTGGGCTGGAACAGGCAATAGAACAGGGTTCCTGGGCGGTTATTAAAGGCGGGCTGCTTCAATATGGGGCAGGCAAGATATTGGCCCGCACCAAAGCCGGCCGGGCCAATGTCGACGGTGCGCCCACCTCAAAAGCCGCTATCGACGGCGCTCCCCGGACAAAAGCCGCTATCGATGGCGCTCCCCGGACCAAAGCGGCAATTGATGGTGCTCCCGCGTCTAAAACCTTTGATGGTGATACGGGCCCGGGTCCCGCGCGACCCACCGCCTTCGAGCGCGAAGCCCTTGAGCAGTTCAAGCGCGCGCGTAAGCAAGGAGAGGATTTGGTCCAGGATATGCGTAATGCTCAACAACGATTGGCGGATGCGGGCAGTGCCGGGCGTCCGACTGAAGAGTTACTTGAGCTTCAGAGGCAAGTCCGCGAGAAGGTGTTGAACGTCAACGGGAATCCCAATGCGAAGAATTACCTGAAGTACAAGGGCGATCCGCAAACCCAGCGCACGTATGTGCTGCATCTGGAAGACGTGCATGGCAAGGTTAAAACCGAGTTCGACGCGAACCAGAATGCGAAAGGCTGGAATCAACAGGACTTGAAAGAAATGCGTAACGCAGCCAGTGCCGGATCAGTCGGCATGGACTACGACATTGGTCTTGACGAAACAGCCATGAAGTCTCTGACCAAGAATGGCGAACCTGCCATGCTCTACAACTGGCAAAACGATGCTCAGCAATCCTGGAATGACGCTTATGCCAAGGTTACGGGCAAAAGCGCCCCACAGGCGTGGGAAAGTGTCACGACCAGCAAGCATGCCGAAAGCTACCGTGACAAGGCATGGTTGGGCGCCGACAAGTCCAGGGTCAGCAAGGCTTGGGGTCAACAGGCGGCAGACGTGACCCTGTATAAAACTTCGCACATGATGCATGACGCCGAAGGCCTGGGTTATTTCGAGCGCTTGCAAGAAGTTAGCCGCGGCGCCGCCAAAGACTTTGATACCAAAGTCACGCCCATGCTGGATCGCATCAAGCCCGGTGCGGGCAGTGTCGACAGCTTCAAGGCGTCTCGTGCGCATTGGGAACAAATCAGTAAAGTGATGTCTGACTTTGGCAAAAATAATATTGACCCGATCACGGCTGACCGGACGATCCGCAGCTTGACCGGTGGCAAGGATATTCCTCAAGTGATCAGTGAAATGGGCACGCTCTTGGAAGCCGCCATCAAGTTTGGTCCAGGGGCATGATGAATGTCAGGCTGACTTCGACATAAACAAAAAAAGCCCTTGATGATCAAGGGCTTAATTTAAAACTATGGCGGACAGGGTGGCATGCCAACCCGCGGATCATAGAGTTTCACGCGGCCTCAAATCCTCTGAAAATTCCCTTATAAATCAATATCATCTAGTTTAGCTTGTCTCAACTGACATCACAAGCATGCACCAAACCGCACGTTCTTGCCGTATAAAGAAACGTATAAAGGAAGTTAGAATTCCTGCTTAGCAAAAGGAAACCATATAGCAAGTCGAGTGGGATGACGCGTTGCGCGAAGGCCGACAGTTTGCTCAAGAGCAGGTGAACAATCTGCAAGCGGCAGCCTGGCAATTCGAGCTGAATCCTACCCCGGCCAATCGAAAGCTGATGAACGAAATGACTATTAAGGTCCAGCAGAACAAGTTGGCCATGTATGCGCTGCAGGATTATGCCGATGAAGGCCTGAATTCTGTGCGGCAATCGTTTAACGAAACGCTGGCGACTTTTTATCATCGTGCCGATACCCTGGCCATAGACAGATTGTCTTCCATGACCGGAATTCCTCCCGGAAAAATACAGATTCTGAATGCCAGTTCATCATCGCAAGCGTTGATGAAACGTGGAAGGAAAGTCACTATTGATCGCGACTGGACGGCCTTTTACCCACTAAGTGCGGAAAGCCCCATCATTCATGGTGGGGATGGATAGCACGGGGTCCGAAGGACACCATTTTCTTGCACTCTTTTCTGTTTCAACTATACTAACCTCATGCAACGCCTTCAAGCCTACCGATTCGAACTCATGCCCAATGGCCAGCAGCAGCGCGCCATGCGCAGCTTTGCCGGTTCCTGTCGGTATGTGTATAACCAGGCATTGCACTTGCAGCAGGAACGGTATAAAGCGGGTGAAAAGAAACTGGGTTATGTCGAGTTGTGCAAGGCGCTGACTGGATGGAAAAAACAAGTGGAAACCCACTGGTTGAATAACACCCCCAGCCAGGCTTTGCAACAGGCATTGAAGGATCTGGAACGGGCCTACAAAAACTTCTTTGAAAAACGGGCCGAATTTCCCCGCTTCAAGAAAAAAGGCCGGTCAGATAGCTTCCGTTATCCGCAAGGTATTCAGCTGGAGCAAGAAAATAACCGCATCTTCCTGCCCAAGCTAGGCTGGATACGTTATCGCAACAGCCAGAACGTTCAGGGCAAGGTCAAAAATGTCACTGTCAGCCTGTCAGCAGGTAAATGGTTTGTCAGCATCCAGACTGAGCGGGAAGTAGACCAGCCCCTGCCTAAAGCGACTACCGCCATTGGCATAGATATGGGCATTGCCCGTTTTGCCACGTTAAGCGATGGCAGTTATATTGCACCGCTCAACCGTTTCAAGCAGCACCAGGTACGATTGGCCCGATATCAACGGGCCATGAGCCGTAAAGTGAAATTCAGCAGTAACTGGAAAAAGGCCAAGGCCAAAATCCAGAAGCTACATACTGGTATTGCCAACGCCCGCAAGGACTTTCTGCATAAGGCTTCAAGTCAGATCAGCCAAAACCACGCCATGATCGTAATTGAAGATTTGCAGGTACGTAATATGTCCAGGTCGGCATCGGGCACCAGCAAGCAGCCGGGCAACAACGTCAAGGCCAAATCGGGTTTGAACAAAAGCATTCTGGATCAGGGCTGGGGAGAATTCAGGCGACAGCTTGAATACAAGACGGCTTGGGCCGGTGGCTGGCTGATTGCCGTACCACCGCAGCATACCAGCCAGACTTGTCCTTGTTGCGGTTATGTCTCCAAAGATAACCGTCAGACTCAAGCCCAGTTTCATTGTGTTCAATGCCATTTTGAAGATCATGCCGACAAGGTCGGTGCGATTAATATTTTAAGGGCGGGGCACGCCCGGTTCGCCTGTGAAGTGAGCGATGCAGCAAGGTCGCCAGCAACAGGAACCCACCGAGGTGAGTTAGTCCCTGTGGGCTAAACACGGTAGGAATCCCCTTCCTTGGCCCCTTGGGGCCGAGCGTTAGCGAGAGGGAGGGGAGGATGTCAAGTGCGAACCACATAAATATTTTTGAAAGTCAGGTAGCACAGATGGGCTGCCTCGCCTTTTACCTGAGGTCAGCGCCTCGAAGGCTAATGTAAGGTTATGGAGATAATTATCCGCTTGTTCAGGCGACCAGCGATTAAGGGTGTAAAGCCAAATTTCTTCAAGGTCTAATTCGGCTAATGGGGAAAGCCGATAGGGTTTAGCCATATTTTTTGTGCATCCTGTTAAGGAATGAATCGCTATCAAATGGGCGAGGTTCGCCGGACTGAAGACCAGCGTTTAGCGAGTCTTGTAATGCTTTTACCTTGGTTTCGTGTTCTTCCAATAACCTTAACCCAGCTCTTACTACGTCACTTGCGGAGCCGTAGCGACCACCTTTTACTTGTGTATCAATGAAATTGCTAAAGTGCTGGCCGAGGGCTACAGATGTATTTCTGCTCATGTGATTTCCTTCTGTTGAATTACCAAATTGTACCAATATTTGGTAAATAAATGGGTTTTTATTTGTCCTTGTAACACCCGTAACACCTGTAACACCACCTTTTAAGGGGGTAAGGGTGCGGGGTGTTACTTATCCGGTTTCAATATCTCTTCAATCTGGGCGCCTAATCTTTCCCATGCTTCCTGCTTTTCTTCGGCATAGTCATATTTCATGTAATGCCTGCGTACTTTGGAACCCCGTATAATGTGGTTTTGGCAACGGTCAATAATATCCAGTGATATCCCCATTTTCTGCATTATTGTTGCCTCGGTTCTTCGCATATCGTGCAGTGTCCATTCTTCATCACCCAAGACTAAGGTATTATCGTTTCTACGGCCTTTTAGTCCATTGGGTCGGTCTTTAAATTGCTCTTGACGATCACCAATCAATTTTGAAACAGACTTTACGCAAACATGGTTCTTTTTGTCACGAGAGGGAAAGCACCATTCTGTATCACCCGTTAGGGTTTGCAGCCGTTTGAATTGTTTTAATGAGAAGTCAGACAAATAAACATAATGGTTATTCTTTTTACCCCGAGTGCCTTTAACGTTTTCACGGGGAATAAACCAGATACGGTTTTCAAAATCGACATGTTCCCAGCGGGACATTAATAATTCACCTATCCGGCATATGGTTGATAGGCATAACCATACTGCACATTGTGCCCGTGGGTTGATGGCACGCTGTGCAGTTCGTTTGTTCTTGGCTTGTTCATAGGCAATTTCATGTTCTTTTATTATTTTGTCCAGCTTTCGTATTTCTTCAGCGCTTAATACTCTGTCCCGTTCTTCCTGATAGTCTACGGATAATAATTTATTAACGTCCACTAATAGGGCAGGATTTCCATTAGAAAGTAAGGTACGCCACGGTTGCCGCTGTTCAGCCCACTTAAAAAGTTGTCGTATATCGCTGGATATGGGGTGCAAGGGGTGAAGGTTCGAATCCTTCCGTTCCGACCAATTAAATCAAGGGCTTACGTGAAAACGGGAAGTCCTTTTTTTATGTCTGATGGGTTGAGGTCTACACATAGGTCTAAACAGGAAAAGAGCTTAGGTACTGGTGAGGCTCCTAATTTCCTTGAAAAAATATAAAAAATACCCCAATCCTATTTTTTTAACTGCTTCCCATGCTCCCGCATATGAACGTGAATCTAAAAATTAACGTAGCTGCTTAAGTGTGTTATAAAATTTTGCACCAGGGGTTGTAAAACAACGTTTATTTGTTTAACGCTTTCCTGGGTTAGTTGCGTTAAGCCTTGTGCAAATACATTATCAGGGTTCACCTGTACCCAAATGCTTACACCAAAAACCGTAAATAAACTCACCAGGACTGTTTCGTATCTACCGGAACGCCACCAGCCTTTTTTTCCAAAACGAATTCGTTGCCGGGGATGAATCCAGGGAATCCCCATGGGATTGGGAGCATCGGCCAGAATATGCGTTAATGCACCGGTTGCCGCGCCAATCATGGCAGCCCCTTCTGGCCCTTTAATAGAAAACGCCCAATAAATTAAACCAACCCAAAACCAGGGCCAATGCGTGTAGGTGCGGTGTTTAATAAGCGAACCGGTTCGTACCCCTTTGCGGTAATAGGGAATTTCGAGCCAGTCGGGTAAGGAGGTGGAAGCAGCTGCTACGAGAGCACTTACCGTTTGTAAAAACACGTCCAGTCCTGCTATTTTTGCAATAGCCGCAGCAATAAATGCGGCACCAAGGCCGGTAAGCCTATGCCCTTTACCAGTCATTTAAAAACATCCAACCAACGTAACGATGCTGCACGTTTATACAGGCGCAGTAATAATTAATTATTAATATGTTAATGGTAATATATATTACTTAAATTAATTGGGATTCCAGCATTTTTGCTTTTTATTTATGGCTGGCCGCTTGTTCCTACGCAGGTGAACTGCCCCTACTAAGCCCGCACAACCATCAATTCATTCCAGTTGGTGGTATATCCAGGCGTTTTTCTTTCTTGCCGCATGTACCAGTTTTCTTTAGCGTGAATCCCGCTTGAGGCAATTTTTAAGGTGTTTTTGCCAAACTGGTGATTGATCAAATCCAGCGTGTTCATGAGCGTATCCCGTTTTTCTTCTTCAGGCCCCGCCGGAAAAAGTGCCTGTTGCACAGCTGTGGCCGCTTCAATATCCACCAGCATGACACCTGCCTTGGCATAATTGCAGCCAGGCCGGAATATTTTATGCAAGGCGGATAAGGCCGCCTGCGTAAGGGCGATGGTATCTGCAGAGGGGGTATCCAGATACACCAAGTGATTACCACTATATTGCCTTCCAGGCCGGAATGAGCTGGTTCTGATATACACAGAGATGCCGCCGGCAATGGAATATTGCCGGCGCAGTTTTTGGCAGGCAATGGCGGTAAATTCTGATATGGCATCGGCCAGCTGCTGTATGCCTGTAACAGGCATACCAAATGAGCGGGAAGAAATAATTTGTTTCTTTGGTTCTTGGTCGGCCTCGAATTCAATTCTGGGTGTGCCTCGCAGTTCCTGAATAGTTTTTGCCAGCACAATGCTGAATTTCTGGCGTGCGGTTTCTGGATCCAGTCTGGCCAGATCCAGTGCGGTAAAAATTTGCATCCCTTTGAGCCGTTCGTTTATTTTTTTGCCTACCCCCCAAACCTCTTTTACTTGAATATGACGCATGGCCCGAGCTAGTTCCTGCCGGCTCAGGGTGGTTAAATCGCACACCCCGTTCCAGTGGGGCTGTTTCTTGGCCATATGATTGGCCAGCTTGGCCAGTGTTTTGGTGGCACCGATGCCCACACAGGTGGGAATCCCTACATCCCTTAACACTTCGTGCCGGATTCGTTGGCCGTATTCAGTTAAATTGGGCGTTATTCCGGATAAATCAAGAAAAGATTCATCAATGGAATACACTTCCTGGGTGGGTGAAAAACGCCCGATCACCCGCATCATGCGGTCGCTCATGTCGCCATACAGGGGGAAATTGGCTGACAGTGCCACCAGCCCCCGTGATTCCAGATGTTTTATCTTGAACCAAGGGGCCGCCATGGGAATGCCAAGCGCCTTGGCTTCGTCGGTGCGCGAAATGGCACAACCGTCGTTGTTGGACAGTACCACCAGTGGCTTGACCTTTAAAGAAGGCATAAAAACCCGTTCGCAGGAACAGTAAAAGCAATTGCCATCTATCAAGGCAAAGGCCGTCATGGGGTGGCCTTGATAATATAAGTCACTACCCCCCATACAGACCACTGCTGGCCAGGACTGGGAACGAGATCGGGGTAAGTGGCGTTTTCGGCCTTTAGTTTTAACAAGCCGTTTTTGGCATAAAGCCGTTTCACGGTCACTTCGCCGTCAATTTCCGCAATCACGATATGGTTATGACGTGGCGTAATGGCGCGGTCTACAATGAGGCGATCGCCATCATCAATACCGGCACCGGTCATGCTATTGCCTTTTACCTGCATGAAATAAGTGGCTTCAGGATGCTGGATTAAAATATCATTAAGATCAATCCGGTTCACGGCCAGGTCTTGGGCGGGCGAGGGAAAACCGGCCGGTGTTTTGCAGCTGATTTCTTGTATAGGTAATGAGCCGGTCCGGATTAGTATGGAGTTGGTAAGTGTGTTCATGATAATATGCTGTTTATTTATACAGTGTATTTATAACATTTTTCTGCTAAAAAAACAGTAACAGGGGTGGATATTTATGTGTGGCAGATGGGCTGTTTTCAGGAAAGCCACTGCTTCAGGAAAACAGCTAAAAAATTAAAGTTTGGATGGTTTGTGATGTTTCAGCCATTCTTTAAGCGCATCGTTCATTCTTGTTTGCCAACCCGTACCTGTTTTTTTGAAGGCCGTAATGATGTCATTGTCAAAACGTATGGTAATTTGGGTTTTATGGCCGCTACCTATTGGGCGACCCCGCACAGCAATACGCCCGAAACGTTTCAGGTTCTCGTCGGTGGGATGAAAAGTGTCTGGGTCAGCCATGGCGGCTTTGGTTATGGCGGCATCTTCTTTGGGGCCAGGAAGAATGGTTCCGGGTTTAAGTTTCGGCATAACGTTTTACCTCACGCAGGTTGGCTTTCCTTAGGCTAATCACACGCAGGGAAGTACCCCTTTCAGTATAGACAATTACATACAGGCGCTGACTGATATAGCCTATGCAGGATATTCGTGTTTCCTTGTAATCAATTCGATCATCGCTTGCACATAGGGCTGTATCCCATTCGAATTTTTCAGCATCGGTAAGAAATACACCGTGTTTAGTGTAGTTTGATTCGTTTTTTGCTGGATCAAACTGGATTCTCATACTGCTTCCTGATTTTATTTATTGTAACTACATTAAATGTGAAAATCAAACTTTATTGTAGTTATGCTTTTGTGATGACATTATTGCTTGATGGGTGATGGGTAAGGGTTAAGTTGAAAGTTAATCAACTTTGTTTTTTGTATAAGGTAGATACGTGATGCTGGATTAAAATATCGTTAAGATCAATCCGGTTCACGGCCAGGTCTTGGGCGGGCGAGGGAAAACCGGCCGGTGTTTTGCAGCTGATTTCTTGTACAGGCAATGAGTCGGGCCAAATTGGTATGGGATTGGTAAGTGTGTTCATGATAATATACTGTTTATTTATACAGCATATTTATAACATTTTTCTGCTGAAAAAGCAGTAACAGGGGTGGATA
>Ga0265295_1006807_pt1 | contig 13581 bp, 8 predicted proteins | sample Munlansysbiofilm_FD_192503 | JGI IMG/M metagenome (GOLD analysis project Ga0265295, IMG submission 192503) | Leachate microbial communities from a municipal landfill in Southern Ontario, Canada - Methane capture system biofilm | ecosystem: Engineered > Solid waste > Landfill > Unclassified ... | reverse complement strand
GTCCGCCGCTCACCAAGGGAGGTGTGGAGGAGGTGCCAAAGTAAACATCGTAGGTTGCAGCATCGGCACCACCTAAGGTGGGAGTCCAGGATAGCCTGCCATTGGTAAATGATTCTCCACCATTGGCAGGGGCAAGCAAGGTGGGTGCCAGAGGAACGGAAGTAGCGGGGAATATAAATTGCATTCTGTTTATCGAATCCACTCTGCCTTTCGCAGATGGAGGTGAGGCAGGATTAATATTTGCTCCATCCTCGGAGTAGTAAATTCCTGTATTGCTTCCACTTGTGAAAGCACCCCAACTCATGCTTGAATATCCTGAGGCATTCTCATCCACTGCTACAATAAGATTATCGCTGTTGTTGTAAGGGAACGGAGTATCGAGGGTGATCTCCATCCAGTTATTGGCCAAAGGAACCAAGCTGCTCACGTCACCGTTAAAAACTTCAGTAAGGCTTGCCAGCGGCTCCCAATCCGTATCGGAACTGAAGGTCGTCTTGCTGGTGTGTCCCAGGTAGATGACCCAGTCCTTATTGTTGGCAATCGGGCCGGAAACATAATAGAATCTGATCTTTTCAATGTTCCCGGAATGATTGATTTGGGCTTGAGTATAGATTTGCTGAGTGTAGCTGTAGTTGTAAAGTCCATGTATTGGCAGATAACTGCTCGTAGCAGTACCCGTGCCAACCTGGACGGTATCAGCAAAAGCTATATTGAACATTGCCAGCATCATAGCCAGCAAAGTCGCTATCATCAGTAACTTTTTCATAATAAGTTCTCCATTTGAACTGGATTATGTGAATATTGGTTGAATATAGGAATGGATCTATCAGCCGGGTGGCCGCAATCCTCTTGATTTTGAAGGGTGGATGGTGAGTCGAAGCATTGCCAGAGACATATTTCCCGCTGTTTTGGTGATAATGTGCGACGATTATTACTCAGAGTGCGGGCACTATGGTGCCGGGCAATGCTTCGGGATGAGGTTGATATATATTGTAGGCATTTGAAGGGGGAACTGAGCGCAACTGGCCTGTCTGCGTTTGCGGGCTCTTGGCAAATATGCCCGAAACATCCTTTGGCTAAGGTTTTGGCAGCATCTAGCACACGCTCAGAAAAAAGCATGAACTCTCCTTGTGCTTTGCAGCTTTTCTTAGTTAAGATCCTCTTGCTTCGAAAACAAAAATCATGAACCCGGCCACGCTTTGCGGCTAAGCTCTGGTCATGTAATGGAGAGCTGCCAAATAAACAGGTGATGGCCAGCTTTGCTATCCAAAACAGAAACTGTTCTCAAGGTCTATTCAATGACATAAAGAGGGGAGGTAAATCCCGATCAAAACCAAACTAATGTTGGCTAATAGTTTGTCAAGGTGAATTTGCCTGACTTGATCTTTGTGCAGCAAGAACAAGCGTGTCCATTCTGAAATATGTATTAAAAAAGCACGGATAAAGCTTGGATTCATAAGGGCTGGTGGCAAATTGCTTTATTATTTCTTCTTACCTTTAGCCAGCGTATAAAAGATGACTTTACCACTGACGTCAACTAATTCCCGGGGGAGCCTGGATTCTTGCCGGAGTTTTTGACTTGCTGAAAGACAAGTCCGGTGAAAAGGGGGGGGGAGGAGGGTAAGGCTGGATTTATCTGGCCGTGGCACCTGCTTGAGACTTTTTGCACAGGCTGTGAAGATGGTGTAAAGGCTGGATGGAACTAGTGCACAGGCCGGCTGAAGCCAGCGGAACGGCCGGCTGAAGCCAGCGTTACGGGCAGGAGCGGGCTGTTTTGATCAGGATAAAGACATCATTCACATTGCAGCCGGTATAGTGGGCGGGGATGATGGCCTTGATCTTCTTCAGGGGATGGTAGGAATCGAAGGCGCTCAGCAGGGCGGGGATGTCGGCGTTTTCTGCTTGCAGATCAAGGTAGGATTGGCTGTCCACATAGGCGCCGGCGAGCTCTGGCAGGTTGTCGTTACCATCGCTGGCAAAGGCTATAAAACTAATGCCGGCCTGGTCTTTGATCTCATTCAGAAAATTCAGGGCCAGGTGGCTGAGCCGGCCGCCGCGGCCTGTGCCCTTCACCTTCAGGGTCAGCTCTCCGCCCCAGAGGTAGATTCCGGGTTGGGCTTTTGTGGCGAAGCGGGCCAGGGCTTTGGCAAAGCTGTTAAGTTCCAGATCCACAAAGCGCTTGGCGAGCCGGAGTGGGAGATCTGGCAGGGCTTTGTGCAGTGGGGTGGCCAGGGCTCTCAGGAAGGCGGCGTTGTCTGCTAAGATAGTGTGATTATCGATCCCGGGGAGGAAAAAGGGGCCGCTGCCGATGAGGGCGGGGTCGTTTGCCGGCACATCGGAGAGCAGATATACCTGCAGTTTCTGGCCTTTATAGTGATGAGCCGCCTGTCCGGCTTTCACCAGAGAGAGCTCTTGGCGGGCTTGATTGATCTGGGCGATATCAAGTCCGGAGCGGAGCAGCAGGTCGTTTCGCTTAATTAATTCCTGCAGGGAGATTGGGTCTCGTGGGGCTTCAAATAAGGCGGATGTACCTCCGGAGAGTAGTACGATGAGCTGGTCTTGGGGCGGAATCTGCTCAAGCCAATCCAGAATAAAGCGGCTGTGTTTCAGGGAATTAGCATCGGGCAGGGGATGGCCAGCTTCTAATAATACAGGGGAGAAGGGGCGGTCCAGATGATCCTCAGGATAAAATCCGTATTTGGTGAGGACGATGCAGGAGGCCAGCTTATCGGAAGGGATGGCCATCGCGGCTACTTCTGCCATGCGGTAGGCGGCTTTGCCGATGGCAAGAAGATGGGTGGGGCTCTGTTCGTCGGCCAAAGCCTGGCGCAAGCCAGGATAGGCGGTGAAGGCGTTCAGGGCTTGATCCAGGGCGCTGAGGATGGCTGTTTTCATGGGGAGGGATGGCGGTATTTGTGTTTCTTGATCGCCATCGTCCCGAAAATCTCACTCAAAAGACGAATTCCTGGCGCACAGCGCGGCAATGGTAAAGCGTAGCCTTATCCAGATCCAGCACAGCGGAGAGCAGGTCATATAAAGAGGGGCTTTCCAGCTTTTTCTCGATGAAGATCTGCTGATCCTGGAGCTGCAATGAAATCACAATCTGCTTCAGATCATAGCGCTTGCTGCGTTTCTCGGTTTGCTTCAGATAGCTGAATTCCTCTACCAAAGCGAATTCTTCCAGGCGCTGAGCGGCATGGGCTACAAGCTCTTCGGGCAGCTCCAAAAATAGCTTTTCATTGCTGGGCAGAGGGGGGTGTTTGTCTATTTTTTCGCATTTTGTGATCTTAAAATCGGGAATCTGGCTGTGGCTAAATTCTTGCACGATGGCCTCGGGCTGCAGCTCTTCATAAAAAGAGATGTCAAAATACTCGCAGAGGCTTTCCATGCCCACAGGCAGAGGAGGGGAGAGGCTCACCTTGGGATGGGGGGAAAAGCCCATGGTGAATACGGTGGGCAGCTGAAGCACGGCCACGCGGCGAAAGAGCATGCGCATCCAATCCAGATGAGAAATGAAGCGCAGAAGTCCGGTCTTTTGATAGCTCACGCGATAGCGAAATTGCACGTGGGGGTTGAATTGCTCGGCTTTAGGAGTGGATTCTGCATCGACCAGTGGCAACTCCATTTGGGGAGCATTCACGGTCTGCACCTGATCGTCGCAGACTCCGCAGAACGTGCAGAGTTCACGGCAATCTTCGGTGGTTTCTTCGGCCAGGGACTTCTCATACTCCTGCAGCAGGAAGGCTTTACAAACGCCGATATCGACGAAATCCCAGGGCAGGGGTTCATCGATAGCAAAGCCGGAAAGGTAGCGGGAACTCTCGATTCCGGCTTTCTCAAAGGCACCTTCCCATCGGCTATAATTCCAGTTTTCGCGCCAGGCATCAAACAGAGCACCATTTTGCCAGGCGGTATAGATCACTTTTGCCATGCCAGTATCGCCTCTGGTGATGCAGGCTTCGAGCACGGAATTCTCTATGGTATGGTACTTTGCGCGGATATTTTTGGCTTTGAAAAGGGCGCTTTTGATGGCTTGGGCGCGCTGAAGCAGCAAGTCCGGTGCGAGCATGGGTGACCATTGGAAGGGGGTGAAAGGTTTTGGCGTGAAGGGGGAGAGGGTGATGCTGATCTGCATACGCTTGTTGGTGAGGAGATTGATGCGCTGTACCAGGTCTATGATGGCCTGAATGTCTTCATCGGTTTCGCTGGGGAGGCCGATCATGAAATAGAGCTTGATCTTTTGCCAACCGAGACCCAGAGCGAGTTCGACCCCGCGCAGGATTTCCTCTTCCGAGAGGTTTTTGTTGATCACATTCCGCAGGCGTTGGGAGCCGGCTTCCGGGGCGACGGTAAGGCCTTCGCGTCCCAGGCTTTGCATGAGGCTCACCAGGGAATCGTCCAGGCTATCTACCCGCAGTGAGGGCAGTGAGATGTGGGTTTTGTCTGTATTCATCTCGCTGAGCAGGCTGAAAAGCAGCTCGCGGATGCAGGTGTAATCGCTGGAGGAAAGCGAGACCAGGCCTGCTTCATCCCAGCCACTGGCTTTCACTTCGGCCAAAAGCTCGCGCAGGATGTCTTTAGGATCGCGTTCGCGCACAGGGCGGTAGAAGTATCCGGCATGACAAAAACGGCAACCGCGGGAACAGCCGCGCATGATTTCCGCGACATAGCGATTGTGGGTAGCGAGTTGCCAGCTCAGCAGTTGAGGGCTGTGCAGATTCTCGGAGGTATGAAAGCCGGAGTATTTCTGGCTGCGGATGGTTTGCCCCGGAATCTCGATCTCCCAAGGTGAATCTGGATTGGTCTGCTGTGGCACCCAAACGCCGTCCAAAAGCGCCATGGCAGCAAGCCGGCCAGCTCGATCCGGAATATCCCGCAGGATTTCTGCCATCTGGACAATGCCTTCCTCTGCTTCGCCAAAAAAGAAGACATCGATGAAAGGTGCCAAGGGCAAAGGATTGGTAGCACAGGGTCCGCCGGCCATCACGATGGGATCGTCTGCGTCACGTTCACAGGAAAAGACGGGGACGTGGCTGCGCTCTATGAGCTCCAGGACGTTGGTGAAGGTGAGTTCGCTCTGCAGGGTGATGCCCAGAACGTCAAACTCCCGGGCTGCGACGCGGCTTTCCAGGCCAAAGAGGGGAAGGTTCTCTTGTTTTAGCAGATCCAGTAAGTCCATCCAGGGCAGATAGACACGGTCTGCCATGGCGTAGGGCAAGCGGTTGATGATGGAATACAGGATTTTCAGGCCCAGATGGGAGATGCCCAGTTCATAGACATCGGGGAAGGCAAAAAGCAGGCGTACGGGATGGGCTGCGAAGTCCTTGCGGACGGCATTGATCTCGTGATCTATATAGCGGGAAGGCTTGCCCACCAAGGGCAAAAGATGTTCGATATTTATCATTGATACTACCTTATTAAGTTTCATAGAGCAAAGCTGAGGGGGAGGGGGAATTTGGTCAAGAGAATTGTTTTTTGGGGGGAAAAGGGGGCTCTCACAGATCTCACAGATCACACGGATTGATGGGGATAAGGGGGCACGCAGATTACGCAGATGACGCGGATTTTGGGGATAAGGGGGCACGCAGATTACGCAGATGACGCGGATTTTGGGGATTTGACGGATACGTAGCGCTGTCTTCAGACGGCGGTGCTGCTGGATTCGATACGTCTCGTGTCGAACAAAGCCATGGGCTTTGACAAAAGAAGAACTGGTTAAAAATAAGGGGGAGCAGATCTGAAGCATTTCTTTAACGCAGAGGTATCTCTTTCACGCAACGTCTGAAGACAGTGCTACGGGCTCACAGGATAGAATATTGTTTGACATAATTGGCAGATATAAAAGGATGGACGTATGATCTGCCGAGATATTAGCAAAGACATTGTCAGAGAGCTGAAAAGCTTGCCCCAGGGCTGGGTTTTTTATGCGCTGAAAAGCGACACAGAATATCTGTATGCCGGTATCAGTAAGGGGGCGGGCAAAAAGCTGCATGGATACTGGCTAAGGACACAAGAAGACAGGCTTTTAGCCGAGATTTTTGAACAGGCAAAGACGCTGGAATATTGCGCCCTGCCGGACAGTATGCAGGCCCTGGCGAAGCTGAAAAGCTTTGCTATGGATCATCATCCTGTCTATCAGCATCGCATTTATCCCTGGGCGGAGTACGTCTATCTGGGACTCGATAGCCACCGTTTCCCCTTTGTGGGCATCCAGCAGTTTAGCAATGACGATTGGCAGTATATCGGCCCTTTCCAGAGCCGCTTTTTCCTGGTCGATCTCTTGGACAGCCTCTCCCGCATCGTGAAATTACCTTTTTGCGAGACGGGGACTTTTCCTTGCGACAAATTCGACAAGGAGATCTGCCGGGGCTGGTGTCTGGCGCTTTCCACAGCCAAGGAGACTGAACTGGAACACGATCTTGACAAGCTGGATATTCTGCTCAAAGAGACCTTTATGCACCCTCAAAACGGGATTTTGGAGATGGTGCAAAAGGAGAGAGATGCTTACTACGACGATCTGGAATTTGCCAAGGCAGACCTTTTGGACGATGAAATCAAACTCTTGTCCGGCTATCGCGACTGGCTCTATTTCCTGTATGTGATCAAGGATTTGAACTGGGAAACAGACGAGTTCAGGATCGAACGAGGCCAATTGGCACAGGCCACAGTGGATGGCAGAATATACGATTTTCCCATCGACAAAGCCGAATACCGGGACAATGAAAAGCTGGCGATACCGCTAAGCATAACCGATGAAATGAAAATAATATATGACTATTTTAAGGAGCGAGCTAATGCATAATGAGCTGAAGAAAGTCTCAATCGTGAAATCCTCACAGCAGGGGAAAGTGCGTGATATATATGATCTTGGCGAGGAGCTTTTGATCGTAACCAGTGATCGCATCTCTGCCTTTGACGTGGTCTTTCCAAATCTGATTCCGGATAAGGGCAAGGTGCTAAGTGGCATCTCGGCGCACTTCTTCAAAGAGACCCGGGATATCGTCCCGAACCACTTTCTTTCTGATGAAGTGAAGGATTATCCGGCGGAATTGCATCCCTACAAAGAGTATCTGCAAGGACGCTCCATGCTGGTGAAAAAGACGCGCGTCATTCCTTTTGAGTGCATCGTACGCGGCTACATCAGCGGCAGCGCCTGGAAAGAATATCAGCGCACCGCCACCGTGGGTGGCATGATGATCCCCGAAGATATGCAGCAAAGCCAGAAGTTCCCCAAGCCGCTATTCACCCCTTCCACCAAGGCTACCGAAGGCCATGATGTGAACATCTCCTATCGCGAAATGCTGGCCCACATGGACGAATGGATCGCCCGGGAACTGAAGGATAAATCCGTGGCTTTGTATAACTATGCCCACGATCTGCTGAAGAAATCCAGCATCCTGGTGGCGGATACGAAGTTTGAATTTGGCAGCATCGGCAGTCAGATCATCTTGATCGATGAATGTCTCACACCGGATTCATCGCGCTTTTGGGATATTGAGAGCTATGAGATCGGGACTAGCCCCCAGAGTTACGACAAGCAGTATATCCGGGACTTCCTGAGCCAAAGCGGCTGGAACAAACAGCCTCCGGCCCCCACTCTGCCGGATGAGATCATCCAAAAGACCCGCGAGAAATACATCAAGATCTATAAAATCATTACAGGAAAAGAATTCTCATGACCACACTAATCTGCATTGTGGATGACGAAGAAGAACTGGTCAAAAACCTAAAGATCGAGATTCAGGAATTGCGTCCCGAATGGGAGATTCACACCTTTTCAGATGGCCTGAAGGCTCTGCAAAAGATCATGCACGGCCAGGTCAGCCTGGTACTCACCGATATCGCCATGCCGGATATGGATGGCTATGAGCTATTTTGGCGGGTGAAAGATTATGATGCCAAGATCCCCGTGATCATGATGACGGGCTTTGGCTACGACCCCAATCATGTCTTGGTGCGCGCCAAGGTGGATGGCCTGAAAGATGTGATCTTCAAACCCTTTGATGTGGAGAAATTGGTAGCTCTTATGGACCGAAAACTCAGCGAACGTGAAGCACAATAGCTTTGTCCCCAAGCATTTATTAAACCGTTCCTGGCTCAGCTACAGCTTGTATCCGGCCTCCCTCATCTATGCCGGATACATGCGTTGGCGTCGCAAATACCTCTTTCAACAGTCCTATCGACCTCCCTATAAAGTCATCAGCATCGGCAATCTCAGCCTGGGCGGTAGCGGTAAAAGCCCTATCGCCATGGCTCTGGCTAAGGAGTTGTCTGAGCATAATCTTAGCATAGCATATTCATCCCGGGGCTACAAGTCTATGCTGGAGAACTCTGCCACCTTGATCTATGATGGACACCGTTTGCTGGCTACGCCTAATGTGGCGGGCGATGAAGCGGTGATGGCTGCAGTGCAATTGGATGATGTACCCGTCTTTAGCGGTAAACTGAGGAAAGCGGTAATGCAATTGGCTGAGAAGCTATATCCCAATCTGGATATCATGATCCTGGATGACGCCTTTCAGCATCTGAAAGTAGCGCGGGATATCGACATCGTGGTCTTTGACACTGAACTGGGGTTGGGCAATGGCTTTGTCTTGCCAGCGGGATATCTGCGCGAGGGACTCTCTGCCATCTCACCGGAAAGCATTTGCCTCTTGCATCAAAAGCCCTGGGGCAAGAAGAATCCAGAACTCAAGGCGCAGCTCTCTGCTACTGGTGCAAAGGTCTATGAGGTGAAAAGCCAGAGTGGGAAGATCCTGCACAAAGGCAAAAGTATTGCAGTGGAAGCGCTGAAGGACAAAAAGATCACCCTGCTGTGTGCCATCGCCCATCCGGAGTCTTTTGTCAAAAGCGCCCAGATGCTGGGTATTCCCTATCAAAAGCAGCTTATTTTCCCGGATCATCATAGCTTTACGGATGCTAAAAGCCTGGCTCTCTTGGAAGCGGATGATAGTGACTACTTGCTTTGCACCACCAAGGATTTTGTAAAATTAAGCCAGGATTTCCGGGACAAACTGCTGGTGCTCACCATGGAGACCTCTCTGCCCCAGGATTTGCTTGAGGAGATACTAGGCCGTCTGAAGGCTAAGAACTAATAGCACTCTTTCAGACCGAATGGCTAGTGCACTCTACCCCAGTATCGAAATCATGCTAAGGCCTTGAATCCAAAATAGCAGCAGGATGATAGCAAAAATATGCCAGGGTGTTTTCTTCCTATCCCATTTGTCGCAGCAAGCATATAGTGGAGATGACGTGGAGATAGCAGGGAAAAACGCTCTTATCTCCAGGACATCTTGAGCACATGTTAGCCAGCATGGGCAGTGCAAGAAAAGCCCTGCCACTCGGATTGCAAGATAGCCGAATCTATTCCTCTACTTCAGGTTCTTGCTTCAGCCGGGAATAAATAAACTTCTGACTTCCGGCTTCCACCAGATTCTTGAGTTTGTCCGCTATCACTTCCACCTGATCCAGATAATCTATGGTATTCAGTCCACCGGCGGCATCGCATTCTCCATTTTGAATCATCAGCAGGATTTTGTTGCGCAAGTTGGCGTGTTGCTCGTTAATGCGTCCTTCCATCTCAAAGATCTTGAAGCTGAGGTCATCCTGCATATCTTCCAGATAATCCAAACCGAGATCCAGCATAAACATCATTTTGGCCTGCATATCATCGATCATGCTGGTAAATTCCAAACTAAGCGGAACTTTCTGCGCAGTGATCTGATAATTCAGGATGCGGTTCACTTCTTCAGTAAAATCGCCAATCTTCTCAATATCGTTCACCGTGTGCAAAAGTGCAGGGATCTTTTGGATAATGTCATCGGCATTGGTTTTTTCGTTTACCGCCACCAGATATAAAGTGATTTCTCTTTGCAGTTGGTCAATTGCAGCTTCGATGCGACTCACCCGAATCTGCTTTTTGTAGCTTTTGTCTTTGAAGGCTTCGTAGCTCACGGTGAGGCCCAAATGCACCAATCTCAACATTTCACGCATTTCTTTTATAGATTGTCCGATCGCGAGCTCACTGTTTGAGATCAAGTGATAATCCAAGTGTTTGGGCTCGCCCAGGCTCATGGTATCGGTTTTGTCCTGGGGGATGAGTTTGATGGCTGCCTTGGCAAAGAGTCCCGCAAAGGGCAGGCAGATCATGGTATTGAAAATGTTGAAAAAGGTATGGCCATTGGCAATGTGGCGTGCCAGGTTCTCACCCGCAAATACATCCCCCGGGGTGATGCGGTTGATGATCAAAGTGTACACTCCCAGATAGGTCAAAATACCAAAGAGAATGGTGCCAAAGGAATTGAACAAAGTGTGTACCAAGGCTACTCTGCGGGCGGCATAATTTGAGCCCACTGAAGCCATCCAAGCGGTGATGGTGGTGCCGATATTATCTCCAAAAACCAGATACAGGGCACCTTCAAAAGGTATCAAGCCATTGGTAGCCAGCACGATGACGATTCCCACCGAAGCCGCTGAGCTCTGGATCATCATGGTAAAAACTGTCCCTACCAGAATACCCAAAAGCGGATTTGTAGAAATATGCACCAGGAAGTTTCTCGCTATCTCCGAGTCGCGCAAGGGGACCACGGCATTGGTCATCTGGCCCAGTCCGATAAAGATCAGGCCAAAGCCAATGATGATCAGGCTCCAGCGCTCCATCTTGCGGCTTCTGCGGATCAGTAGTAAGACTACGCCGATGATGATGAAGGCAAAGGCATATTGACCGATATTGAAGGCAATCAATTGGGCGGTGATGGTGGAGCCGATATTGGCTCCCATGATCACACCCACAGCTTGGCTGAGGGTCAGGATTCCCGCATTTACAAAGCCGATTAGCATCACCGTGGTAGCGGAGGAGCTCTGGATCAAAGCCGTGACGGACATGCCTACGATCACACCCTTTAGCCGGGTATCGGTCAGCTTCTTCATGATGCGGCGCATTTCACTGCCAGCCACAGCCTGAAGATTGTCGGTCATCTTGTTCATCCCAAAGATGAACAGAGCCAGGCCTCCGAAGAAGTTTATAATCTGTAATATAGTCATATTTTAATTATCCTCATGCTATCGATAGGGTAGTTTTCGGGCTGAGTGGATCCGGTCAAGGATTATATTTGTTAAAGGGCGCATCTTGGGTGAAGAGCGTTCAAAACCGCTAGCTATGGTCTTGATATTCTGTGGGAGAAGCCCTGCCTATCACTTTTCGGGATAATGAGATCTGAGGCAGGAACTTTTAGCATAAAAAACCCGGAATCAGTTTCCGGGTTTCATTTGGGGAAATAGGATTATTTCTTTGATGGAGTCATTCTCGGTGAGCAGCATTACCAGGCGGTCGATGCCGATGCCCTGCCCTCCCATTGGTGGCATGCCATATTCGAGAGCTTCGAGAAAGTCTTCGTCCACCACATTGGCTTCGTCATCGCCCATTTCGCGGAGTCTGGCCTGAGCTTCGAGGCGTTCGCGCTGATCCAGGGGATCGTTGAGTTCGCTAAAAGCATTGGCAAATTCGCCTCCGGCAATGATCAATTCAAAGCGGTCTGCCAAGAGGGGATTGCCGGGCTTGGCTTTGGCCAGCGGGGAAATCTCCTTGGGAAAATCGCAGACAAAGGTAGGCTGAATGAGGGTGTGCTCTACAAAGTGTTCATAGATGATCGCAATGAGCTTGCCCTTGGCGCTGCCCGCTGGAATCTCCAGTTCATGCTTTTTACAGAAAGCCACCAATTCTTCAACCGCGGCCTGCATCACATCGAGGCCGGTGGCTTCCTCTACCAGGTCTGCCATGGCAACCCGGCGCCAAGGGCCAGTGAGCTTTACTTCATGACCATGATAGAGATAGCTATCTTTACCGATCACGTCTGTGGCCAGATGTTTGACCAGGGACTCTACCAAATCCATCATGCCCACCAAATCTGAATAGGCTTCGTAGGATTCCAGCATGGTGAATTCCGGATTGTGCGTGCGGTCCATGCCTTCATTGCGGAAGTTCTTCCCGATCTCATAAACCCGTTCAAATCCACCCACGATCAGACGCTTCAGATACAGTTCTACTGCGATTCTGAGGTACAGATCCACATTCAGGGTATTGTGGTGGGTGATGAAAGGCCGGGCATTTGCCCCGCCATACAGACTTTGCAGGATTGGGGTTTCCACTTCGATATAATCCCGTTCATCCAGGAATTTGCGGATGGCGGAGATGATCCGCGATCTGGTGGCAAAGACTTTGCGATGATCAGGATTCAGCAGAAGGTCCAGATAGCGCTTACGATAGCGCAGCTCGATATCGGAGAATTCATCGTAACGGATGGTTTTGCCATCTTCGATCTTCTCTTTCACCGTGGGCAGAGGACGGATGTTCTTCGTCAAAAGCTTGATGAAGGAGCATCTCAGGGAGTATTCACCTGTATTGGTGTAGAAGGGGATTCCTGTGGCCTGCACAAAGTCTCCGGCATCACAGAGCTTGAAGAGTTCGTAGTTCTCCTCGCCCAATTCTGCTTTGGAGACGTAAAGCTGGATTTTGCCGCTATCATCTTCGATATTGCCAAAGCCGATCTTGCCCTGACGACGCATAGCCACCAGACGGCCTGCCAAAGTGACTGTTGTGGCATCTTCCACAAAGTCATCTTTTTTGGCTAAAATCTCGGCAATCTTGTGGCTACGTTCGCTTTTCACTGGGTAAGGATCGATGCCTAGGGCACGAATCTTAGCCAGCTTCTCTTTACGGAGCTTGATAAATTGATTTTCGGACATTATATTCTACAGGTCTTTAAAGGGATTGTCCTCGACCACAGCGCTCTTTTCATTGGCATATTTGCGCCATTCTTCGTCACGACGTCCGCCACCACCACGACGTCCACCGCCACTGTAACCATCACGGTCACGATCGCGATATCCGCCATCACGGCTGCTGCCGGAATCTCTGGAGCCACCACCACTACCACCACGATCTTGCGAACGCGGACGGCTGGCTGCGGCAATTTCTTCCGGAGTGCGGTCTGTGTAATCCAAAGTAATGCGACGACTTTCGCGATCGATGGCGGTAACCATCAATTGGATCGTGTCACCACTCTTGAAATCATCGGTAGAGCGCATTCTGGAGCGCGGTAACAGACCGGTGATGCCTTTGTTTACAGTAACGAATAGGCCGAAGTTTGTAGAAGATTCCACGATTCCTTCGAAGGGCTCTTCGATCTTGATGAGATCGGAGATATTGTCCCAGGGATCCGGCTGTAAAGCTTTCAGGGAGAGGGAGATCTTCTGGGTATCAGAGTCTATTCTGAGGATCTGCACCTGCACGTAATCTCCTTCTTTGAGGATTTCACGAGGGTGAGCAATATTGCGGCTGCGGCTCATCTCGGAAACGGGGATCAGTCCTTCGACTCCGGGTTTGAGCTCGGCAAAAGCGCCAAAATTGTGCAAACGCAGGACGCGGCAATTCACTTCATCGCCTTCCTTGATCTCGCTCATCGCGGAGATAAAGGGGTTATCCTGCAGGGCTTTCAGAGATAAGGCTACTTTGTCTTCTTTGATGGAAAGGATTTTCACATCCAATTCCTGTCCAGACTTCAGCACATCCTGAGGCTTGAT
>Ga0265295_1006806_pt1 | contig 13582 bp, 11 predicted proteins | sample Munlansysbiofilm_FD_192503 | JGI IMG/M metagenome (GOLD analysis project Ga0265295, IMG submission 192503) | Leachate microbial communities from a municipal landfill in Southern Ontario, Canada - Methane capture system biofilm | ecosystem: Engineered > Solid waste > Landfill > Unclassified ... | reverse complement strand
GCAGGGATGCTACCGATAAAGGCAAGAGAGATTTAACCAGAACCGAGTCAGACAAGGGAAGAGGAGGTTTTTCTGATAAAACGCGCCGCCCATCTCGCGATTATAGCTCGAAACCAGAAGGAGGAGAAAAAAGCGACAAGAAATTTCACAAAACTCCAGGAGGATATAGAGAGCATAAAAAACAAGAAATGATTCGTTTGAATAAATACATTTCAAATGCTGGATATTGTAGTCGCCGTGAAGCTGATACTTTGATCTCTACCGGAACAGTGAGTGTTGATGGACAAATCATCGTCGAACTTGGATATAAAGTCCACCCAAATGCAGTCGTGAAAGTTGACGGCCACACCCTAAAGCAGGAAAAATTTCAGTATGTGCTTCTGAACAAGCCAAAGGACGTAATTACAACTTGTGATGATCCGCAGGGAAGATTAACTGTTTTGAATCTGATCAAGGGAGCATGTAAAGAAAGAATTTATCCAGTAGGTCGCCTTGACCGAAATACAACAGGTTTGTTAATTCTAACCAACGATGGAGAGTTTGCGAAAAAAATTGCACATCCTTCGTCCAAAGTTAAAAAACTCTATGAGGTAACTCTTGACAAAAGGCTGACAATAGAGCATTTTGATGAAATTGCAAAAGGAGTTTGGCTTGATCAAAATAATTTTGTTGAAGTTGACGATCTTGCTTTTGTTGAAGGTCCAAAAACAGGAAATATTCTTGGGATAGAAATTCACAGCGGAAAGTATCATGTGGTAAAGAAGATTTTTGAACTGTTTGGCTATACTGTTGTAAAGCTTGATCGCACAAAAATTGATATTCTTACTAAAAAAGATCTGCCACGTGGGCGTTGGAGACATCTTACAGATTCTGAAATTCAACTGTTAAAGAGATATTAGAAGTAAAAATCATGGAGAAAATTAAGTGGATTATTCTTGCAGTTTTGGGTGTGACACTTGTTGTTGTAATTTTTTTGAGTTCAAAAGATGATAAAGTCGAAATAAGAAATAATTATGCTGAAATTGAAATTTCATACTCGCAAGTTCTTCCAGGGGGTGGCAAGGTTCAACTTTTAAAAGAAGGAAAGTACACTCTTTTTCTTGAAGAATTTCAGCAAATTGAAGGCAAGGGCAGCGGATGGCATCTTAGATTTTCAGCGCCAGAAGTGGAAAGGGAGATGATTCTTGTCTTTGATGTTGTTGATACAACGGGTCAATTATTTACAGACTTTTATCCCCAAAAAATAGCCTACAAATCAGATATTGATTCTGTAATAAAGAGTCAGCCTGAATTATATCGAGGGTCTTTTCTTGTTGGATATTTGAGGAGACTTTCTGAAAAAGAACTCCATGAGGATGTTGTTCCAATGTTGGATTTTAAATTTACCATTGATACAGCATGGGTAAAGGATGAGGTTGGAGGTTTTAGAATGAGTTTTTCCGCCACACATTCTGATATGCTAGCTGATGTCTATGGAATGCGATATGTGATGAATGGAATAATTGACGTGGATTCAGCAAAAGTGACCAAAAGAATTTTACAACATCAATAAATTATTGTAATTTTGCAAACAAATACTTAAATTATGGAATTAACAAAAGACAATGTACTAAAAGCCCTTTCAGAGGTTATTGATCCTGATTTAAAAAAAGATCTCGTTTCTCTGAATATGATCCAAAATGTGGTCATTAGCGAAAAAAAACTTTCATTTGATTTGGTTTTAACAACACCAGCTTGTCCATTAAAGAATTTTCTTAAGGAATCATGTGAAAATGCTATATACAAAAACATATCAAAAGATATTGAGATCAGTATTAATATTACATCAAAAGTTACTGGTAAGGAGAGAGAGAACGATTTGAAAAATTTATCAAAAGTTAAAAATATAATAGCAGTTGTTTCTGGAAAGGGTGGCGTAGGTAAATCAACTGTTGCCGCCAATCTTGCTGTGGGACTTGCAATGCAAGGAGCAAAAGTCGGATTGATGGACGCTGATATCTATGGACCGTCTATTCCTATTATGCTTGGACTGGAAGGAAAAGCTCCGACCGTCACTGAGCAGGGAGAAGGCCAATTGATAGAACCTGTAATGGCTTTTGGAGTCAAGGTAATATCCATTGGATTTTTTGTTTCACCAGAGGCTTCTTTAATGTGGCGTGGTCCTCTTGCTTCAGCTTATCTGAAACAAATGGTTACTGATACAAACTGGGGAGAATTAGATTATTTGATTTTCGACATGCCTCCGGGAACAGGAGATATACACTTGACACTTGTACAAACAGTTCCAGTTACAGGAGCGGTGATCGTGAGCACCCCACAGAAAATTGCTCTTGCTGATGCAACGAAGGCTGTATCCATGTTTGCTGATAATAAAGTGAATGTACCAATTCTTGGTATGGTAGAAAACATGGCTTATTTTGAAACAGAAGATCTTCCGGGCAAAAAGTATTATTTGTTTGGAAAGGAAGGAACGAAAAAACTGGCAGAATCAATGAAAGTATCATTGTTGGGAGAAATTCCTCTGGTTGAGGATATTTGCGTCTCTGGAGACAAGGGTACTCCTGCAGTGATGGGAAAAAATCCAATTGTTTCTAATGCATTTCTTGACTTTTGTCAAAAGACAGCACAGGCTGTTTCTATTAGAAACGAATTTGGAGATCCAACGCATATTGTAGAAATGACATCATAATAATAAAGGAAAACACTATGGAAAATCAAGAATTACATCCATTAACGGAAAAAGTTAAAAACGTTATTGAACAAATAAGACCCTACCTTCAAAATGATGGTGGAGATATTAAGTTTATCACCATTACACCTGAAAACGTTGTACATGTTGAGCTTCAGGGAGCATGTCATTCATGCCCTATGGCTGTTCAGACAATGAAAGGCGGAGTGGAGGCCACAATTAAACAACACATTCCTGAAATTGAAAGTGTGGTGGCTATCAATATGGCCACTTAAAAGAAAAAAAAAAGAAGCTGCCTAAATAAGACAGCTTCTTTTTTTTATCACAGATTATTTATTATTGAATAATCAGTTTGTTGCTAAAGGATTTTTTCTCTGTCATAAGATTAAGAATATAAATTCCTGAATCATAAGAATTAACAGGGATTGAGATTTGAGTAGTTCCAGTTCCAATTTGAACCTCAGAGTTGAAAACCAACTGTCCAGTAATTGTTGTTATTTGAATAGTTCCTACTGTTTTGACGGGAGAAACAACTTCAAGAGAAACAAAATCTGAAGCAGGATTTGGGAAAACTGAAACAGAATTAATTGAATTGTATTCAGCAATATTTGCACTTGTTATACCAATATCTGTTTTTAGCACTCTGATATACATGTAGGTGTTGACTCTTGCGGGATCTTCATCACCTCTAACGTGAAGTCCTGGTTCGTCATCCATTTGAAAGGTAATGTGAATATAATCATCACTGGTTTTAGACATAGCACCAAAAACACATTCGTCATATTCGTGCATTACACCGCCTGTAACTTGAGAAAACTCACCCCATGTAGCGCCTCCATCGGTGGACTTGCGGGCCCAAAGATGATTGAAAAATTGAGTACCGCTAAACAACTCTTCGTTTGGTGATACAAATAAAAGAAACATATCTCCATTATCATCAATAGTAAGCTGTGGCATTGATGAGAGAGAGAGATAATATTTTGCTAAGTTTTCAATGGAAGTTAGATCGTCTAAAATAACACCTGAATCATCAACGTCTTGAACCCATCCAATAAGTTTTCCGTTAGCATCAACAACATCAGGATTTAAATCTATAAAGGCAGCGTCACCTTCTTTCCAGTAGGCAATACCATCAGTAAATGGGAAATATGAAGAGAGACCTTCATTGTTAGGATCTTCTGCAGGGTCATATAAAACCCTCTGAATACCAAATACAACATGCGCAACTCCGTTATTATCAAGTTCAACAACAGGAGCTCCGTCACAAACATAAGTAGTATCTGCAAAAACAGGAGGTGTTTGCCACATGGCACTTGGACTTGGGTGTTCAAAAATAATTGTTTTTGTCCATGTTGTGCCTCCGTCAATTGATTTCATTAAAAACACATCACTCCATGTATCTCCAATAATAAAAGCAATGACGCCATTTTTTGGTTCAGCCCATGCATAAGTGTCTCCACCAAAGTCTTTATATTCGGCAGCTGTCATGCCAGTGGGAACCATGCTAGTCCATGTTGTGCCTGCATCAACACTTCTCATGTAGATAATTGCTTTTTTCAGTCCTTCATATGGATTATTTGAATTGGCAATAATGTGAATAGTGTCACCAACAGTTATCATTCTTGGCCAAGTAGGTTTAGAGCCCACTGGAGATGGGATTGTTCCTTCTGTCCATTCTCCGGTTCCTTTGGTTGTTCTGGTAAGTGTGGTTAGCTGATCTGTAGAACCATGAGAAACCACTATCTCGCCTGCATTGAGAGGAGCGTAACTGGGCCAACCAGTTTTTGTGCTATTTTCAATACGTGAACTGGGAGATGCACCCCATGATGTTCCGTCAAAGTAATTGTATCCAGTTCCACGATCTGCGAAAGTTCCGGTGCCCATAGTCCATGTTGCGCCAATGGTTCCGTCAGGATAAAGACGAATACGATGATCCACTGATCCGTTGGTTTGTAAATCATACTCTGTTGTACCAATAATTGTTTCATTGAAACTTCTTGATGATACAAATGGGGAGAAAGACAGATTTTCAGGAAATAAGAATTCTCCTTGCATCATAGATAATGGTGCTTTCTCTGATTGATTTCTCAATGGAGATGTACTCTGAACTCTTTCCTGTGCCATAATTGCAAATGAAAAAGTGAATACACAAGCAAATAATAAAAATTTCTTCATTGGTCTTATTTTTAATGGTTTCCGCAAAGATAAATTAAAAATTAATATAAAATAAAAAAAAGGGCTGCTGAGAGGCAACCCTTTTTAATAAAGAATGAAACAAAAGCTTACTGAACAATAAGTTTTTGTGATTGATTGAAATTATTAGCATTAACAGATACAAAATAAACACCTGAAGGCATATTTTCTAATCCAAGAGTAATGGTGTTATTTCCTGCTGAAACATTAACAGCTTCAGTAAAGACGACCTGTCCCATAATGTTTGTTACATGAATGGTAGCTGAAGTCATGATTGGAGAAACGATAGAAACATTAACCATGTCTGTCGCTGGGTTAGGATATACAGAGAAAGCATTGATAGTGTTGTAGTCTGCAATGCTTGCATCTGGTTTACCAAAATCAGTTTTTAGAACACGAACATAGATGATCTCGTTGTTGTTTTGAGCATGGTCTGGATCAGCACCTGTACCTGTACCTGGTTGGTCGTCCATTTGATAAATCATATGGATGTAGTTATCAGAGGTTTTAGACATTGCACCATATACACATTCATCGTATTCGTGAAGAATTCCACCTGTAATTTCGGTAAAATCAGTCCATGTAGCACCGTTATCAGTTGATCTGATTCCCCAGATATGACGAAGATATGCAGTTCCGCTAGAATTGGTTTCATTTACATGAGCAAAAGTTACGAAAAGGTCGTTATTGGAGTCAATTGTAATTTGGGGTTGTGATACCATACCATGGTTGCCATAACTCTTAATTTTGTCAAAATCATTGCCAAAATCAGCAAAGAGATTTCCGTCATTGTCAAGGTCCATGAGGAATCCAATGATGTTTACATCGGGAACAACATCAATATCAAGTTCTATAATAGGAGACATAGTTTCATTCCAGTAGGCAAGATATGAAACGAATGGGAACCAACTGAATGTTTCAGCAGCAGGATCTTCAACAAGTACTCTGGTTGTTCCGAATGCAACATGAATTTTGCCATTATTGTCAATTTCAGCTGCAAGAAGTCCGTCACAAACATAAGCGGTATCCATTGGAACTCCTGTGTCAAAAGTAAAAGGACTAGGATGTTCGAAAATGATAGTTTTTGTCCAACTATCTCCTCCATTTGTGGATTTCATCATGTACACATCTTGCCACATGTTACCGACAACAAAAGCAAGAGTTCCGTTTTTAGGACTTGCCCATGCATAGATGTCTGCGCTATATGACCGTTGTCCTGAAGCAAAATCCATTCCTGGAAGAATATTATGTGACCAAGTGGTGCCTGCATCAGTAGAACGTGAGTAGATAATAGGGGTTTTCATGCTTTGATAATCAATATAACTTGCAGAAAGGACGTGAATAGTGTCACCAACGGTAATAACGCGTGGCCATGTTAATTCAGCTCCTGTGGGTGCGGTAACTAAGGCTGTTGTCCATGCGCCAGTACCTTTAGCAGGACGGGTTGTCATAGCCAAATCTTTTGTACCATCATGTGCAATAACAATTTCACCTGCATTGAAAGGAGAGTAACTTCCCCAACCGGTTTTTGTTGATTCAATACGTGGGGTATTGGTAGGTCCCCAACTGGTTCCATCATAATAATTATATCCAGTACCTCTGTCAGAAAAAGTACCTGTTCCTGTAACCCATGCAGCACCTATGGTGTTGTCAGGGTAAAGATGAATTCTAGAATCAATACTTTTGTTTGTTTGTACGTCGTATTCAGTGCTTCCAAGAAGAGCTTCGGTAAAAGCTTTATTAGGGTTGCTGACATATGGGTTTTCTGTCATCTGACCGGGAGCATGATCACGTTCTGAGTTAATAGATGTTGTTACAGAGTAATTTTTTAATTGGCTAGGAACAACAACTCTGCTTTGTTGTGCCATTACGTTCATTACTAGACCAATAGTAATGAATAAAACAAATAAACTTCTCATTTTCATAATTTTAATGGTTGATTGGGTTAATAATTATTTTAAGCAAAGATAGATATAAATTTAAAAAGCAACAATAAAAACAACAAAAACTTAGAAAGGTTGCTTAATATTAGTTTTTTATTAGTTTTTTAAAGAGTGTTTTGTTGCCGTTAGTAATGAAATAAATACCGGGAACAAGATTTTTTATAGAAAAAGTTATAGATGCGCTTTCAGACAAAAAACGTGTTATTTCATGACCAGTGATGTCGTAGATAATATATTCTTGATTTGAAATGTTATTTGAGTTGTTGACGACATTTATATAGTTCGTGGCAGGAGAGGGAAAGACAATAAAATCGTAGTTTTCGGAATATAGGTCCAAAGAAGTATGATCCAAAGTATCAATCCAAAAAGCAATAGTTCCGCCAAAATTCTGACCTTTTTCTTCAACAGAAAACACAGGGATAGTATGATCATTGGTTAACCATAAATAATGTGTTTCTGTGTGAGGAATTTTCATTCCAAAATTGTAACTTTCGTAATAGATGGAATCTGTATATTCAAGGGTGCTCATTATTCGTAGTGCGCTGAATGAGCCATAGGGAGTGATAACAGTTCCCCACGCATCGGCAACAGAATGCCTATGAAGAGTTTGTCCGTAATATCCAATTCCCGGAATCTGAATGTTGGAAGCAGAATAGGATGTGATTGTATCTTCAAAGTGAAAGGGAAGTTTGAAAATTGTATCAAGAGGATTCGTTTTGATACATGTTGGTAAACTATTCACATTGGCGCTTCGCCCTGTATTTACATATGCGTCTGCAGATAATTGATAAAAGTCAAAAGCATTCGTAATTTGCATATTGCCCGTGGGGTCTGTCATTCCTTCTCCCGGCCTTGCCACATTTGAATCATGTTCTGGATCCATGGGATTGTTGAATATAGCAATGCAGAGATATTGAATCTCTGAGGAAGTGGGTGAAAGAAAGCGGACAATAGATTGTTCTGTTTTTGTTATGGATGAAAAATCCCAGACAATATCGGATCCATTGTTAGTATAAAAATCAATTTCAGCACCGGGAGAAGATTTTCGGCTATATGGATACTCCACACCTGGGGTCGGAAAGTCTGAACTTGTTAATGTTATCTGTCCATGAGACAAAAATGGCAGAAAAAGAAACAAATTCAATAAGATTCTTTTTTGTATTTTTGAAACAGCGTTCAAATTTGGTTTGTGTTTTGCATGCATTAAAATGGAAGGTTAGTTTTTCTATACAAATGTAATCTGAAAAAAGATGAAACAAATATTTATTTATGCTTGCCTAGTGTTGTTTTCTTTTTCTGCAACTGCTCAGGTCGTTTATTCTACTAATTATAAATATGAAGCAGATGTTTCAGTGTATGTCACAAAATATAAATATGAAGCGGATCTTTTAGTGTTCTCCTCAGAATATAAATATGAGGCTGATAAAAATGATGGGGTTTGGTTTTTTACGAAATATAAATATGAAGCTAAAAAATCAGTGTTTTTCACTGAATATAAATATGAAGCAGATGTTGTAATCTATTTTACTGATTATAAGTACGAAGCAGGTTGGCAGAACAAATCAAAAATTCATTTCTTTTATTGAAACTTTTATGAACATTAATGGTGTAGACTACAAGACAATATGGATGGAGCCTGATGGCATTGTAAAAATGATTCATCAAAATGAGCTTCCGTTCAGATTTAGACTGTTTAATTCAGGAGATTATCAGACGACAATTTCTGCAATCAAGGATATGATTGTCAGAGGTGCAGGTGCTATTGGTGTTGCAGCTGGTTATGCAATGGCACAAGCTTTTCTTCAAGCTGAAAAAAACGACGTTGCGGAAGGTTTTATTTTAAATGCCAAGATTCAAATAGAAAATTCTAGGCCAACAGCACGAAATTTGTTTTATGCAACACAAAAAGTTTATGAAGCAGGAGTAAATGGCGGGGCTGCAGCAGCAATGAAACAATCTGTTTTGTTAGCTGAAGAAGACCTTGAAATGTCAGAAAAAATTGGTTCATTCGGGAATGAACTTATTGAACCCGGCTTTAAAATACTCACACATTGCAATGCTGGAAGCTTGGCTTTTGTTGATAACGGGTCTGCATTGGCTCCTATTTATCAAGCGCATCGCCAGAATAAAAATATTTATGTGTTTGTAGATGAAACAAGACCGCGTTCTCAAGGTGCTCGTCTCACTGCATGGGAGTTGTTGCAAGAAGGCGTTCCATTTGACATAATCCCTGATAATGCTGCGGCTCATTTTATGCAGAAGGGAGAAATTAATATGGCCATTGTTGGTGCTGATAGGATAGCACGAAACGGAGATACAGCAAATAAAATCGGGACTCTTGAAAAAGCAATCTGTGCAAAGCATTACGGAATACCTTTTTACATTGCAGCCCCAACTTCTACTTTTGATTTAGACTGTCACACAGGGAAAGATATTCCCATTGAAGAAAGAAATCAGGATGAAGTACTTTGGCAAACCGGACAAACACGCCATGGAAATCTTAATAGTGTAATGGTTGCAGCTCCGGGAGCTTCTGCGCGTAACCCTGCATTTGATGTTACGCCAGCAGCCCTTATTACAGGGATAATTACAGAATTTGGGGTCATTAAACCCTCAGAAGAAAATATTGTAAAATTATTCAAAAACAAGAAATAAGTGGCAGAAGAGTTATACATAGGCCCCAAGTTTGAAACAGTTTTTATAAGCAGAGAAACGCCCGTGCATGAGCTTCTCCATTTTTTAAAGTTTTGGAGTCAGGAGTTTCATAAATCAGGTCTTACCCCTTCGCATGAAAAAGGAACGGCTGGGAATCTCAGTTTTCGAAGGCAATCAGGAAAAAAAGCGTTTTATATCACCTCGGCTGGATTGAATTCAAAAACAAATCTCACAAAAGAAGATTTAGTTCTGGTTGAGGATTGTGATTTGTTAGAAAGAAAGGTTTTTGTGAGGGGATCAAAGCTTCCGTCATCAGAAAGCATGATGCATCATGTAATTTATGAGACTCTTTTGGAAGTGAATGCTATTTTTCACGGGCATAATCAGTGGTTGCTCGACAATGCAACAAGCCTAGGAATACCAGTAACTAAAAACGAATGTGAATATGGTTCTGAAGAATTAGTGCAAAGTGTTATGCCCATGTTAGGAAAGGTTGACTTTTTTCTAATCAAAGATCATGGATTTTTGTCTTTGGGGAAAAACATGGACACAGCCGGGAAAAAAGCTCTGGCAGTAATAAAGAATATGAAAACAGGACGTTGAGAGGTTAAAACAGTGCTGAAATATTTCCGTCATTATCAATATCAATAAATTCGGCTGATGGAGTTGCTGGAAGTCCGGGCATACGCATGATGCTTCCTGCTATGGAAACAATAAAACCTGCACCCGAGGCAATCTCAATATCACGAATTTTTATAGTAAAATCTCTTGGTCGACCTCTCAGAGAAGGATCCTCAGAAAGAGAGTTTTGTGTCTTTGCCATACATATAGCCAAACCGTTCATTCCAAGAGATTCAATTGTGTCAAGTGTTTTCTGAGATTTTACCGAGTATTGCACATTTTTTGCTCCGTACATTTTTTTTGCAATGGTTTCGATCTTTGTTTTCATATCCCATTTGAGGTCATACAATGGATTGAAGCATGAAGTACATGAATCGGTTGCTGTAAGAACAAGCTCTGCCAACTCAATTGCTCCTTCTCCTCCTTTTTCCCAACTTTCATTGACAGCCATTTTAACTCCATGAGATTCACACAATTGCTGAACAAGTGTAATTTCAGCTTCTGTGTCTTCTGAAAATTTATTTAGAGCAATAATCGGAGTAAAACCGTAATAAGTCATGTTCTCAATATGTTTTTCAAGATTTGCGAAACCTTTATTGACTGCATCAACATTTTCTTCTTTGAGTTTGTCTTTGTTAACTCCTCCATGATATTTAAGTGCCCGAATCGTAGCTACAATGACAACAGCACTTGGGAGCAATCCGCTTTGCTGACATTTAATATTAAAGAATTTTTCTGCTCCTAGGTCAGAAGCAAAACCAGCCTCTGTGACAACAATGTCAGATAATGACATTCCCATTTTTGTGGCAACAATGCTATTTGTTCCTTGAGCAATATTGGCAAAAGGGCCTCCGTGAATGATGGCAGGGGTTCCTTCGAGAGTTTGAACTAGGTTGGGCATCATGGCAGCCTTGAGTAGAGCAGCCATTGCTCCTTCTGCTTTTAGATCGCGTGCAAAAATTGGTTGTTTTTCCCAAGTATATCCGATAAATATATTTCCCAAGCGGTGTTTAAGATCTTCAATGTTTTGAGCCATGCATAAAATTGCCATGACCTCAGAAGCAGCAGCGATATTAAATCCTGTTTCACGGGGAACACCATCGGCGCTTCCGCCAAGTCCAATTACGATGTTTCTCAGCGACCGATCATTCATATCAATGACTCGTTTCCAGAAAATGGTGCGTGGATCAAGTCCTAAATTACCCTTTTTGCTTTGAAGATTATTATCAATCAAAGCTGAAAGAAGGTTGTTGGCTTTTTCAACAGCAGCAATATCACCAGTAAAGTGAAGGTTAATATCTTCCATTGGAATAACCTGTGCATAACCCCCTCCGGCAGCTCCTCCTTTTACTCCAAAAACAGGACCCAAAGAAGGTTCACGAATAACTACAGTTGCTTTTTTTCCGATTTTATTCAAGCCCTGGGCAAGTCCAATAGACGTAGTAGTCTTTCCTTCTCCCGCTGGAGTTGGAGTCATCGCTGTTACAAGGACTAGTTTGCTCTTCTTGATTCTCTTTTCATCAATGAATTTAAGAGGGATTTTTGCTTTGTATTTCCCATATAATTCCAAATCATCAGGCTCTAGACCCATCGATTTTGCAATTTCTGTAATGTGAAGAATTTTAGTTTTTTGGGCAATTTTAATATCGGTTTCCATGGCTTTTGTTTTTCTAAAGTTTAATTTTAAAAACAGGTGTAAAGTTACAAGTTTTTTGAGAAATAAAAAAAAGTTGTAGGTTTGAAGATTGAATCCATTATGAAAACTGAGAGTATTGAGGTTTTTTTAAAGCACGAGGCACAGAAACTATGTTTCTCAGGATTTGGAATTTGTGACTCAGGCTTGGTTGGTGAAAGAGAATCTCAATGGTTAACACAATGGATTGCAGAAGGCTTCAATGGGAGCATGAATTATATGGCCAATAATCTTGAAAAAAGATTGAATCCTGATCTGACCACCGGAGTAAAAAATGCTTCTGTTATTGTTTTGGCATTAAGTTATTATGCGGATTCTAATGAGAAGGTGTTAGAAAAGGCAAAATATAAGGTGGCTCGATATTCACATGGAAGAAATTATCACAATGTGATGAGGAAAAAACTGAAAGCATTTGGGAAAATCTTTGAAGTTGCCACTGGACATGTTCTAAAATCTTATGTTGATACAGCTCCTGTGGTTGAGAAGTTTTGGGCCAGGCGCGCTGGACTAGGAGAAATCGGTAAACATGGCTGTTTGATTATGCCTCATTTGGGGTCATGGGTTGTTTTAGCAGTTTGTTTTACCGATCTGCAATTAAAACCCTCCGAATCATTTGAGAAGGATTTGTGTCTAGGATGCACTCGGTGTATTGATGCTTGTCCAACAGGAGCCCTGATGGCCCCCCGAAAAATTGATGCACGAAAATGTATTTCCTATTTGACTGTAGAGCACAAAAATCCTTTTGACGCGAATACTTCCCAATGGAAAGACTGGATATGGGGTTGTGATATCTGTCAAGAAGTTTGCCCCCATAATAAAGCTGTACGGGACGGAAACGTTCCTGAATTTGTAATTCAGCCCGCAATCATTGATTTAATGAGAGGGAAAGTTAATATTGAAACTTTTGAAAGTGATTTTGAAGGTACTTCCTTGAGAAGAGGTGGCAAGGAAAGAATTGCCAGAAATATAGAATGGACAGAAAAATTTAAATCAGATTGATTAATAATCCCATTTTCCTGAAAAAGGATTAAAGAAATTGACACCTACTTTCCAAGTGAGTCTAGCATTACTTAGATTGTCATCGGCAGTAACTGCAAAAACACCGATGCGGAATAATTGTTTTTTGATTCTAAAAGTTTTTTCAAGACCAGCAAAAATTTCTGCATGTCTGAAGTTGTTTTCATCCATGAGTAGAAAACCAGCACCCCCGGCTATGCTGATTTTGAGTCTGTTGAGGAGCGGGATTTTATTGGTGATTGCACCTTCAAAATGATGCATATAATTGCCTCGCATATATTTTGAAGAGCTGCTTAGTGTTGCGTCGAGCAGTTGAAAAGATTGAAGGGGGTCAGAAAAGAAGAAGAAGTCAGAGCCTCTGAAATAACGGTGCTCAATCAATCTGAGGCTTTTTGTATTGACAAAAGAGCCAGTTAGAAAAGCCCAACTAGAAGTTCCCCAGCGGGCAATCTTCATCTGATCTGTAACTCCAATTTCCAAAAAATCATAATCTATTTCACTTTGAAACAGTCCGGGAATTCCTTTTCTGTAAACAAATGAAAATTCAGGCCATTTAGATTCAAGAATGATTTTTTGCCTGCCCTTCATGATGTATTTTTGAAAAGGGAGATATTTTAACTCTAAGCGAATATCAAACTTCCTATATGCCTCAAAATCAGAAGGTTTATTAAGATCACCAAAAAGAGCATTGGACCAGTTTTCAATTTTCATGTCTCTGATTGGAGTTTGATCTGAAAAAGTAAAAGTGATTTCACCAAATAATCCATTCAG
>Ga0265295_1006804_pt1 | contig 13587 bp, 12 predicted proteins | sample Munlansysbiofilm_FD_192503 | JGI IMG/M metagenome (GOLD analysis project Ga0265295, IMG submission 192503) | Leachate microbial communities from a municipal landfill in Southern Ontario, Canada - Methane capture system biofilm | ecosystem: Engineered > Solid waste > Landfill > Unclassified ... | reverse complement strand
ACGTATTCCTGCATGCAACCTTCCCGTTTAAACCGTAACCGACCGCCCTCGCATCCTCAGACCAGTCAAAAGATGCTTGTTCTCATCACAACACGCCTTGCGTAGTCACCTTTCGTGCCGCTGACAAATAGAAAAGGCGGCCCCCCGCAAGGGACCGCCTCTATCGTTTGCAATCGTCTTGAAAGACTACTTCTTCTTGAAGACGCCCTTCAGTTCGGCGAGGATGCGACGGTTTTCGGCGCGGCCTGCGTCGGTGTCGTTGGTGGCAATGGGCTTGCTCTCGCCATAGCCAACGGCGGAGAACAGTTTGTCGTCCATGCCGAGTTCATTGACCATATAGTCGCGAACGGCCTTGGCGCGACGCTCGGACAGCTTCTGGTTGTATTCATCGGAGCCCACGGAATCGGTGTGACCGGCGATTTCAACAACAGTGAAGGACTGCTGCTGTCTCATGTAGGAGGCGAAATCAGCCAGTTCCTGATAGTACTCGGGCTTGATGTCGGACTTGTCGAAGTCGAAGTTAATCTTGAGGGTCACGATGTCGGCAACGGGGCAACCATCGGCGTCAACAGCCAGACCCTTGATGGTGTCGGGGCACTTGTCGATGCAGTTGTTCACGCCGTCGTTGTCGTCGTCAAGGGAGCAAGGATCAACTGCGGCCGTATCGTACAACACGTCCTGCACGAACTGCTTCAGAGCGGCGTCATCGGCCAACTGGGCAGCGGAAGCTCCAACACCGCAAGGCTTCAGAGCGGTGATGGCATCAAGCAGGGCCTGGTTGCCGTTGACAGTGTCGGCAAAGCTGATGGTGTGGAAACACACGCCGTATTTTTCAGCCATGGCGGCGGCAACCTGCAAGGAGCCCTCGCCGAGATTTTCCTGACCGTCGGACAGAATGATTACCGCATTGCGGCCCACGGCACCCTGCAGGGCAGGCTCAAGGGCGGCGAGTCCAGGGCCGAGAGGGGTGGGGTTGGAACCGATCAGTGTCGGAACCTTGGCGAGGGAAGCACCGTAACCGGCATTGGAATACGCTTCCATACCCTGGAGTTCGCCCGCCGGAGCGGCGGTGTTCAGGCCGCCCATGTAACCAAGCTCGGGGATCATGCCGTTCATACGCTCAAGCAGGGCCTTGGCCAGAACAATTTTTTTGTCCTTTGTGCCAACATACTTTTCATCCATGGAACCGGAGCGGTCCACCAGGATGATGAAATTGTCGACCTTGCGCACGTAATTTTCGGCGGCCACAGCCACGGAGGCGGAAAACATGGCCACGAGCAGAGCCAAAAGAACCAATTTTTTAACTTTCATACGTCCTACTCCTCGGGTTGATATTGCTACTCAGATGAAAAAGGGGACAGTTCTCTAAAAACGTGTCTCATTATCTTTAGCTCTATCAGATTTTATTGTCAAAGGCAGAAAAACGAAAGAAACATAAAATCGTCTTTGGCAAAGGGCGGCAACGCGAGAAATACGACTTGACCCAAGACTGGGCAGCGCCGACAATCAGCAATATGGAAGATTCTCTCAAGGATGCCCCGGACTTTAAACGGGTCATTTTGCACTTGGACATGGACGCGTTCTTCACCTCCGTAGAACAGGCCGACGATCCTAGCCTGCAGGGACAACCTGTAGTGATCGGACAATCCCTGCGCGGAGTGGCTTCGGCTGCGTCATACGAAGCCAGGAAATACGGCATCAGATCCGCCATGCCCATCGTACAGGCAAAAAAACTCTGCCCTCACGCAGTGTTTCTGCCTGGCCGCATGTCCCGCTACCGCGAAATTTCGGACACGATCATGAACATCATGCGCGCGCTTTGTCCCGTGGTCGAGCAGGCTTCCGTCGATGAAGCCTATGCGGACATAAGCGGCACGCTGCGAATCTTCGGCCCTCCGGAAAACCTCGCCCGACGTCTGAAGGAAGAGATTCTGTCCGTCACCAATCTGACCTGCTCCGTGGGCATCGCCCCGAACAAATTTCTGGCCAAGATCGCTTCGGACTGGGACAAGCCAGGCGGCCTGACCAGCATCCGTCCCGCCGACGTGCCTATGTTCCTGCATGAACTCCCGCTGGGCAAAATCCCCGGGGTCGGAAAACACTTCCAGGAGGAGCTGCGCCGCATCGGCGTGACCACGGTTCCCCACGTGCTGGCCCGCCCTCGGACCTACTGGAGCGAGACCATGGGCAAACGCGGAGCGTTTCTGCACGACAGGGCGTGCGGCATCGATGATTCAGCGGTGGTTCCCGGCCAGGACCCCAAGTCCTGCAGCGCGGAGAACACGCTGGAGCGGGACACGCTGGACCGGACCCTGCTTGAGCGGTGGTTGCTCATCCAGGCGGAACGCATCGGGAGGGAGCTGCGCGGGCTCGGAAAAAAAGGGCTGACCGTGACCCTCAAGATCAAATTCAAGGATTTCTCTTCCATCACGCGCAGCAGAACCCTGCCCAGACCCACGGACATCACCACGGAAATCCTCGACGCCGCGCGCAAACTCCTCGCAGCCGAAAAACTCCCCCAGCCCGTTCGCCTCATCGGCACCGGGGTCTCCAATTTCCGCTTCGTGCAGGCCGAACTGCCGCTCATGCCCGATGTGAACCGCAAGCGCAGCCAAAAGCTGGACCAGGCCATGGACCGCATCCGGGACAAATTCGGAAGCACGAGCATCCTCCGAGCCGAGGCCGCGGTCAGGGAAACGGAGGCCATCGATGACCTTTTGTCCCAAAAAAACCGCACTTTGAACGGACAATAATACTTGCCAAAGAAGATTTTTCTTGCTTGGGATTTCCGCTTCGAACATCAAGCATATAAGGATATCCCATGTTCTCTCATGCCATCACCCGCATTCCCGGCCCCGATTACTCCAAAGGTCTGACCACCTCCACCCTGCCCGCTCCAGACCTTGAGCTGGCGCTCCGGCAGCACGGCGCATACGTGCGCTGCCTCGAATCCCTGGGGCTGGCCGTTCAAGTCCTGCCCGCCGCGCCCGGCTTTCCCGACGCCTGCTTTGTCGAGGACACGGCCGTGGTCACCCGCGAAATCGCGGTCATCTCCCGGCCCGGAGCGCCCTCCCGCCGCGATGAAACCCTGTCCATGGTCGGCCCGCTGTCCGCACACCGCCCCTTGGCCCGCATCGAAGATCCGGGCACCCTCGACGGCGGCGACATCCTGCAGGTTGAAAAGCGCTTCTTCATCGGCGTCTCCGATCGCACCAACGAGGATGGCGCAAGGCAGCTGGCCGCCATTCTGGCAGGCCACGGCTACGAAAGCAGCGTCATCAAGGTCGCAGCTGGCCTGCACCTCAAATCCAGCCTCAATTTCGTTGGCGAGAACACCATGCTGGTCACCCACGATTTCGCCGGGCATCCAGCCATCTCCAATTTCAAGCAGATCATCTGCCCCGAAGGCGAAGAGTACGCGGCCAACACCCTGCTCGTGAACGGCACCCTGATCATGCCCACTGGCTATCCCCGGACCAGAGCCCTGCTCGAATCCCTGGGCCTGCCCATCGTGGAACTCGACACCAGCGAATATCGCAAGATGGACGGCGGCCTGACCTGCCTGTCACTGCGCCTCCAAAGCCCTGTTTCTTGAGTTTTCAACCATCACGGCGTAGGGGAATCAACGCGAGGGGGGATATATTATGGAACTGTTCAAAAATCGGTACAAGCGTGAATTCATCGAAGTCGCCTGCCCCAAATGCAAGCAGACCAAAATCATCTGCCTGCCCGAGGAGGAGATACCTACCTGCGAATACTGCAAAGTGAAGATGAACATCAAAGAGGTTCTGACCGAGGGAAAATATTGACCCCAGGCAAGCCTTGTAACCAAAGAGGAGGCTTTATGCGTTTTATGACGAAGATTGTTTTGGCCCTGCTCCTGGTCGCGTTCGCGTCCATGCCGGTCATGGCCGCAGACCACGAACTCGCCCAGAAATCCACCCTGAACCAGATCCTCAAGCGCGGCGAACTGCGTGTCGGTCTCGATGCCGGCTATATCCCCTTCGAGATGACGGACAAGAAAGGCGACATCGTCGGCTTCGATGTCGACATGGCCAAGGAAATGGCCAAGGCCATGGGTGTCAAGCTGACCATCGTCAACACCGACTATGACGGCATCATCCCGGCGCTGATGGCCGACAAGTTCGACCTCATCATCAGCGGCATGACCGTCAATCAGGAACGCAATCTGCAGATCAACTTCGCCGATCCGTACATCGTTGCCGGCCAGGCCATCCTGCTTTCCAAGAAGCACGAAGGCAAGATCACCTCCTACAAGGACCTGAACGATCCCAAATACATCGTCGCTTCCCGCATCGGCACCACCGGCGAGCAGGCCACCAAGCGCATGATCCCCAAGGCCCAGTACAAGAGCTTTGAGAAGGAATCCGACGGCGCCATGGAAGTGGTCAACGGACAGGCCGACGCCTTTGTCTACGACCTGCCCTTCTGCGCGGTCTTCATGGCCCAGCAGGGCGGCGCCAACCTCGTCCTGCTGGACAAGGTCTTCACCTACGAGCCGCTGGGCTTCGGCGTGAAGAAGGGCGACCCCGATTTCCTGAACTGGCTGGACAACTTCCTGACCCAGATCAAGGCCGACGGCCGCTTCGACCGCATCTACGACAAATGGATCAAGGGCACCGAGTGGCTCAAGGAAATCCAGTAATCAAGCAATGTTGAGGGATCCGGCTTCCATGCCGGATTCCTCGTTTTCATGACTTAAGCATCACTAGGACGGATAATGGCCACCTACACCGGACTCGATCGGCCCAAAAGCAAGTTTTATTACCAGTTCTGGAGTTTCGCCTTCGTGATAGGGCTCTGCGGCGCCATGGCCCTGCTCTACTTCTCCACGAAAAAAGTGGAGTACACGTGGAGATGGAACCGCGTGCCGCAGTATTTCATCTACGACGACAAGGTGAACATCCGCGCCGAGATGGAAGGCACCATCACCTCGATAACAAAGTCCGGCGAGAACGTGCTCGTGACGGTGCAAGGCGACGACGGCGAGGAGAGCCACACCCTGCCCGGCACCTCTCTGCTGCTGGCCCAGGGCGACTATGTCTATGCGGGCGACAACATCGGCTTCTACACCCAGACCAAGCCTGGAATCCTGATCGAGGGGTTGCTGCTGACTCTTGAGGTCAGCGCTCTGGCCATCGTCTTCGGCATCCTGCTCGGCCTCTTCACGGGCCTGGCCCGCATCTCCGACAACCCGGCCCTGCGCTGGGGAGCCATCGCCTACATCGAGCTCATACGCGGTTCACCGCTTCTGGTGCAGATATTTCTCTGGTATTTCGTGGTCGGCACGGTCATCAACAGCATGCTGTCCCAATATGGGATCGGCCAGATTCCTCCGCTCTGGTTCGGCGTCATGGCCCTGGCCATCTTCACCGGCGCCTACACCGCCGAGATCGTGCGCGCGGGCATCCAGTCCGTGCACCGAGGGCAGATGGAGGCAGCGCGCTCGCTCGGGATGACGTACAACAAGGCCATGCGCAAGGTCATCCTGCCCCAGGCCTTCCGCCGCATCCTGCCGCCCCTGGCCGGACAGTTCATCAGTTTGGTCAAGGACTCGTCCTTGCTCGGCGTCATCTCCATCCGCGAGCTGACCAAGGCCTCCCGCGAGGTGGTGTCCTCGTCCCTGCAGCCTTTTGAAATCTGGATCGTGTGCGCCATCCTGTACCTGGTCCTGACCTTTACCCTGTCCATGTTCGTGCAGTATCTCGAACGCAAGGCCATCTAGAGGATATTCATGCACAAGCAGCCCATCATCGACGTTCAAAACATCGACAAGTTCTTCTACACCCCGGAGCGCCTTCAGGCCTTGAACCGCGTCTCCTGCACCGTGGCGCACGGCGAGGTCGTGGTCATCATCGGACCGTCCGGGTCCGGCAAATCAACCTTCCTGCGCTGCCTGAATCGGCTGGAATACGCCGATACCGGCCACATCATCATCGACGGCGTGGACATTCTCGATCCCAAATGCGATATCAACGCAATTCGCGCCGAGGTGGGCATGGTCTTCCAGTCCTTCAACCTCTTCCCGCACAAGACGGTGCTGGAAAACCTGACCATGGCCCAGATGACGGTGCGCGGACGTTCGAAAAAAGAGGCCGAGGCCAAGGGCATGGCGCTCCTTGAAAAGGTCGGCATCGCCGAAAAGTTCGCGGCCCGGCCCGAACAGCTTTCCGGCGGCCAGCAGCAACGCGTGGCCATCGCGCGCTCCCTGGCCATGGACCCCAAAATCATGCTCTTCGACGAACCCACTTCCGCCCTCGATCCGGAAATGGTCGGCGAGGTTCTAGACGTCATGAAGAACCTGGCCCGCGAAGGCATGACCATGGTCGTGGTCACCCACGAAATGGGTTTCGCGCGTGAAGTGGCGGACCGGGTCCTCTTCATGGACAAAGGCGAAATTCTTGAACAGGGCGCGCCCGAACATTTCTTCACCGCGCCCACCCTGGAACGAACCAAGGAGTTTTTGGGGCAAATTCTCTGATCTGACAACGATAAACCGAGGAAGGAGCGAGATGAGCAAGGCGCTACAGAATCAATTGGCCAAGACCATCAAGGAACAGGGGGACATGGCCCGGGACATGGCCATCGCGGAACTCAAGGATCTGAAAAAAGACCTTCTGGAACTGGAAAAGGCCCTGAGCACCAAAAAGACTCCGGATCAGGGTCTGCTCATGGACATCTCCCACGGCGCCTTCGAGCTCTTCCGCACCGCCTCCATCGTCCTTGAAACAGACAATTTGCAGGAACAGCTCCAGCATGCCGCAGAAGCCGGCAAGGACCTCGAATACCTCGAAAAGAAAGGCGCCATCCTGCTCACCAAACCCGAAGGTTGGCACTGGTTCACGCCCAAGGGAGAGATGCTCTTCCTGGCCGCACCGAACGAGACCCGGCTGGCTGCCCAGAAACTGCAGGAACGCATCAGCCGCAAAACCCCGGCAAAGTCCGCCCCCAAACCCCAACCAGCCCCCAAAGCCCCACCCATTTCGCTGGAAGATTGATCCTGGCTCAAACACAAGAATGCCCGCCGGACCGGAAGGTTCGAGCGGGCTTTTTTCTGTTCTTTTATTGCTCTTGAAGTCCCCAGTTCAAGCCAGTGACAAACCCGCTGCCGCGAATTCTGTTCCTGGACGCGCACAGGCAAAAGCCGCACGGTCTTTCCTGCGTTTTTTTGACATGGCTCAAAGCGACCATATCTCAAAGCCCATAGACAGGACTCACGCAACAAACAGCGGAGGAACACATGAAAAGAAAAATCATCGAGATAGACGAAGAAAAATGCACGGGCTGCGGCCAGTGCGTGACTGGATGCGCCGAGGGCGCTTTGGCCATCATCGACGGCAAGGCCAAGATTGTAAGGGATATGTTTTGTGATGGGCTTGGGGCCTGCATCGGGCACTGCCCTGAGGACGCGCTGCATATCATCGAACGCGAAGCCGAAGAATTCGACGAGGACGCCGCCATGGAACATGTGCGCAAGATGGGCGGATCGGGCCATCACTCGGGATGCCCCTCGGCCCAGGTCTCGACCCGCGCTCCCGGTCACGGGGGATGCCCTTCGGCCGGCATGATGCAGATGAGCCCCTGCGAGCAGGCCAACGTGCCCGCCGGGCAGGTCGGTTCAGCCCTGGCCCACTGGCCGGTTCAGATTCGACTGATTCCGCCTCACGCGCCCTTCCTGCAGGACGCGGATCTTTTGATCGCGGGCGACTGCTGCCCTGTAGCGGCCCCGGACTTCCACGCTCGGTTCCTGGCGGGCAGGACCATCATGCTCGGTTGCCCGAAATTCGACAACGCCGGGGAATACGTGGAGAGATTGACGCAGGTCTTTGCCCAGAACAGGATCAAGTCCGTGACCATCCTGGAGATGGAAGTGCCCTGCTGCTCCGGACTTTCGCGCATCGTTGCCCAGGCCCTGGCCGGAAGCGGCAAAAACATCCCTTGCGTGCGGGCCATCGTGGGCCGGGACGGCAAGACCACCGAAGAAGCGTTTACTCCCGCCGTGGCGGCTCCCGCAGGACTGACCCGGCTCTAGACTCGACCGCCCGGTTCACGATGCACCCATTGAACCGGGCGCCCGTTCAATCAGTCCTTGCCGCGCACCGGGACAAGGACACTTTCAAGAGACGTCCCGTCGAGGGACACCGTCACGGATTCAACCAGGGCACCCTCTTCCGCCAGATCGCGGGCGAGGGTGTTTCTGTTTTCAGTCTCCGGCCATTGCTGACACAGCAGCACGCCGGTAAAAACCACTCCCACTCCCGCAAGTTGCGAAAAATTGAGCCGCTCATCAAGGCAAAGCCAGCCCAGGAGCATGGAAAAGACCGGGATGAGGTTGACGAAAGCCGAGGCCTGCCAGGCCGGAAGCTTGCTGATCCCGTAATTGTAGAAACCGTACGCGCCTACGCTTATGAACACGCACAGGTAGAGCACGGCCAGACTTGGGCCGACGGGAAAAGCCACCGGCAACGCTGTCGATGGCAGAAAAAGCAGCGGAAAAAAGAAAACCGTGCCCACCATGGACTGCACGGCGGTCAGGAACCATGGGGAATAGCGGGCGCAGAGCTTTTTCATGCTCACGGTGTACCCCGCCGCGCAAAACATGGCGAGCAGCTCAAGAAAATTGCCCAATAGCGGACGTGGAGCCGTTTCCGTTGCAACACCCGAGATGCTGACCCAGACCACCCCGGCCAGGGCCAGGACAAGTCCGGTCCATGAGCGCGAGGTCAGTTGCTCGCCAAGAAAAAAGCCCGCGCAGACCGCCACCAGAATCGGCAGAGTGGCCGCGACCATGCCTGCCTGGGAAGCCGAGGTCAGGGTCAGGGCCTGGCCCTCGAACACGAAATAGAAACACGGTTCGCACAGGGCCATGAAAACCATGAACCCCAGATCCTCCCTGCGCAGATTACGGGGACGCCAGCGCGGCAGCACGAGCAGAAACAGAAAACCCGAAAGGGCCATGCGCATGAAGACGACGACAATGGGGTCGAAAAACATCACGGCGTACTTGAATGCCACAAAGGAACTACCCCAAAGCAGCATGCCGACAAACAGAGAGATAAAGGGAAGAGCTGGAAAAAATGCCATCGTGATCCACCAAACCATGCATAATAGCAGTATATTTTAAAAAAAAGCTTGCATAGAATTAAGGCTGCACCTACGTATTAAGCGAAGGCTCATAAATAATCATGAGTATCAGGCGCTACCCCGATAACTTTTCGACAAGCAGACATTCCATGCACGACTCACCTTTTGAAAACATGTCCGAAACTGCACAGCACTTCAGTACTCCGCAGCTTGAAGACATTTTTCAATCTGTCTTGAGTGACATACAAAACCATCGTCTGCTGAGCTGTGTGATCGGATTTCCAAAATCAGGCAAGACTTTTTTTCTGAACCGTCTCAAGTCTGCCCAAAGCGCCCATACATTAAGCATCACCGCATCATCAGGACTGACACTTTCTCAAACAATAAATGAAAATTTGTCTCCTGAGAAAGAAAATAAAGCGGCTTTGACCCAACTGCTTCGCGAGAAGAAGCACGTCATTCTGTTTGTCGACAATGCCCATCTGCTCACGGATGCGGATTTCGCCTTTCTTGGAGGTCTTTTCAGCCTGACAAAGCACCTTACAACAGTGCTTCAGGTTGTCCTGGTCGGAAACGGCGAGATCGTGCACCGGCTGGCCCGGCCCGAAAACAGGCCCATCTACAACATGCTTGGAGCCATCTGGACTCTTCCCAAGCTGACCCGCGAACAGTCCCTGGCCTACATCCGCTTTCTCCTCGACGGAGCCGGACTGGCGACAGACCTCATCGGCAATCCCGAAGCGGTGGCCAAACGCGCGGCCGGAGTGATCGGCATCCTGCGCATGCTGACCATGACGCTCGCCTTGAAGGCCCTGCATTCGGATCAATCATGCGACGCGGAAGAAGCGCTGAACTTTAAAAGCAACTGCCCCGAAGCTCAGGCACAGGCGCCGGACGAAGCCATGCCTACCCAGAACATGGCCTCCGGCAACTCCTGGATGGCAGGCGTGGTCCTGGCCCTGAGCATGGCGGCAATCATCGGAACATTTCTATTCTTTTTTTCCTGGCTCATGCCAGAGGCGCGCCTGGGAGATCTTTTTCATGACTTCACCGGAACGCCACGGGAAACGAATGTCGAACCCGCGCCAAGCGCTCCAGTCCGCCAGCAAGACATCCACACCGCATCCGGCCCCGTGCACTGGCAGAGCGTGGCCAAAACCGTCTTCCGCAAGCGTACCACCGACGGCCCCTATTCGCTCCAACTCGGCGCCTATCCAACCATGGAATCCCTCTTGCTACACCTGCCGCGCTTCATGGACCAGAAACAACCCCTGTTCTGGAACCAGGACCAGAGCGGCGAAGCCCCATTCACTCTGTTTGTGGGCCGCTTCGAAAGTTTCGAGCAGGCCGGAAGATTCGCGTCCCAAAACAGCCTGTCCGATACGCCGGTGGTCTTCAGGCCCTTTGTGGCCACGGTGGGTCCGCTCACGGATCAGCAGCAGATCGACCGCGCAAGCATGAGCCTTGGACTGCCAGAACAGCTGAACATTTTCGAACGCGAACTGGTCAGCGGCATCGAGATCCAGTTCGCCCTCGAACGGTCCCGCGACGATGCCCTGGCGCATTGCACCCGCGCCGAGAAAAAAGGGCTGTCCTGCGCGGTCACGCAATACGAATGAAAAAAGGACGACTCCGGCCTTTTGCGGCCAGGGTCGTCCCGAACGTCTGATCTGAAATCAGTTGGAGACAGCTCTTTATTCGCGCAGGTCCAGCACCCGCTGCGCCTTGCCTTCCGACTTGGGCAAGGAATTCTGCTCCACCAGATCGATGCGCGCGGTAATGAGGATCTCGTCGCGCAGCCTGGAACTGATGCGACTTTGCAGGCTCTTCAGTTCGCGCATGTCTTCCACGAAATACTCTTCCTTGACCTCCACCTTGACGCGCATCTGGTCCAGATAGCCGTCCCGCTCCAGCACGATCAGATAATTCTGTCCGACCTCCGGAATGCTCATCAGCACCTGCTCGACCTGCATGGGGTAGATGTTGACCCCCTTCAGGATGATCATGTCGTCGGCGCGGCCCATGATGCGGTCCAGGCGGCGATGCTTGCGACCGCAGGCGCAGTCGCCGGGAATGAAGCGGGTCAGGTCCTTGGTGCGATAGCGGATGAGCGGCATGCCCTCGCGGCACAACGTGGTGATGACCAGTTCGCCGACTTCGCCGTCCGGCAACTGCTCGCCCGTTTCCGGATCGACGATTTCGGCCAGGTAGGCGTCTTCCCATATGTGCATGCCGTTCTGCTCAAGGCACTCGAAAGCCACGCCCGGCCCGTTCATCTCGGACAGCCCGTAGGAATTGTAGGCCTTGATCCCGTAGACTTCCTCGATGCGCTCACGGATGGCCGCAGTGTGCGGCTCCGCGCCGATGAGGGCCACGCGCAGGTTCAGGCGATCGGGAGTGTAGCCAAGCTCGTCTTTGACCGTGCCCAGGTGCAGGGCGTAGGATGGAATGATGTGAACGACGGAAACCTGAAAATCCTCCAGAAGCTTGAGCTGGCGCTTGGAATTGCCTGCCCCGGCCGGGATGGTCAGGCAGCCCAGACGCTCCGCGCCGTAATGGATGCCAAGGCCGCCGGTAAAGAGGCCGTAGCCGGACATGTTCTGAAAAGTGTCCTCGGCCCTGATTCCGACCATGTGCATGCACCGGGCCATGAGATCGGCCCAGGAATCGATGTCGTTTCTGGTGTAGTAGATGACCGTGGCCGAACCCGTGGTGCCCGAGGAAGCGTGCAGGCGGACCATGTCGGTCACGGGCCGGGTCAGCATGCGCGCGGGATAGGCGCTACGCAGGTCGTCCTTGGTGGTGAAGGGCAGCCGCGTGATGTCGGCGGCGCAAGTGATCGCCTCGGGGCGTATTCCCATTTCGGCGAAGCGGTGGCCATAAAATTCGGATTTGGCGGCACGTTCGAGAGTGGTTGCAAGACGCGTTTTCTGAACCTTGTCCAATTCGCTGCGCGAAAAAAACTCTTCCGGGCAATAGGCTTTCATGGGTTTGTCCGCTCTTGAGTTGAAGGTACGCGGGATTGATCAGTACACGCCGCCGTTCTCGGACGGCAACCCCACTTCCGTAAGATTCTCGAAAACCGTGTACTGACCGAAATAGCCCAGACGGATGGCCCCGACAGGGCCGTTACGCTGTTTGCCGATGATGATCTCGGCGATATTCTTGTTCGGATTGTCCTCGGCCTTGTTATAGGCCGCGTCGCGGTAGATGAAGACGATGACGTCGGCATCCTGCTCGATGGCTCCGGATTCGCGCAAATCCGAGATCATGGGCCGCTTGTCGGAACGCTCCTCGACCTTGCGGTTGAGCTGCGACAGGGCGATGACCGGCACCTCAAGCTCCTTGGCCAGGGCCTTGAGGTTACGCGAGATATCCGAAATTTCCTGCTCGCGGGAGTCGCTCTTGTGGGAGGAGCGCATGAGCTGCAGATAGTCGACGATGATGAGCCCGACGCCCTTCTCGGCCTTGAGGCGCCTGCTGCGGGCCCGTATTTCCATGGTCGAGAGGGCCGGAGTGTCGTCGATGTAGATGGGCGCCCGGGAAAGATCCTCGGCGGCCTGATAGAGCCTGCTCCAGTCCTCGTCGTTCAGGTAGCCGCTGCGCAGTCGGCTCAGGTCCACCCGTCCGTGACAGCCCAAAAGGCGCATCATGAGCTGGTCCATGGACATTTCAAGCGAAAAGACCGCCACGGGAACATCGTGCTGAATGGCGGCGCGCATGCCCATGTTCAATGCCAGGGCGGTCTTGCCCATGGACGGACGGGCCGCGAGAATGATCAGGTCGGACTTCTGCAGTCCGGCGGTCATCTGATCGAAATCGGTGTAGCCCGTGGGCACGCCCGTGACCAGCTCGCCCTGCCCGGCCCGCATCTCAAGCTGCTCGAAGACCCGCTGGACCAGGTCCTTGCTGCTCATGAAGACGGGCTTGCCCTTGGATTCGGCGATGGAGAAAATCTGCTGCTCGGCCTGATCCAGCAAGGATTCGGTCTGCTCGCCGGCTTCGAAGCAGCTGGTCAGGATCTCGGAGGAAGTCTGGATGAGCCTGCGGCGCACGGACTTGTCACGCACGATCTGGGCGTGAAAGACGGAGTTGGACGCCGAGGCCACGGACTCGGCCAGGGAGGCGAGATAAACCGTGCCGCCGACCTCGTCCAGCTGACCCTTGGTCTGTAGATACTCGGCCACCGTGACCAGATCAACGGGCTCGCGGCGGCGGTAGAGTTCCTGGAAGGCCTGATAGATGGTGCGGTGCACCGGAGAATAGAAATCCTCGTCGTTTATCGTATCGACCAGGGTATGAAAAATGTCGTTACGCAGAAAAACCCCGCCCAGCACCGCCTGTTCGGCTTCGGCGTTGTGCGGGGGGACTCGGCGCAACAAATCAGAAGAGGCCTTTTGCAAGGCCTCCTCTGGTTGGATTCGAGTTTCGAGGCGCTGCCCGAACTTATTCCGCGGCGGCTTCTTCGGTTGCATCGGCCTG
>Ga0265295_1006803_pt1 | contig 13588 bp, 11 predicted proteins | sample Munlansysbiofilm_FD_192503 | JGI IMG/M metagenome (GOLD analysis project Ga0265295, IMG submission 192503) | Leachate microbial communities from a municipal landfill in Southern Ontario, Canada - Methane capture system biofilm | ecosystem: Engineered > Solid waste > Landfill > Unclassified ... | reverse complement strand
GACCAGTTTCGAGTTCCAGTATTACTTGTTATTGTGGCCGCATTAACTCCAACAGCTAAGAGGAGTACAATCGTGGTTAAGAGTACTTTCTCACATAGAAAAATGTCTCTAAGAGATTTTACGGTTGAACTCGAAATATTTTTCAGAAAAAATCCTGACTGGGTGGAAGGGGACATATTTTTCATATCTAAGTAGTTTACGGAGATTCGATTTTGGGTGTAAATACGCTTTTTTCAATCTGATGTTTCATGAATATTAAAGCACTCAAAGGAAGTACTTTGTCAAACGCCTTAGCAAACAATGAACCATTATCGTTAATTATCTGCAAATCAATCATAAAAATCATGCCATAAAGATAAATAAAAATAACTGTAACGAAAAGCTACACCACATACTCTTTTCTTTATTTTTTACTTTTTGACCAAACAGTTGTTTTCTTCCACGAACGTGTGTTTTCAAAAAAAATAATTGTCATTGCTTACCACTCCCCGCACCCCTCAATTCCTTCGCTTACCCCTCAATCCCCTAAAGGGGAAGAGCTAACGCACAGTTATGAAAATCAATTGACCATATGAATTCACACCAAACGAATCAGGTATTTGTCTGGCGGGTAGGATTCCTTTAGGAAAAGAAGGTGTGGGAGGGAAAACCATTGGCAACGCAACGCAAAAAACCCTTAAATTGCTAATGAATAGCAACTTAAGGGTTTTGCGGAATTAACTCTGCCAACGTTTAACAGAATGGATAATCAACTTATGCTATCCGCATTCCGAAGAACCACAGTCGCTGCAGGTTAAACAGCCCTCTTGGTAAATTAGATTTGTTGATCTGCAATTTTTACATTTCTGACCTTTTGCCTCGGTTCCGTTGGGAATATATTTTTTCAACGCCCGACCAACGCCAGCTTTCCAGGTGTTAATGGTGTCGTTATCAAAGTGCAACGAATCAATTAACGGGATAGCGCGTTCAATGGGCATTCCGTAGCGCAACACGCTGGAAATCAACTTCGCATAGTTCCAAAACTCGGGATTAAACTTATGCGAGAGTCCCTCAATGGTGGTGCGATATCCAATTTTATTGTGATACTGGAAATCATATCGGGTAACGCCCTCTTCGTCCTTATTTTTAATAATAACTCCGTGACTTACGGTTTTTGGAATTGGCAACACCTCGTCATCCGCCATACCGGTAAAAATCTCATAGGGTCGTCCTTCGATCAGCCCAATGAATGCAATCCAACTCTCCGAATTATTTTTAAACCGTACAATATCGCACTCCAGTTCATTGGGTCGTTTCAGTTCCTGAGTTGTTGTTGTGTCATCCTTTTTATTGGAGATAAGAACGCCGGTTCGTGATCCATCGCGATATACAGTAATGCCTTTACATCCCGATTTCCATCCTTCGGAATACACTTTTCCTACCAGCTCCTCGGTGGCATTTTCGGGCAAGTTTACGGTGACGCTGATGCTGTGATCGACCCATTTTTGAATTGCACCTTGCATTCGCACTTTACTAAGCCAGTCCACATCGTTGGCGGTGGCTTTATGGTAAGGCGATTTGGCAACAAGTTCGTCGAGTTGCTCCTCCTCCATTTTCTCAACGTCGGCCAGATTATATCCTGCTTCAGTCAACCAAATAATGAATTTATGGTGAATAACGGTGAACGTTTCCCAACTGTCGCCCATTAAATCAGTAAAGGAGACGGTTACATCTTTGTCGTTTGGATTTACTTTGCGATTTCGGCGATATATGGGTTTAAAAACGGGTTCGATTCCCGAAGTTGTTTGCGTCAAAATACTTGTACTTCCGGTAGGTGCTACGGTGAGCATTGCAATGTTTCGTCGTCCAAAAGCAACCATTTTATCGTATAATTCAGGATCGGCCTCTTTTATTCGGTTGATAAACGGGTTTTTCTTCTCCAGTTCGGCATCAAATATTGGGAATGCTCCTCGCTCCTGCGCCAAGGCAACAGAACCGGAATATACAGTAAGGGTCAACGTCTTATGCACCTCGACAGAAAAATCAGTGGCTTCGTCGGTACCGTAAATGAGCCCCATGGCGGCTAACATATCTCCTTCGGCAGTTATGCCAATACCGGTTCTGCGTCCTTCGGTTGCTTTGCGTCGAATGTTCATCCAAAGTTGTTTTTCAACTCTTTTTATATCTTCGGCTTCCGGGTCTGAATTTATTTTTTCAATTATAGCATCTATTTTCTCAATTTCAAGGTCGATAATATCGTCCATCATGCGGTGCGCAATTTGTGCATGTTTTTTAAAGAGCTCGAAATTAAATCGTGCTTCGGTCGTAAACGGGTTTTCAACATAACCATACAAGTTAATTGCCAACAAGCGGCAACTATCGTAGGGACACAATGGTATTTCGCCACATGGATTTGTTGAAACGGTCTCAAAGCCATGTTCGGCATAGCAATCGGGAATTGATTCGCGCAGGATGGTGTCCCAAAACAAGATTCCAGGCTCGGCACTTCGCCACGCATTATGCACAATTTTGTCCCATAATCGTTGAGAATCAATCTCTTTTGTGAACGTTGGTGTTTTACTTTTTACAGGATATTGTTGGGTATATGGGCGACTTTCGATGATTGAACGCATGAAATCGTCGTCAATTTTAACCGATATATTGGCTCCCGTAACTTTTCCTTGCTCCAGTTTGGCATCGATAAACTGCTCTGAATCAGGATGTTTTACACTAACAGATAGCATCAAGGCACCACGTCGTCCATCTTGGGCAACTTCGCGGGTCGAGTTTGAGTAACGTTCCATGAAAGGGACGAGACCGGTAGATGTAAGAGCGGAGTTTTTTACTTGGCTTCCGGATGGTCGGATATGCGACAAATCGTGACCCACTCCACCGCGTCGTTTCATTAACTGAACTTGTTCTTGGTCAATTTTCATAATTCCACCATAACTATCTGAGTCGCCTTTGTTGCCAATAACAAAGCAATTTGAAAGCGAAGCCACTTGATAATTATTGCCAATTCCAGCCATTGGACTTCCTTGAGGAACGATGTACTTAAAATTGTCGAGCGTTTCAAAAATCTGTTCTGCCGTCAGCGGATTAGGGTAGCGCGCCTCAATCCGAGCAATTTCATTTGCAATACGCCAATGCATATCAGCAGGGCTTTTTTCAAATAGATTGCCAAAGGAATCTTTTAAAGCATACTTACCCAACCAAACCGAAGCAGCTAGTTTATCACCTTTAAAATAAGCTAATGTTTCCGTCATTGCCTCATCGTAAGTGTAAAATTTCTGTTTTGAATTGCTTTTTGGAACTACCATCTCATTCGTTAACATTATATCAGTATTTATTAGTGTGTCTGTTTTTTTTGCTCATTGTACTGTCTAAAATCTATGAACGTCGTGGCTATGCAACGGGACACAAATTGCTTATAATTAAATAATTAAACACTACAATTAAGAACGTCGTGTTATCTCCTAACACTGTTGCGAATTTAGCACAAACGGCATGGGAAAAAAAATGCACTTATTAACAATCTGGGTTCGAAAAGGAGGTTGGTAGCTATAAATCAACGAATTAAGCGGTTGATATCGAATTTAAATGCTTCTGGAAAGTATGCTTGTCAAACGCTCAACAATGACCTTTGTTGAGCCTGACATTTGCTCAATATAAGCATTTTGGAGTTCGTTAATATGCTTCAATTTTTCGGAATCTGCCCGGAGCGACCTGAGCGTTGTTTCAAACTCGGGATAATTATTAACGGGGAAAACAGTATTTCGTTCAATGAGATCGACAGCTTCGCGAAATTTCTGAAATTTGGGTCCAATTAGGATTGGAACCCCATAAACTGCGGGTTCCAATATATTATGAATGCCCTTACCAAAGCCACCACCAATCATCACTACGTTTGCATATCGATAAAGAGCCGACAACATTCCGATGTTATCAACAATTAAGACATCGAACAAGGTTAAGTTGGTTGTATCGTCGATTTGAGAAAAAAGTATGTGTGGTTTTTCAAGTTTTGAGACAATCTGATCAATGTGCTCTTTATGAATTTCGTGCGGTGCAATTATAAAGCACTCCTTGCTGGTGGTTTGATTTATATAGGTGGCAATTAAATCTTCATCGGCCGGCCAGCTGCTTCCAGCCACAAAAACAAATCGATTTGCCACAAATCGTTCTGCTTCGGGAATCACTTTTGCTTGCAATGCAATCTGCTTTACTCGATCAAAACGAGTATCGCCGGCTACCGTATAATGCTGGATATGAATTGATTTCAACAAATCTCCCGACTCCTGATTTTGAACATACAGATGATCAAAAAAGTGGAGATGTTTCCGAAACCATCCGCCCCAAAAGGCAAAGAAATGTTGCTTTTTCCTAAATATTCCGGAAATCAGCCAAAAGGGGATTTTATTTTGTCTTAATTGATTCAAATAGTTATACCAAAATTCGTATTTAACAAAAATTGCCACCGATGGATTGGCAATTCGGAGAAAATCTTTTGCATTTTTGGGCGTATCGAGGGGCAGATAACTGATAAAATCGGCCTGTGGATAATTCTTTCGGATCTCGTATCCCGATGGCGAAAAAAAGGTTAATAGAATAAAAACATTCGGTTGTTTTGCCTTAATCTCCTCAATTACAGGTCGTCCTTGTTCAAATTCGCCCAAACTTGAACAGTGGATCCAAACCACAGGATTTGTATTTTCCTGTAAAGCGCTAGTCAGTTTCTCACGCCACTTTTGTCGTCCTTGAACCCATTGTTTTGCCTTCGGTAGCCGAACAGAACCTATTTTAATTAACAAATTATAAAAGCGTATAACAAAAGTATATATAAACCTCATATCGAATTAATAATAGTAAATATCCTCGGCTTCGCGTTTTATAAAGGTAATGATCCAGCCCGCTTTTATGGTTGTGGATATGTCCATATATGAGCGATCATTTTTACGCATTAGCGCAAAATCCCAGTCGCGCCGATCGGCTGTCCAAGCCTCTGTAAATTCAATGCCAGCGTAGAAGTTCCAAAAGTTTTTGTTGTGATAATAGGTGTATCCAAGAAACTGAGTTATGGCAAATCCGTTGGACATTTTATCATATCCTTTGGGATAATCGCCCATCACCTGAGGTGCATTATTTCCACGTTGATCGATCCAGAATTTCGATTGAAAAAACCCTGCTCCGGCAGCTACAGTTATTCCGGAATTGGGATTGTGCGCAAAATTTGAATATATATATCCTGTTTTAATCTGGATTTGCATTCCTCGCATTCCTCGTGAAACAGCCGCCAAATCGCCATACATATTAGTAATGGTGCCATTTTCGTTTAAGATTAAAGCTAACGGATCCTCTCCTTTATAGCCCTGTCCAAAAAGAACAACTCCCTCGGCAGATAAAAACAGATTGTTCTTAAATTTAATTAAAAAAGTAGGGCCCAATTGTCCAAAATTCTTAAAACGATCGCCCAAATCTCCCATTGGAAAGGTATATCCAGCGGATGCTGAAACCGACACCAATGTCAGCTTATCTTTTTTTATGCTCTGTGCAGAGATATCGATGCTCGTCAAAATCAACAATGAAAATAGAATCAAAACGATTCGAGCCAAATTAGAGGAATTACTCTTTACAAATATCATATATTTAAGCTATATAGATTTACAAATGCCTTTTCTGGGCTCAAAATTAGTAAAAACGTTCGGCATGTTGGACTTATTCAACGAAAATAAGTTAAATTCATTGCCACCCGTCGAAAACAACTTTCCAAAATAAGGGTTAGTATCAGAAATAGTCCATCAATTAAGTGTCTAAAATTGACATTTGGGAAATTTGATATGGCACTTTTCTTTTTTTGTTAATTCCGTTTCACTACTTTTGTAGGGCTTTTTGTTTCAATCAATGAGCAATAGAACAAACAAATTACCACACAATTACAAATAACTCCAATCAACTTCAAACTAAAATCTGCCCATGCAATATATCATTCAATGTATTACCCGTTTTGTTCCACGCCATATTATGCAACGATTTGCCATGTTTTTCCTTAAAATTATAGGGATATTTTATCGTGGAAACAATTTCTATGACCCCATAAGCAAAACATCGTACCGCAAAATGCTTCCTTACGGACGACAAGTGGTGCGAAAAAATGCGTTAGCTCCCAATTCGGGATCTTTGGAGCGTCATAGAGTAATTTGGCTCTATCTGCAAAACGAAACATCATTTTTTGAAGCTCCCTTAAAATTTCTACATATTGCCCCTGAATTCTGTTTTCTAAAGAAATTCAAGAAACTTAAAAACCTAAGCTATGTAACTGGTGATTTAGAATCACCATGGGCCGATGTAAAATTAGACGTTCGCGAAATGCCGTTTTCCGAAAACACATTCGACGCTACAATGTGTAATCACGTTTTTGAACATATCGACGATGACAAAAAAGCAATGAGCGAATTCCTACGCGTCTTAAAACCGGGAGGATGGGGAATATTTATGGTTCCCATAAAATGGGATCAAGAAACCATAGAAGATCCAACAATAACAGACCCTAAAGAAAGGGAACGGTTGTTTGGTCAAAGAGACCATGTTCGTTATTATGGGTCGGATTATCCCGATCGTTTGCGAAGCGTAGGATTTGAGGTTACAGTAATTGACTATTATCACAAACTAGATCAACAATTGGTAAACAAATACGCTCTTTTACCCGACGAAAAGATTATATTCTGTAAAAAACCTGTAAATTAGTATATTATTCTTTATAGCACACAATCAACAATCAAACACCTAATCTATCCGCAATGAATGAGAATACACATAACGGCGAATTAGTGAAACGGATTGCTCGCTTAATGGCTGAAAATAAAGATCTTGGGCGTCAACTAAAAAAGGCGCAGGAAAATTATGATACTCTTCTGGCAGACAACGATACGTTGAAAAACAAGATTGAGCGTTTACAACAAAAGGGAGCCGTAGAAGGATCGATTAACGAAGCCGATAAAACCTTACGATTCCGAATGGCAACCGTATTGTTTGCTGACATTCAAGGGTTTGCTAAAGTTTACGAAGAGTCGAACTCCCATGATATTATTGACGAACTCGACAACCTCTTTTTCCAGTTTGACGAAATAACAAAGAAATATAATATTGCCCGCATGAAAACCATCGGCGATTCATATATGTGTGCTGGTGGAGTTCCCATAAAAAACATAACAAATCCCATTGACGTAGTTCTTGCTGCCCTAGAGATGAGACATATGCTCTACGAAACACAAAAAAACAGAAAGGAACACAACAAACAGATTTGGGAAGTTAAAATTGGAATGCACACAGGTCCGGTAACTGCCACAACCATGGGCAAGAAAAAAATCTCTTATACCATCAAGGGCGAATCGGTCAATATTGCCAGTAGAATGCAAGCCGCCAGCAATAATGGGAATATCAATGTTTCAATCATGACCTACGAAATGATTCGAGAATACTTTGAATGCGAATATTTCGGAAAAATGCCGGTAAAATATCAAGGCGATATTGAAATGTATAACGTTAAAGGGCTAAAAAAAGAATTCTCGGCCGATAACTCTCAGATAATACCAAACGATGTCTTTTTCACTCGATACCTACTGCGCCAATTTAGTGATTTACAGGAAATTATTCTCGACAAATTAGAACGAGAACTCCCCTCATATCTCTTTTATCACAACTACAAGCACACCATTGACGTGGTATCGCAAGTAGAATTAATAGGTATTGGCGAAGGAGTTGACGACGACGAAATGTTGCTTCTGAAAACAGCGGGACTTTTTCACGACAGTGGACACATCATAGGATACGACAACCACGAGGAACTTGGTGTGGGATTGGCAAAAGAGATATTGCCAAACTACAAATACAACGCTAAACAAATTGAACGGATTTGTGAATTAATAATGGCCACCAAACTGCCTCCCCAGCCCAAAACCCTACTTGAACGAATTATGTGCGATGCGGATCTTGATTACCTAGGTCGATCCGATTTTATTCCAGTATCAAATACACTTTACGAGGAACTTAAAGCACAAGACAAGATTGCTGATATAAACACTTGGAATAAAATACAGGTAAAATTCATATCCAACCATCAATATTTTACCGATACAGCAAATAAATTACGAGAAGTAAACAAGCAAAAACAAATCGATAGAATAAAAAACCTAATTGTATAACCGCACCTTTATCAAACTTTTGCTATCTTTAGCCGATTTTTCGGGGCAATAATTTCCCGAAATTATAGCAAACAAACAAAATAACAATTAAACATTCATTTATGAAAGCGCTCATTAAAAACAGTGGATTATTAATTCTTCTTGTTGGACTATTTATTGTAGCCTACACATCATACACCACCGTTCAATCGAACACCGGATTATGGGTTGGCGGATTATTAATAATCGTAGGATTATTAACATACATTCTTACAAATCGTTATGTAGTTTAACAAGTAAAAAGGGTGGATAAGTTAAAATCCACCACACGACATACAGCAAAATTCGATTTCCTAAATTCGCATTGCAAATGCCAGTTCACAGAATCGAAAACGCTAATAAATAATAAACAAGCAACCACAGAACAAATAATAAAAGCACGATTGGTTTTTATTCGTTTCTGTGTTTGTTTTATTTAATAAACAAACCATTAAAATCTTTAGGCATGCTGGTTAAAGGGAAACATTATCTTACCGTTTGGATGGAAGGACGTACGGTTTATATGATAGAGCAGAATTTATTGCCCTTTCAATTCCGGATTTTCGAATCACCCAACTATCAAACCTCGTGCATGACCATTCGGGACATGATAACCCGAGGTGCAGGAGCCATTGGCGCTACAGCAGGGTTTGCAATGGCACAAGCAGCACTCGAAGCCCCTAAAGAGACATACCAAGCGTTTATTGATCATGCTCGAAAAGAGATTGAAGCCACCCGACCAACAGCCTACAATCTGTTTTTTGTTGTAGAAAAGGTTTATGAAGCAGCCTGTAAATCACCAGAAAAAGCGTTTGAAGAGGCACAACGGTTGGCACAAGAGAATGTGGACGACGGAAAGAAAATAGGCGAATTTGGCAACACATTAATTAAGGATGGATATCGGATCGAGACCCATTGTAATGCTGGCTGGCTGGGATTTGTGGATTATGGAAGCGCATTGTCGCCCATCTATTTAGCAAACCGAAGTGGAAAGAAAATCCATGTTTGGGTTGACGAAACCCGCCCTAGAAGTCAAGGTGCACGCTTAACCGCTTGGGAAATGGTCAACGAAAATGTACCGTTTGATATTATCCCCGACAATGCCGGAGCACATTACATGTCGAAAGGAATGGTTGATATGATGATTGTTGGTGCTGACCGAATTGCCGCCAATGGCGACACAGCAAACAAAATTGGAACCCTCGAAAAAGCCATTGCAGCGAAATACTACAATGTACCATTTTACATAGCAGCACCCTGTTCCACCATTGATATGAACACCAAAACAGGAAAAGATATTCCCATTGAAGAGCGAAGCCACGATGAGGTTTTATACTCCAATGGTCCTGATAAACAGGGTGATTTTCATACAATTATGACCTGTGCGCCGGGGAGCTGTGCTAAAAATCCGGCATTCGATGTTACACCCGCAGAATTAATCACCGGAATTATCACCAATAAGGGAATTATAAAACCCACAATTGAAGAAATAAAATCACTTTTCTAATGTTTATCCAACATAAAAAACACCGTACAATAGTTGCCGAAACCATGCAACGCCTATACAACCGAGGTCTCACAACAACCAGTGGTGGCAATGTAAGCATGCGTGTAAACGATCTTGTTTTTATAACGCCATCGCAAACCGACAAAGGCAAAATCAAGCATCGTGAAATTGGCATCTTGACCATCGACGGCAAAAACCGAACTCCGGCATTAAAACCAAGTATGGAATCGGAGATGCACTTAGAGATTTATAGAAAACGTCCCGATATAAAATCAATTGTACACGCACACCCATTCACCGCCAGCACGTTGGCCGCTGAGGAGAGTCTTATTGAAACCGATATTGCTGGAGAAGCCCGAGCGGTACTTGGCAACCCTCAATTTGCGCCGTATTGCACCATGGGAACGAAAGAACTAGCCGAAGTTGTTTCCAATAAAGCACTGAAATCCAATGTGGTAATCATGCAACATCACGGCGTAATTACCATGGGCGAATCAATGTTGCAGGCATTCGATCGACTCGAAGTACTTGAAATGACAGCGAGAACAATGGTTATCAGACGAATTCTAAATATTACACAAAAAATCTCTCCCGAAAATATTCAGATTATCGATGACATGTTCGGAATAAAATAACCAAATATATCTTTGTTATTCAACAATAAATTCTCCGATTCCACAAAAATATCCCTGACGGGTGCCATTGGCGGACCTTTAGTGATCGCATTTTTATTCACCATTCTTCTCAAGAAAAACACCAAAATAACCTTTGCGTTAAACTGGACAATAGCTGTAGTAGCACACTGCTTGCTCCTTTTTATTCCCTACGAAATTTACACCACAGGATGGATTATTCTCCTCCCCCTTGTCAATTTTTTCATTACCCAAACTCTTCAAGTTTACCTGAAAACACACCTGACTTACAGCAATTTAACACAAAGTAAACTTTTCCTCTCCACCATTGGCTTTATACTCACAGTTGCCACCATTGTCGTATCCCACAATAGCAAACTATTTCCAGCATATATAAACCACATTCAATTTATTAACAAAACCATAAAATTACACTATCCTTCACATATCGATAAAGAAGAGGCGATGGGTATTGCGAATCTAATTTACCGTACCGGGTTTACCGAGAAGTCGGATTCACTTGATCTATTTTTAAACCAAAACGACAGCTGTTTTTTAATTCAATTTGCCATTTCGGACACCAGTTTACTATCAAATCCAATTTTTATCACTGAATTTAAAACACTGGAACTTATTCTAAATAACCAAACGGAGACAAAACACCCATTTCAAGTTATGTTAACCAGTTTATTTACGCATCAAGATTACCCATTGGAAAACCATATGGCTCCAGAAAACGGAGTTCACAAGAGAATAATGAGTTTGATTACTAGACAATTGAATGAAAACCAATCTGTTTTATACAACGTATCTGCCAAAGAAAAAGACATTGAAATTCTTATTGACGTTATTTCAAAACTAAAACTCTACTTTCCAAAATCAGTCAAAATTGATCTTCTTTTTGAACTCATTAATGGTGAATATCAGATATCTTTTTTTGTAAACAAAATGAATTGGGAATTGGAGGCGCAACGCAATCGCTTATCGCTTTTTGGGCAATATCTAACCCAAAGTGGGATAGCAAAACCAATACGCATATTTATGCTTGATCCAAGCGGATTTCAGATGGAGGTTACCAATAGTTATAAATTGGAAACAACAAACTAAACAACACTAATCTTCGAGTTCCAGCAACTCCATCAATTCATTAATAATCATGGCAGTAGCGCCCCACACCATGGCACCATCGGCATCCCAGAATGGAGCCTTAATTTCGTAGTTTTGCGACACAAATAGATTTTCCTTAGCGTTGTTTTTATAAAATTGACACAGCGGAATCTGAAACACTTGCTCCACCTCATACGAAGTTGGTTTTAAGCATGGTATCGTTGGCAACACCGCCACAAAGGGATAAACAAATATATCGCTTAAAGGGATATAAAGATCCGAAAGACGAGCTATAACATCTTTAGGGTCAGTAACATATCCCACTTCCTCCCAAGTTTCACGAATCGCCGTATCGAGATCCGTTTTGTCAAAATTAGAATCGAATTTTCCTCCGGGAAAAGCAATTTGTCCACTATGAATTCCATTATATTTAGCACGTTCAATGAGCGTTAATGTTGGTTCTGGCGTGTTAAAACTAACCAGAATCATAACAGAACTTTTTTTAGTATTGGAAGAGACGTTGGGTTGCATAACTCTTCCCAGCGGGTTCATAAATTGATGAGCCCTTTCGCCGGGAAGACCCTTTGAAATACCCTTATTTAGTTTCTCTGCAAATACACTTGGACTCATTCTCTATTGACATGAAATAATAAAATAATTTTTTTTACCCTTTTGAACTAGAAGGTATCGATTGTTTAACAGTTGATCAGAATTGACCATTTGTTCAACATCGCCCACCTTCTCCTTATTTATACTCAAACCACCGCCTTGCACAATACGACGCAATTCGCCTTTCGAGGGGAACACCTGCGATTTTTCAGCCAACAAGGCAGTTACAGTCAAGCCCGCTTTTAAATCGTTAAACGGAACATCAAAAACTGGAACCCCATCGAACACCGACAAAAACGTAGCTTCGTCGATTTGGGTTAAGGTTTCGCGGGTTGCTTTTCCAAACAATATTTCGCTGGCTTTACGGGCCATTTCAAGTTCCATTTCACCATGAACCATAGTTGTTACCTCTTCGGCTAACCGATTTTGCAAGTAACGCAAATGAGGCTCCTCTTTATGCTTGGCAACGATTTCATCGATTTGCGACTTGGTAAGAAGAGTGAATATTTTAATGTATTTTTCAGCATCCTGATCAGAAACATTGATCCAAAATTGGTAGAACTGATAGGGTGAAGTATAGTTTCGGTCGAGCCAAATATTTCCTTGTTCACTTTTCCCGAATTTTCCTCCGTCTGATTTTGTAATTAGCGGACATGTAATCGCAAATGCCTCACCACCCAATTTTCGGCGAATTAATTCAGTGCCGGTAACGATATTACCCCACTGGTCGCTTCCGCCCATTTGCAATTTGCAGTTGTAGTCTTTATACAATTCGTAGAAATCGGTTCCCTGCACCAACTGATAGGAAAATTCGGTAAACGACATTCCTTCGCCCTCTCCTGTGATTCGCTTTTTAACGCTGTCTTTCGACATCATGTAATTCACCGTCAGATGCTTACCAATTTCTCGAATAAAGTCAAGGAATGAGTATTTCGACATCCAATCGTAATTATTAACCACAATGGCACTATTTGGCGCCTCATCGAAATTGAGGAATCGGGTTGCTTGTTTTTTTATGGATTCTTGATTGTGCCGAAGTGTTTCAAGGTCAAGCAAATTACGTTCTTCGCTTTTCCCACTAGGATCGCCAATCATTCCTGTTGCGCCACCAATAAGCAATACGGGTTTATGTCCTGCTTCCTGAAAATGACGCAACATCATAAGCGACACGAGATGACCAATGTGTAACGAGTCAGCCGTTGGATCAATCCCCACGTATCCGGAAACACACTCTTTCATTAATGTTTCTTCTGTTTCGGGCATAATATCATGAATCATTCCCCGCCAGCGAAGTTCTTCTACAAAGTTTTTATTCATTATTCAAATATTATATTACACATTGATAATCATTTTCATGCACCCACACAACCCTATAATTATAAGTTCTCATAGAGAGAAGAACATTCTCAACTACAAAGTTGCGTTAAAAACTATAAAAAAAAGCCCGAACAAACATTCGGGCTACAAATATACTAAATTGCTCGTTTTTACTTATCCTTAAATCCAACCAAAATAGAGACACAGCCACTTTTCAT
>Ga0265295_1006802_pt1 | contig 13588 bp, 11 predicted proteins | sample Munlansysbiofilm_FD_192503 | JGI IMG/M metagenome (GOLD analysis project Ga0265295, IMG submission 192503) | Leachate microbial communities from a municipal landfill in Southern Ontario, Canada - Methane capture system biofilm | ecosystem: Engineered > Solid waste > Landfill > Unclassified ... | reverse complement strand
ATTTATAATTTTGAATCAATTTTTAATTTTTTAAATACCTGTAATATATTTTATCTCCTTGGAAAATTTTCCATTCAATAATTCCTCAAAAATCCCCTCAATATCCTTCCTGAAAATATCCCTTCCTCCCAGACCGTAAACATAACTGCCTATCTTTACATCCAAGCCTGCTTGAAAAACCGCGTTGACTACATCGGAATACAAAGCCGGCTTGGCGCCGAAAGAAAGTGCTCGATCCATAACGGCAATGTTTTTAACCTTACTCAAAGCCTTGACCACTGTCTCATAAGGAAAAGGTCGAAAAAGCTTGATTTTCAAAAGTCCGACTTTTTCACCTCGCTCTCTCATTTCATCCACCACATCTTTGATACTTCCCGCCACCGAACCCATCGCCACTATGATATTTTCCGCATCATCCGCTTGATATTTCTCAATTGCCTCATAGGACCTGCCGGAAATTTCCGCAAACTCCCTCATTGCCTCCCGACAATTTTCCTCAACTTTTTGCATCGCTTTTTCCTGGTCCAATTTAAAATCAAAATGCGAATTAGCCAAAGAAACCGGTCCGTAAGTCACCGGATTATCCACATCCAAAAGAGCGTTTTCATTACGATACTCACCGACAAAATTCCTGACTGCATCATCCTCCAATAGCTCCAAATTTTCCACATTGTGCGAAGTGATAAAACCGTCCATTACCACCATAATAGGCACTTCCGATTTTTCCGCCAATTTGGTCCCGATAATCGTATTGTCATAAACTTCCTGCACCGAATCGGAAAAAAGCTGAATCCAGCCGGTATCCCGAGCCCCCATCACATCGCTATGATCGCCATGAATGCTCAGAGGAGCACTCAAGGCGCGAGCGGAAATCAACATCACGATCGGCAAACGCATCCCGCTGGCGATGTATAAAATTTCATTCATCAACGCCAAACCCTGCGAACTTGTCGCCGTCACACTTCTCACTCCGGCCGCTTGCGAACCGACTGCCGCCGAAATAGCACTGTGCTCGGATTCAACTGTGATAATTTCCGTATCCGCCTTACCATTGGCGCAGATTTTGGCAAAAGTTTCGATAATCGGAGTCTGCGGAGTAATCGGATAAACCGGCATCACCATAGGATTAATCTGGCGCAAAGCCTCGGCTGAAGCCGCCCCGCCGGTTAAAGCGACTCTTGTTTTACAATTGGATATTTTTTCTTTCATTTGAAGTTATATTAATGAATAATCATTTAAATTTATTTCTCAATATTCAATAGACAATAATCAATATTCATTTAATGCTTAATACTCAATTGAATATTGAGTTATTGCTTATTCAATGAATATTGTTTATTGAAAATTGAATATTATTTCATATCAATCGCTTTCACCGGACAAACTTGGGCGCAGACTCCGCAACCTTTGCAAAACTCCGGATCGATTTCCGCCAATTTGGTCGGCTTGCCGTCTTCTCTGTCTTTAAAAAGTATACATCCGTCCGGACAATATTTGACGCAGTTTCCGCAACCGATGCATTTTTCCGCGTCCACTTCCGGGGTAAAATTCCGCCAACTGCCGGTATCGGCCGCTTTTTTGATATCATGTTTTATAATTGCTCCTTTTTCCATATTTTTAGCTTATTAGCTTATTAGGTGTTAGCTGTTTAGATTATAGCCATTAGTTTTCTGGATCAATTTTAAAACTAAAAAGCTACTGCGCTACAAACTATTGTGCTAAAGCGCATCATATCCCCTCTCTATCGCCAGCACATTTTTTTGGGTTAGCTCTTCCCCGATTTTTTTCTCAAATATTTTTCTAAATTGCTCCTTGACGCTTTCCAATTTGACAATTTCCGTCACCGCAATCAATTTGCCCAAAATCACTCCGTTGGGCTGAATCATCCCGATAGTGTCCAGAGCGATTCCGTTCGCATCGATTGATTTTATATTTCCTCGGAAATTTTTAATTTTTTTACGTATTTCCTCTTCCGGTTTTTTGGTGTTGACAATCACCGATTCGTTTTCGGTAATATTTTTACCGACATCTTCGGACTCCATCAAAACATCGTCCAATACCACCACCACATCCGGATCAATTATCGGTTCATGATTTCTAATCGTCTCATCGGAGATTTTGACAAAAGCTTTGGTCGGCGCTCCGCTACGTTGCGGTCCGTAAACGGAGAAAGCTTGCACATATTTCCCCTCGCTCACCGCCGCTTGGGCCAAAGACTCCGCCAGACTTTTGCCTCCCTGACCGGCCCTGGCAAAAATAATAACCTCGAATGTTTTTTTGTTGAATTTCATTTTTTTAATTATATGTCTTATGCGACTTATATGACCTATATAAATTATTTTTATTTATATCTCAAAGCCTCCAAAATATTGAGGGCGGCCGCCCTTTTGGCCGGATAAAATCCGGTCACCAAGCCCACAATTGTAGAAAAAACCACGATAAACAAAATAAACCAAAGGGGCATATAGAAAAGATCGACACTCACTCCCCCGAAGTTTTTGGCCACAAAATTGAGCAAAAGATTAAAAAACTCCGTCCCGGCAAATCCAATTCCAATTCCCAAGGTTCCGCCGAAAAAACCGATCAAAAGAGACTCTGTCAAAAACATACTCCAAATATCCAAAGCGGAGGCCCCTAACGATTTCATTATAGCAATTTCTTGAGTTCTTTCCAATAAGGAAATAGTCATAGTATTAAACATTCCGATTGCACTAACCACCAAAGCCAACATTCCGAAAGAAAGCAAAACGATTTGAATCACTTTAAAAATCTTGCGAGTCTGATCAACTGTGTCGGAAATGGCTGAAACCATATAACCCTTCTCCATCAAAGTTCGCCTAACCGGATCAATTTGTCCCTCGGAATCAACTTTGATTTTTATCCGATTAAAATAACTGAAGCCTAGATCGGCAACCGAATCATTAGAGATATAAACATTGGCTTTCGATTTATCGTTTATCAAGCCGACTATTCTATATTTTTTTTCGGTTATTTTTTCATCCCTGACATTTTCTCGTTCTTCCTCGTTTAACGTGGAAATATCAATGGTCATCTCCGCCCCTTCAAATTTGGCACTATCGATATGCAATAAATCCAAAACGGCGGTAGTGACCACCGCTTCGTTTTTACTTCCCGGTTGCATCAAATCCCCATCCTGCACCACCACCCCTTCCAATCGAAAAAAGTCAATATCGGTAATATTCACCTTGGCATCGGTAGTATATTCACCGCTGTGAATCTTGAATTTTTGGGTGATTATCGGGGCGGTTTTATCTACTCCGTCGACTTTTTCAATCTCCCCCAAATCTTTACTCAGGATTACATTCGCTTTACCGTCTTGGCCGATTTCCGGATAAACATCCAAAGACAACAGAGAATCACTGGTGGCGATTCTTTCCAGGACAACTTTTTGAAAACCGTAGCCCAAAGAAACCAAAAAGAAAATCGAAGCGATTCCGACGCTAATACCCATAATAGTCAAGAAAGTTCGCAAGCGATTATTCTTGAAAGAACGGGCGGAGATTCTAATTGTATCGATTGGTAGCATAAAATACTTTTAAAAAAATTAGGAACCGTAGCCGATCATTAAAATCATATCCAGAGTCTTGGCGATTTTTTTGGCAGTCTTACGATTAAAGCCGGCTCCGTTATCGATAATAGGTTTATCCAATAAATCCCGAAAAACGGAACGATCAATGCGCATAGTAATCCTGTTGATTATCAATTCCTTTAATTTCTCAACTTGGTTTGGAGCCACTTTGATATTATCTTGAGTTAAGAGATATTTCAAAACAGCCCTGGATTTATAATCATCGTCTTCCAAATATTTATCGTTTACAATATGAGCCAAAGCAATAACATCCTCAACTTTCTTCGCAATTCGATGGGCTGTTCTGATATCCATATCGATTCCTCCATCCGCGTCGGTCTTATCCAATTTTTCAAAAAACTCTCCCGGTGTAATGGTATTAAGAATTCTCCGTCGAATAGTTTCCTCCAATCCCTCAATCTGTTTTTCATCCATATCGATAATCACCGCCCGAGTCAAAATCTCGGACTTCATCGGAGTGACCAAGACTTTTATCTGTTCCCTGCTTAAACCTTCGAAATTTCTCAACATCGCCTCCAGTTTGGTAAATTCATCCTCCTCGTCTTTTCGAATTTTCATAGTCTCACCCAGCGCATTTTTGATGTCCTCTTTGATAATCCTTCCGTCCTTCATATAGATGATATGATCCCCCCAGATTATATTTTCCGGATTATGCGAAACCATAACAATGGTTTTGTTTTCATCCTTATTAAGTTCGCTCATTATCTGCATCACATTATTGGCAGATTTGGAATCCAAGTTTCCCACCGGCTCATCAGCCAGTATTATCGGCTGATCATTAATAATCGCCCGGGCAATTCCGATTCGTTGTTGCTGACCGCCGGATAATTCCGAAGGCAATTTATCGGCTTGCGGACGAATGCCAAATCTCTCCAACAAACTCAAAGCTTTTTCTTCACGGGCGCTTTTTCTATTGGAAGTAAAAATTTGCGGAATAGCCACATTATCCAAAACGCTCAAGGTGGTAATGAGGTTGTAGGATTGAAAAACCATCCCGATTGTATCTCGGTGAAATTTGACATGATCGCCTTGGCTCATTTTAACAAGATCATTGCCGGAAACAAAAACGTCTCCCTTGTCGGGCTTTTCCAGGCCGGAAATAACATTGAGCAAACTGGACTTACCGCAACCGCTGGGTCCGAAAATAATCACGAAAGAATTCTTTTTTATTTCCAGATTTATCCCTTGTAAAGCCCTGAAGGCATTGGGCTTTCCGTCATTGTAAGTCAATTCGACATTATTCAATTTTATCAAAACCTCATTTTCCATTTATTTTTTATTTTCGTTTTTCGAAAAATCCAATATAAACATTATAACATAAAACACGTCAGCACGTTAACATAAAAGTATCAAAAAAGTCACCCGTCATCGAGTCATCAGTAATCGAGTATTTCTCACGATGACTATTAACCTAATGACCGATGACATTGAATTTTTGTTAATTTTATAATTTTATTTAGTATGCATAATTGATTCACTGGCTGACAAATTAGAATTTTCTGATATCATTTTCTTATACGCATAAAAACTCTTTCTTGGTTTTCTTTCTAGCGTCTTATAATTCATCTCCACCAGACCGAAACGAGGTCCATAGCCGTAAAGCCATTCATAATTATCCAAAAGGGACCAATGAAAGTACCCTTTGACATCCACCCCTTCCGATAAAGCTTTTTTTACAAATTTCAAATGACTCTCGATAAAATCAATTCTTTGCCAATCATCCAAGCCGATATTGGTAGGTAATCCGTTTTCCAAAATATAAATCGGGAGCTTGTATTTTTCCTGCGCTTCTTTCAAAACTTTATAAATCCCCTCGGGATAAGTAATCCATTTCATAACATTCTTTTTATCCTCCTCAACGGTAAAGCCGAAATAGTTTTGATTTTTGGCATCCAATTTTATCCTTCTCCGGTTAAATTTCATCCTCCCGATTCGATAATAATCAATACCGATATAATCTTGATGATCTTTTATCTTATTTCCCAACAAATCAATCCGGAACCATTGGCTTATTTTATTTAACAGACCGACCGGACCGAAACCTTTTTCTTCATACCAATTATAGAGATAACTAATTCCAACTTGCGATTGGGGATATTTTTGATGAATGATTTCGTAAACCTTGATATAAGCGCGAGCGATGTTACTAAGCGCCCGATAAAATTTAAACGGATTTTTGTACCCCGGCGGAAAAGCCCCGCCCAAATAACCCATTCCCAAGGGAACCATCGGCTCATTAAAAACCACATAAATATCAATCCAATCCCCCAATTCATCCCGAACCTTTTGACAGTAACGAGAGAAAATTTCCGATGATTTTTTGTGATGAAATCCGTATTTGTCCGCAAACCAAAGCGGACTGGTCCAATGCCACAAAGTTACCACTGTTTTTATTTTTCGACTTTTCAAATCCTTGAGAATTTTCCGATAATAATCCAAATTTTCCCGAGAAAAACAATTTTCCGCCGGCTCGATACTGGCCCATTCCAAAGAGAGGCGATAAGAATTTACTCCCAATTCCTCCAAAAGATTATGATCTTCTTTGAATTTGTGCCAATAATCGCAAGCTCGACCGGATTTTTCTTTGGTCTTTCCCTTTTCTTCCCAGCGCCACCAATCGGAATTGGAATTATTGCCCTCAATCTGGTAAGCTGAAGTCGCTGTTCCCCATAAAAAATCCTTTGGGAACTTTAAATTGTTTTTTGTTTTTGTTTTCATATTCTTTCTAGAGGTACAGACAAGGCACTGCCTAATCTTACATAAATATATTTTCTAAATTATTTTTATCTTTTTTCCATTCTCTCGGATTAATCTTTATATATTCACGAATTTTATTAAGAGATTCATCTTTGCGGATAACATGTTCATAAAATCGAGGTTGCCAGAAAAATTTAAGGTTGGGCAATTGCTTATTGATAGTTTTGGAAACAATGGATTTGAACGAGCCAATCACAACCGATAGAGATTTTGCCTTAGGCGATATCCTTGACATTAAAGGATACTGTCCGGTGTAGAGACGAGGCACTGCCTCGTCTATATAATTAAAAATTTCAATAATTCCATGCAAATGATTAGGCATAACTATAAACTCACCCAATCTTACAGATGGAAAATGGTTCGGAATTTCGAGCCAATATTTATTAGCAATTTTTCCCGCCTCATTTAAATTAATTTTTTCATTTTCTATTTCACCAAAATAATCCTCTTTATTTTTAGTACAGATAGTAACAAAATACATTCCATTTTGAGAATAATCATAATTTTTTAAACGAGCAGAATTTATTTTATATTTATTTTTAAACTTATTGGTCATATAATTTCAAAAAAGATACGTCACCATAGACGAGGCAGTGCCTCGTCTCTACATTTCTATCTCTTAATTACCCCGATATTTCCCGGCATCCAGCGACGCAAAGCTTCCGGAATAATGATAGATCCATCTTCTTGCTGATAATTTTCCATTATGGCAATCAAGGCTCGACTTATAGCGATTGCGGTCCCGTTAAGCATATGAACAAATTCTTTACTACCATCTTCTTTCTTATATTTAATATTCAAACCGCGCGCTTGAAAATCGGTGCAATTGGAGGTGGAAGTAATCTCCGCCCAATCTCCCAAATTTTCATCTCTGCCGGGTTTGCCCGGCATCCAAGCTTCCAAATCGTAAGTCCGAATGGCCGGCGTACCCAAATCGGCGGTACAGTGATCGATAACCCGAAAAGGAATTTTCAGTCCCTCAAAAATCTCTCTTTCTATTTTCAGCATCTCTTGATGAGCCTCCTCGCTCTTTTCCGGCTTTACATATTGAAACATTTCTATTTTGGTGAACTGATGCACCCGAAAAATTCCCTTGGAAAATTTGGAATAAGCTCCGGCTTCGGTTCGAAAACAATGCGATACCGCCACATATTTTTTGGGCAACTCCGCTTCTTCCAAAATTTCGTCTTTATGATAACCACCCATAGTTATCTCGGCGGTACCTACCAAACACAAATCGGAATTTTCCACATTGTAAACCTGAGTGGATTCTCCGCGCGGATTATAGCCCAGTCCCTCCAAAACTTCTCGTTTGGCCAAATCGGGAGTGGAAAAAGGAGTGAATCCTTTTTTCGTGGCAATCTCAAGGGCATATTGAATCAGCGCAAACTCCATCATGGCCAACTCATTTTTCAGATAATAAAATTTTGCGCCGGAAACCTTAACAGCCCTTTCGAAATCAATTAAATCATTTATCTCCGCCAACTCTACATGATCTCTCGGAGGAAAATCAAAATTGGTCGGTTCCAAAAAAGTATCCAAGACCGGATTATCATCTTCGTCCAAACTCACTGCCACCTCCGGATGGGTTAAATTGGGAATAGCCAACCAAATTTCTCGATGTTTTTGTCTCAAAGGAATCAAAGCTTCTTCAATTATTTTTATTTCTTCGCCCACCCTTTTCATTTTTTCTATTTCTTCGGCGGTGGGCTTGGTTTTGGAAGTTAAATTTCTTTGCGCCCTCAAATCATCCAGCTTAAGAACCTTTTCTCTGATTTCTTCATCCAGCTCCAAAAAACTGTCGATATCCGCCTTGGATAATCTGTTTTTTGAATTTTCTTTTATCAAATCAGCGTTTTCTCTGATAAATTTTATATCCAACATAATATTATTTTAATTATTTTTTAAAACTAAATAAATAAGAAATGTCTTCCACTAAGCACTTATTCCTAGCCTCTATATCATAATTCAATTCATAACATTTGGGAAATTTTGATTCTTTCATTAAATCGAATTTTTCTTTTTTCGTCAAACCGGCGAAACTTTTTAGTCGAAGCTCAAATAAAGTAACCGATCCGAAGTTATAACGATTTTTAATCTCAAATTTTTTAGAAATACTCTCAGGCAATTTTCTCCCGCTTGCAACATCCTGACTTTCCCGCAAAGCAAAGTAAATTCCTTCCGGATCAAGATTTTCCAAATTAATATTTCTGACCGGCTTTTTCTCTCCCATTTCCAAGAGGTAAATCAAAGGTCTGGTGTGAAAAGGAGTTGAATCGACATACAAATTTTTCGACTGATTGGCGGAAATATCCATAATCTTATCGACTATCCCCTCCCATTGAGCCATCGTAATAATAAAATATTTGTCCAAAATAAATTCTTCATTTGTTGCGTCCCGATACTGATAACTCTCCAATAATCTCAGCCATTGAAAATTTCCCTTAAGATTCAAAAATATAAGCAAGACAAAAAATATACCCGCCAAAAATTTCCCCCGCCAAAAAGTCTTTTCCATAAATTCAAAAATCATACCCAAAAAGACAAACGGCATTATCGCCACCGGAAAAAAATAGCGGGAATCCATTCGCAAAGCCAAAGGCATAAAAATCAAGAAAAAAACCGCCTGAGTTATAAAAATCAAAACCAAAAAATTACGTTTCCACTCCTCTTTTGTTTTCAAAATAGAAAAGACAATCAAAACCAAACCGGCCCCGAAAGCGAATCCGAAAAATAAAAAGGCCGCCACCGAATTAATCTCGCTTTTATTTTGAACGATAAGCTCCCTCAAATTTTCACTGCTGTCCACTCGCTTCAAATCCTTTACATAATTTTGCGAGGTCAAAATAATCGAATAATTTCGGGTGGTATTATAAATGTTCATAAAAACCGACTTACTCAGAGTGGGATTTTCATCCCGAGTGCTTCTGGAAACGAAAGCTTTTTGAAACTCTTTTATGTTTTCTCCCTTGGTTAAAAGATCGTTAAGAATCAAAGGAGAAAACATTATCCCCATAACCGCCCAAAAAATCACCCAGTGTTTCCAAATTATTTTCTTTTTTTGAAAAATAAAATAAATTCCCCATATCAAAGGCACCGCCACCAAAGTAACCGTATGAAGCTGCATCAAAAATCCTCCACTTAACGCCATTATTGTCAACCATAAAACACGTCTTCTCTCATCTCGAGAGTACCGCAAAGTAGCGTACAAAGTTAAAATGAAGAAAAACGGAATATAATTCGGATTCCAAGAAAAATGAGCATACTCGACAAAAAACAGAGAAATCGCCCACAGAAAAGTCAGCCTAAGAGAAATTTTTTCATTAAAGAATTCCCTCAGAAAAATAAAAAATAAAGGGATAACGGCTACTGATAATAATACCTCGGGAAGGGCCAAAATATGAGGAGATAGACCGAAGGCGAAAGCGAAAAATAAAGCCGGCAAATAATACAGCGCTCCCAATCGAAAAAAGGTTCCGCCGGCTTTGGGACCGACCAAGGGAAACTCACTGAAGTTTCCGGTCAAAATTTGACCGATTAAATTATAATCCCTGGCCTGATCAACCTCAAATAAAAGCAAATCAAAAAAATCGTAAAAACGCAAAAAAGCTCCCAGGGTGGTGATAGCTATTAATAATATAATAATTTTTCTTTTCGCTTTAAGAAAATTTAACATAAAAAAGCATATTTAAATAATCAATGCTCAATATTCATTCAATATCAAATATTTAAATATTCAATTGTATATTAATTTATTGATTATTAAATGGCTATTGTCTATTGGATATTAGGTATTGAATATTATTTACTCGCTTTTATTTCATTTAAAACTTTTTTCACTCCTTCCACGCTTTTGTCATCCAAGAGCGACAAAACAACTACTCGCGGATTTTTTTTCTTTAATTCCTTAATAATTTTTTTTATTTCCTCAGGTGTTTTTTCATCCGCCTTGCTCAAAATTATCCATTCTTCTTTTTTCAGAAGTTCTTTATTGAATTTTCCCAATTCTTCTCTGATAATCCGATAGTCTTCAATCGGATCCTCACTGTCGGAAGCAATAAAATGAAACAAAATTTTAGTTCGTTCGATATGTTTCAAAAATTTATGCCCCAAACCCTTGCCTTCCGAAGCCCCCTCGATAATTCCCGGGATATCGGCCAAAATCAATTCGTAATAAACTCCCAGGTGCGGTTCCAAGGTGGTGAATTTATAATTCGCCACTTTACTTGAAGCTCTGGTCAATTCATTTAATAAACTGGATTTGCCCACATTGGGATATCCGACAAAACCGATATCGGCAATCATTTTTAATTCCAAACGCAACTCAGCCTCTTCTCCGGGGAGTCCGGGATTGGCTCTTTGCGGACTGGTATCGACGCTGGAACGAAAATAAAAATTTCCAAAACCGCCGTTTCCGCCTCGGAGAATCAAAACTTCCTCTCCGGCTTTGTTTATTTCATAATCTTTTTTGTGAGTCAAATCATGCACTACCGTCCCCGCCGGTACGATAATAATTCCGTCTTTTCCATTGGCACCGGTCTTCATATTTTGTCCGCCCCCCTCGCCGTTCCCGGCTACCACCGATTTTTTGGTTTTGAAAGGTCGCAAAGCCCCGAGATCATTAACTCCCCGAACAATTATGTTTCCCCCGCACCCTCCGTCTCCGCCAGTCGGACCTTGATTCATCAAAGTCTTGGCAAAAGTCGCCAGTCCGTCTCCGCCCTTCCCGGCTTTGGCCTTAATTGTCACATCATCGATTAACATATATTTATAAAAATCAAAATATCAAATTTCTAAATTAAAATAAAATCCAAATTTCTAAAAAAATTCTCAATATAAACCGTCATTGCGAGTAAATTTTGCCTGACTGCTCGTCTTGCTAGCTTGCCGAAGCGGACCGGCAGGCAGGTAATCAAAATTTACGTGGCAATCCCGTAATATATTCTTTAATTGTAATGTTGGGGTATTGCGTTTTAAATTCCGAGATTGCCACGGCGGAGTACCGCCTCGCAATGACAAAAATTTTTAAATTTCTAATTTTTAAAACTTCCTATACAAAATACCAAATACAAAATACCTAATACTATTCTATCGTCCTCACTGGCGGAAAAATCACTGTCTCACGAATCGAACGACTCAAGAAAACCGCAAACAGTCTCTCACTCATACCAAAGCCGAAAGCCGGGGGCATCCCGTATTCCAAGGCCTCGATAAAATCTTCATCCAACATCTGCGCCTCCCCATCCCCCGCTTCCCGCAATTTCATCTGCTCTTCAAATCGCTGACGCTGATCAAGCGGGTCATTAAGTTCGGCAAAACCGTTACCCAACTCGCTTTTGCAAGCAATCGGTTGCAAACGCAAAACTCGCTTGGGGTTTTGAGGATCTCTTTTAGCCAGCGGAGAAACCTCGATCGGATGACCGACCAAAAAACAAGGCTGAATCATTTTTTGACGAATAGTCTTTTTATAAATTGTATCTATCAGTCGACCTTTGCCGTCCGCTTTATCATATTTAATTCCCAACTCGTCGGCTTTTTTTCTCAAATCTTCGACTGTCACTTCCGTACTCAAATCTATTCCGGTTTCTTTCTTAAACTCCGAAAAATAATCCACTCTCGGCCATTCTCCACCCCAATCAATTTCCGCTCCCTCCCAAAAAGAAATCATTTTTTCGCCCAAAACCGCCCGAGCCAAATCTTTATACATTTCCTCCACTTTTTTCATCCCCGTTTCCAAGTCGGCATAGGCCCAATAAAATTCCATATGATCAAATTCTTGCAGGTGCTCCCGAGAAATCCCCTCATTTCGAAACACTCGACCGATCTCAAAAACTTTTTCATACCCCCCTACCAAAAGTCTCTTGAGATGCAACTCCAAAGAAATACGCAAATAAAAGTCCCGATCCAAAGCATTATAGTGAGTGATAAAGGGCTCCGCTTCCGCTCCGCCGGGAATACTCTCCAAAACCGGGGTCTGAACTTCCAAAAAGCCTTCCTTGGTTAAAAAAGTTCTAACCGTCTGCCAAAAAACGGATTTTTTTCTGAATATTTCCCGTGTCTCGGGGTTCATCATCAAATCCAAATATCTTTTCCGCAAAACCTTTTCCACATCTTTGACCCCGTAATATTCGGCGGGGATGGGACGAATATTTTTGGTCAAAATTTTCCACCCTTTAACTTGCAAGGTTTTTTCCTCGGTCTTGGTTTTGAAGAGTTCTCCGGAAACTTGAATAAAATCACCCATCTCGATATTTTTGGAAAACAATTTATAACTCTCCGCCCCGACATTGTTTTTATTAAAAAACAATTGCATTTTACCACTTTCATCCTCGATATGCACAAAAGCCGATCCGCCCATCGGACGCAAAGATTTTATCCGACCAACCAAAAAAACTTCCGCCTTTATTTTTTCAAATCCGTCCAAAACCTCTTGTATTTCGTGAGTTCTTCGGGATTTTTCAGGATACGGATTATTTTTGGAATTTCTCAAATTTTCCAATTTCTCCAGCTTGGCTTTCAATATATCTTGACGCATAAAATTAGTTAGTAATTAGTAGTTAGTAAGTTGTGGTTAATGGTTTTGCAGTTGTTTAAAATTTAGCAACCGTTCTGCGGGAGACAAGACCCTGCCTTATCTCTGCATTTCTACAATTTTAGACACAAAAAATACTACATTTCTCACCTTTTAGTATAATCATATAATTCATATTTAGCAAATAAATATGCACTAAATTCCAATTTTCAAGATGTACTTTTCAGATAATATTCAAGTATCGATACTTCAATAAATTTAAAAAAGAGCCATTTGCGCTTTGCGCAAATGGCTCCCGTAACCGAAACCTGAAATTCCGGCTTATCCTCGCTCCAAGGCCTGGGCTATTTTTTTAACTTTTTCGCCCTGTCCTTTTTTGATAATCAAAATATCCTTCTTATCGGAAGAAAAAACGATGGTTATATCATCCACTCCCACCACCGACACCCGCATCTCTCCCGATCCGTAAACATGAATATTGCTTGCATTAAGAGAGAGAGCACAACCCTCTCCCGACGAAATATTCGCCAAACTGTCGAAGGATCCGATATCATTCCAACCGAAATCCCCGGGAATAACCCTTACTTGTTGGGATTTTTCAGAGATAGCATAATCGAAAGATATCGGCTTTATCCTCTCGATTTTGGAATCAAAGTCCTCGCCATCCTTGGCAAGAAGCAGAGCGTGCA
>Ga0265295_1006800_pt1 | contig 13591 bp, 18 predicted proteins | sample Munlansysbiofilm_FD_192503 | JGI IMG/M metagenome (GOLD analysis project Ga0265295, IMG submission 192503) | Leachate microbial communities from a municipal landfill in Southern Ontario, Canada - Methane capture system biofilm | ecosystem: Engineered > Solid waste > Landfill > Unclassified ... | reverse complement strand
CCGCCTATTTTAGCGATGTTTGTAAGTACTTTGATTCAATTAGGATATATCGCCAATCATCCCAATTAAGGGAGTCTTTAATTGACGTGCAAGGGGTCATGGGTTCAATCCCCTTTACCTCCACCATCAATTAAATCTCCATTCAATTTATCCTCTGCAAAGGATTTTTTACACATTCCAAATCGGAAAGCTTACTTACAATATATACCAAATTGGAATGTTTGTCAAATGAAAGGAGCATTTTATGATTAAATTAAAAGAATTTCGTATTAAAAAAGGTTACACACAAAAACAGTTAGCAGAAATTATCGGTGTAACAGAAGCGACAGTTTCTCGATATGAAAGCGAGACAAGAAAACTTGACCAAGAGCTAATTATGAAATTTTGCATTGCTCTTGAAGTAACTCCTAATGAGCTTCTCGGATTTGATGAAGCATACGAAAATTATACTAATTATTTAATGTCACTTAGAAAAAAAGACATTGAAAACTAGATAATTGATTCGACTAATTTTATATTTTTATATAACTGATTAATGGCGAGTAATCAAGGTGGCGAAAAATTAGTCTTTATTGTTTTAATTAATAATAAAGAAAGGAACTAAGGTATCGATGGCTCGAAAAAGTAAAAAAAATTTCCATTTAATAGAAATTTTGAATGATATCAACATATCAATTCCTCTTCAAGTTTGGCTAATAATAATCTCTTTTATTATGACTCTACTTGGATTCATTTTTAAAGACGCAAAAGAGTTTCCTGAAGGAAATTGGAAGTCGTTTTTGAATCCGTTAATAAGAAAATTGAGTGAGCCTGGATTATTTCTATTTAATATGGGTGTATTTCTATTAATATTAGGTTTTATTCTCTTGATTTATGGAATAATTAAGGACAAACAATCTAATATAAAATATTATGATTAACTTCTATTTTTAACTTTAAAAGAGCCAATTTAATGGCTCTTTTTTTTGTTTATGCTACTTTCCAATTGGCGTATTTATCAAAATCTTCTAACGCTTTTTCTTTCTTGTGTTCTACATAAATCATAGTGGTTGATAATCTACTATGGTCAAATAATGTTTGTATTGATTCAATTGGCATTCCATTTTCGCTCAAAATAGATCCAAATGTTTTTCTTAATCTGTGTGAATGTATGCGATCTAAATCACACCACTTCTTCAATCTTTTATAAAAATTCTTGATGTCTGATTTATTAAGCTCACGATTTCGAATAATATTATAAAAAAGATATGTCCTTTGCGGATAGATAGCGATGTATTCTTTAATTAGATCACAACTAAAATTTGAAAATGGAGCGTATCTAACCTTACCGTTTTTGGTAATTTCAAGATAGATTCTCTTATTATCAAAATCTATATTCCGGATTTTGATGTTCAAGAGTTCGCTAATCCTGCATCCAGAATCTAGCAATAAATAAATCACAGCCCTGTAGACAATACTATTTGAACTGTAATTCATTTGGTCAACATAGTTGATAATTAACTTAAGATCATCATGAAACAGCCTCTTATAAGGTACTGTATCACTTTTGAGAAGTTTAAACTTCAAAAATGATGATTTCACCTCATAATGCCCCATAACTGCTTTAAGATATCTTAAGTTTTTATTGATCGAATTATTTTTGCACTTGGTATTTTTACGATACCAAGAAATAATCAAATAACCTGTATCATGGTTGATTTGACTAAACTTTTTGATTTTTAAACTGTGAAAGCATTCCGTCAAATGCTTCACATAATAACTCTGAATGAATATAGATGATGCTTTTAATCTCGCCGAAGTCATTTCATGATATTCTTCCAGAGCTTTGTCTACCTTAATCATATTCTCTCCCTATTCAAGGTCCACCATGGTAGCGAAACACAGCACAACTCCTATTATATAGCAAAAATAGGCCTTGTGGCCTACTTGTTTAGTAGCGGTATACTATTTCGAGTGTGTTTCAATGCTAATGTCTCATAGTATTCCAGATGTCTGTAATCTACCTTACGTGACCATCTCTTGTGAAGCTTCATTTTTTCATCTTTAAATTTATAGGTTTCATACTTGATTTTGACCGGTACCATTTTGAATTGACCGGTTGCTAACCACAATCCATAATTCACATCAATGATTGTTGTTGGTTTGTGAATGTAGCTTGCAATCGAGGCTAATTGGATGTCTACTTTCAATTGTGAGAGCATGATGTGGCTATGAAAACCCTCATGGCGATAATGTAGTAGATTATTAAGAAATGGTTTCCAAGCGAGCATGTATAAGCCTGTTCGGTTTTCTCTAGGATTGAAGATTAAATGAATTTCATCCCAAATCACTATTTTCGCTTTTTTAGAATTAAATCGTTTCTTCTGATAACCCTCTAAGCGTCCATTGATACCGTTTCTTACGCCAAAGATATCATCAAATTTAAAAAGAATATTGCGCAAATATTTTCTGCCATATTCATCCGTTCTAGGCTTTTCAAAAGGTGAATTGATATATGATCGTATGCCTTTCTTCTCATACATAATTTCGGTGGTAATATACGCTGATAGTGTCTTACCACCACCAGGCTCTGATATAATAATTTGGATACCTTTTCGGCATAGAATATCAAAGGATTGATACCACTTCTTGATATACTTCCAAATATAGATGAATACCTTATTTGTTGGAAATGTCAGATATCGGTAAAGCGTGTAAAAATGCATCGGAAAACTAACAATCGAATCCACTACTTTATCAAACTTATTGATTAGCTTGTTCAGACGTTTATTAAAACGCTCATAATAGTAATCGACTAGATAATCGATATGATCTAATTTATCAAGCCAATAATCGAATAGTCTATCGGTCCAATGCGTCATCATAAATACGTATCCAGATAAGTGATGATAGCTTCTACTTTGATACTAATTGTCGATAACCAAGCATCATTTGAATCTACCACATACTGCTTATTTAATCCTACTAGCTCAAGCTCTGAGTTGAATAATCCTGAACCTGATTGACCAGGATTAATTCTTGCATTTGAGTTAATTCGATCAGCGTTAATCGAGGTAATCAATCCAGCTGAAATATCATAGTTCTGATTGTGATATCCGGCAGCGAATACAAGTGAGCCTACATTGTATGAGGTGGCAAATTTAACCGGCACTAATTGATCGTTTTTAGGTATTGATAATAAAACCATATCAAGTACGTGATTAAAGCTATCAGGTACCACTTGAGCATTAAGCTGGATAGATCCATTGATGATCTCGACGGTACCTAAATTTTCTAAAACGTGAGCATTGGTTAAAATGTAAGTTTTTGTATCATCAAAACCGACCACCACACCAGAACCATAATTGGTATACTCTGTTGTCGTATGTTTGATTAATACAATTTGATTGTTTAAGGCTGCAACATCGAAGTCTTGTGTCGCCGGTGGTATTGGTGTACTATTTGAATCTTTTTTTCCTGATAATAATAGTTCATATCCAATTACTGCAGCTAGACCTAATATTACAATCAATAATAGTTTCTTACCTTTTTTAAACTTCATTTAAATCACCCCTTTATCAAATCACGCCAAATGATGCTAGAAATATCAGTGTAATCACTGCTAAAAGTAAAAATATGGTGATGCCTGACCACGTAAACAGTTCCATGATTCCATTTCTAATAGACCTTAGAAAACTCTTCAGAGGCCTGATTAAACCGATTAACACGATAATAATTAATGCAATAATTGCTAGTTTCCAGTTCTCTGATAGAGTTAGAATAAACTCCCATATCAACCGCCACATGATCTAAATTCCTACATATAGAACATACACTAAAAATGCATACGTAATGATAATTAAAGGTTTAAATTTAAACAGTTTTGGAAACCAGTCGACTAAGTAATACGTAATAGCGATTGGAGCAACAAATGCAAAAATAAGATAAATTCTACTGATAAAGCCCCACACTTGGTCAAACCATGTCGGTTTATCATCATAAACAGAATCTGCACCTACAATAATTTGTTTTGGAAAGTCTACTGAATATTCTTGAAAATCATTCATGTATCTGATATTTAATAATACAATATCATCATCTATTTCAACTGCGTTTGAAAACAATTTATTTGATTGTCCCAAATACAGTTCATAAACCTTAGCTTGAGGGATAAAAATGTTTGCTTGAGATAAACTCAAATTCTTTTTGTCGTTTATTTTTTCAGTGAATTCGACTTTTTTATTTAGATCGTATTCGCTTGTGACTTCTCTAATTTGGCTTCTGGTTAGAATGCGACCACCAACCATTTGATTGACCACGTTTGTTACAAACCTAGTCCAAACCCGGTAATACGGTAATTCGTATGCGGTCGTTGAACCCTCGATTAATGTTTGTGTTTTAACTTCCGTCCATTTGTCATCAAAACCACCGATAATGTAGTGATGTCGATACTTATATTGCATTTTAAGAGAAACGATTGAATCTAGGTCCCAAGGTATCACAATATCGACAAACATCATATTAATTGTTTGTAAGCCATCCCCACGCACAGAAGCAACGCCGTATATGGTTTGCGTGAATGCTTCATCATACTGCCCTAGGGTAAGATTCCAGACAATGAAATCAGAGTCCCAGATGTTCTCTTGGTTTATATCGTAATATAATATCAGAAATCGTTCTGTGGTAGATGCGAAGTAAAATGAGAATATCGGTTCTCGATTATTCTTACTTGTCGGTAATGTGATATTTTTTGCTACAAATTGGCCTTGTACTAAATCAAAATAGATATCATAATTACTGTCGCTTACTTTGTCTAATTGTACTGGATGTACTTCGCCTTGTTCAAAGAAATCTTGAATTGATTTATCATTTGTCATCAAGCTCGTTCCAATAGGTAAATCTTCCCATCCATTGATTGGTGTGTAGATTTCAATTGGTGTTTCGTATTCGATAATAAAAGCAATACTATAGATACGTAGTGAGCCAGTTTCTGGCGTGGATGGCGCACCACCAGATTGGCCGATGATATTCCACCAGATCTCTGCAGTCACTGTATCTGTGAATGTCGTTCCTAAATCAATTGATCTAGTTGCAACATCCCAATCTGGATGAGGCGATAGCCATTGCCCTTGTTCATCATATCCGGTGTACATAGATGCAAGTGAGAAATCAAGATACATTCGTTTTACGTTTTCTGCATCGTAATTATTGATGAATTGAAGAATATTTGTTAAATCAATCTCATAGATTGTACTGAATCCCATTTTTAAAGTAACGTATCCGGTACTGGTATAATTTGAAAGGTTGAAATCAATGTTTGAAAAATTGACTCGTCCCTTTGATATTAATTCGACTCGCTCTGATGAGATGATTAGATCTTCTTCAGCTTCTGTTCTAAGTGTTTGAAACATCAACCCAGATATGATTAATAATAATGTGATGATTAGTTTTTTCATTTTGCCACCTCTTATTTTCTCTTTTTAAGAATAACGATAAATCCAATAACTGCAATACCTACTCCGATGTAGATATAGCCATTTGAGCTTTCAGGTTCAAAGGTTCCCCCTGGTGTACTCGATGCATTCTTAACACCAATCGCAACCGAGTGAACTTCGGTCACACCTGATGTTTGTTGAAAACGTATCGAAACCGTGTATATGCCAGGCGTATTTTCATTCCCTTGATACTCATTGACAAGTACGGACCAAGTGGTCGCAGAAACGATATTTAAGCGCCCAGTAGCAACCAAGATATCCCTGATACCCTCAATTGTTAATGTGTAAGCTGCAGATACTTGAATGAAGTACCCATCAGCTACATAAATGACTGGTGGTATATCATCTGTGACTGTAATGTAGATCGTGAAGTATTCTACGTTATTAGCTAAGTCTGATACCCTTAGAATCACCGTGTACGTGTTTGCGATGTGTCCTCTACCAGTGTAATTATCTTGGTGAACATAGATCCTCGAGGTGACATTACCAGAGATTTCATCAAATGCGGTGTACCTGTTTAATATGTCCTGGATGGTCATTGATGAGCTTTGAGGTTTATAAATCGATTCCGGACCATTGAATACTGGCTTAATATCATCAACCACGATGATATTATAATTCTTGTCTTTAGTATTACCTGCTTCATCGGTTGCTCTTACGGTTACTACATAAGTACCTGGTACTGCTTTATTCGCTGTGTAATTGTCTTGATAGATCGTGCGTTCAACATAGTCATCGACGTTATCAGTAATGATTAATGTTTCTTTCCAAACGTTTAGATCTAATGTGGTTTTATAAGAGACCGTTGTGTTGATTGCATTAGCTGCATCAAACACTGGCGCGGTTGCGTCATTGACAAAAACTTTTATTTCTAGAAAGGTATAGTTGCCTGCATTGTCGCCGACATAGGCCATAAATGGATAGCTTTGAGACGTACCCAGAGGTTCTATTAAATCATTATCATACTTGTACCAGAATGTAGTTTCTTGATAGATTAGAAATTGTGCATCAACGTAAGCATTATCAAATGTAATTGTGCTAGTAATCGGTATTGATAATGTTTCATCATCATACGCAGCTAATGCATCATTTATTCTAATACCCCAAGCATTAGCAAGTGCAGCTGCATAATCTCTTGGTGTTCTAACCACTGTCAAACGATCAGAGATGTTTCCATCAACGTCATCAAACGCGTAAACATTAGACATAATCGTATCGGTAGAGTCTAGGTTCTGATCGTGCTGAATAGATGCCATAGAATAATATTTCGCATCTGGGTGCATCCATGTACTTGGACTTGTTGTCAATTCAACTTGAACTTTAAATGTTATGTCAAATACAGTTCCTAAAGCTAAATCATTTATATCAACTCTGAATCCATGTGAAGTATTTCCAACTGTAACTCCACTACCATTGAATGTGGCATCAACTACCTGTCTAAAATTGAAATACTTCTGTATGAATGGAACTTGATTAGATGCCCCTGTTGATACTAAATTATGTGATACTGAATATGTTTTAGCAAAATCTAGAGACATACTAACAGCAGTTAAATAATAAATTGTTGACGGATTATTGTTTGTTACTGTGCCATGAACTCTAATGTTTCCTGTTTTAGTGTGATAATCTACATTGATACCATTTGAGCTTACCAATCTATAAGTATCTGTATCAACTAATGTCTTTCCAGATAAATTAGGCTCAGCCAAATTAACACTCTCAACCAAAGCGCCTGCCCCATCAACTATCGGACTAATTGGATCATCAATATCGAAATGATATACTACTTTAATAGTGATTGAGTGGATTCTAACAGTACCTTGTGTTTCAACTGGTGAAATACCACCTGTAGTTGTCAACCATAGTTTGAACTCCTGTGAATTTAGTAATTCATAATCATATGGTATAGCGACTTCAAATATTGGTCTATAACCTGATTCATTGTAAGTGCCTGTATTTGTGCCTGAATAAAATACATTATTATATCTTGCTTTGAAAGTATGAGTATTCCAATTTAGTGGAGTATTTACTGATCCAGCTTGTGATACTTTAATAATGATTTCAGCTGATTCAACATTTGCTATTTCAAAATTTTCAATCTCGCTTTCTAAATATACTTTATGCACTCTAATTGTATTTTCTACGTTTACCTGTGCATCATAATAACCATTTGTAATATATGATGTTGCTAGGTTACCATTAACTTGTACTGCAGGTATACCCATTCTTTCAGAAACATATATTCTTTCTCTGCCTGTACGATCTGGTACGTCTTCAGCACGCAATAAAGCGGAAGAGCCTGTACTCACATACAGGCCCAACACTAATATTGCAATAAAGCTGAAGAGTGATAATAGAGATCGTTTTAATCTAATCATAAATTATACCCTCCCATTGGTATTACTTCCTAAAAACCCAACCAAAAATTCCGAATCCTACTACACCGATTAAGAGTAATGGTCCTGGTCCTAGGTCAACAAAATTTGCAAAGTCGCCAACTTTGTCGTGGACTGTGGCGTACAGATGCTTAGCACCTGCTGCAGGCACTTTCCATTGTGGATGTGTTGCAAGCGTGATTGCAGTTGCACCAACTAATGCAGCCCCCCCAGCGATCATGTTCTTTTGATTCTTTTGATTCCATTTCAATCCTTTTCTTTTTGCCATGAGATAGATCTCCTTTCATTGGCTATATTTGTACCCCTTGCCGTGAGCTAGGGCTGTACATCATTTTTAATATCTCAAGATTTGACTTAGTCATTAAATTGAGATTTTTATTTTTGCCCATAATTCAATGAGCATTAAGGGTTACGGTGGATTTCACCGTGATAAATAGATGTATTTCATACATCTTTGTGCCGAGGCACCCATACACGTGAGAATTTCGCGTGAATTTTTAGCGCTTCACGGTGGAAATTCGCGTGCTAGTTAACCTCGTCATCTGGTAGTGATACTTCGGTTGATTCAGCTTCTTCTGCTGCCTTTTCTAATGCGATCATATCTTCAGCTTGAACGATAGCTTCAATGAGCGATAACTTATCCAGTTTATAATACTTATTGATTTTGAAACCGGATTTTCCAACTTCCTTGGCCATGTCTCGAAGCTTATCAATCGAGTAGTTAATATACTTCAAACGCTTTTCACTCCGAGCTGCCTCAACTTCTTCAAGAAATGTTCTTTCCTCTTCTTCTGGCGCTTTAGTCTCATCATTTGTTTCATTTACCTCTTGCTCTGGATTCGCTTTCGGTTTGCCATCTGGTAGATAAGTAACGGATGGATAGTGCGCATTTTTTTGATTCCACTTATTAATTTGCGTTTTCAAAACTTTTGGTATAAATGGCAACGTCATAATCACGGTCCACATCACTGCCAGAATAATTAATTTAATTAAAAATAGGATGAGTTCCATTACTTCCAAACTCATTAATTTATCAATCATGTTCGCTCACCTCACTTTTAAATTACTTTAAATCACCGTGATAAGAAAATTAGAATACACGTTTTGCGGTGAAATCCACCGTAAATCCACCGTGGTTTTTACATGTTTTTTGATTTCACGCGAATTTTCACCGTAGAAAAAGCGAAAAAAAAAGGCTTTCGCCTTAGTTTTCTAGAAATCCATCTTGATGTTTAGTACACTCATGATTTTTTGAAACATTAGATCCTTTGGTTCATAGGTTGATTCCCAACGTGCAACCTCACTTTTTGAAACATTAATCGCCTTGGCCAATTCGACCGTAGACATCTGAGCGTTTAATCGATAGGCCCTCATTAAACTTGATTTTAATTTGATGCCCTGAAGTAATCTCAAATTTGTATACAGTTCAATGATTGGAGACTTAACAAAGCCTTCATTTTCTCGTACCAGTGGTTTTTCTCTTTCCGTATAATTTATTGACGTAATATTTCCGGTTCTATTAGAAAATGTGATGTAGATATCATCAACTAAACGTTGATTTTCTATCAAGACTTCTAAATGTGCAATCAGTACTTTTCTAGCTTCTTCAGACAATAGATTTATATTCATTTTTTAGATTTCCTTATTTTAAGTTGTGTAAATTTTTTTTAACGTATTCATATAGTTCAATCGAGTCAGAGAAAATCAATTCATTTTGATATTCATGATCATAAATTCCATTATCGCCGTATGATGAACGCTTATGTGTACTCAATCTAGTTTCGCCATCATTTAGATAAATACTTTCTGAACGATTGGATGCTTTGAAGCTGATGTTGTTTTCTTTCAAAAGTTCTTCAACTAAGTACTCATCAATTCTAGTAACTTTTAAATTATCATTGACTTGATACTCTTCTTCATCTTCATCATAGAAAGTTGTTCGTGTATAGTTGTATCTGATTAGATAGTTTTGAAAAATGATTTCCTTATCAACGTCAACTTCTTCAGAAGCTTCATATTCACTTTGCCAAGTTTCAAAGTCTTCAAGTACCTCTTCATTGATTAATTTTTGAATCACTTTTGCAAATGCATCAACATTATTGTATGTCTTAATCATGGTGATCAACTCCCTCATCTGATTACATTCTAGCATGTTAACGTCAAACTGTCAACCGTTAACAGTATTTATTTTTAATTTTTTATTTCATGACCGCAAAAATCAAGTTCTAAGCGCTTTGATTAAACCCAACAAGTCAATTACACTAAATCAATTTCAAATCCAAACTGTGCGGATTCTATTAGCCAAGTAACCTCGAACGACCTGAAGCGTGCATCAGGGCGTAACCTTACCAACTCTTTTATCTTTTGACTTTCCATAAAGCAGAGAACAAGGAAGAAATAAAAGGTGGTTTTCCTTTTATTACTTCAAAAATTAAACTCATCTACGGGATCTAAAAGACAAGTACTAAATCGGTATGGTTCGAACCACATCTAAGTAAGAGCGTAATTTGTTGAGTCTTTTCAATTCTCTTTTTACTAAAAAGCAAATACTTTGTACGTCCACTTACGTGCTTCGACCACGTCCACTTACAAAACAGGTACGTCCACTTACATATTAGTTTAATTTTAGACAATAAAAAAACACTCGAAAATGACGGTCCGAGTGTTCAGTTTGATGAAAATGACGAAGTTAAATGCTCATTTTCTTCAATTGAGGAGAGCTAATTAAGGTTAAATAACGACTCAAAGGTCGCTTATTGTATTAGTTACTAGAGGCAGCTAGTAGTTTCTCTAAAGCTGGATTTATGCCTGGTTTGACAAGGTCATCTAATAGATCTAGTAATCGGATATATTTAGGATCGTTTAACTGTTCTAATGCGACGTCATAAGAAGTGTCTATCGTGAAGTCACCATATTGGTCCATTTGAGCTTTTAGGTATGCCTCAAATTGGTGTCTTTGTTTCTTAAGATTAACTTGATTTACTTGTTCTTTAGTAATTTCTTTGTTCAAGAATTCAATCAAGGATAAAGGACGTTTGCAAACGAAACGTCTATCTCTTGATCTCTTATCTAGTTCATTGTAAAAATCATCACCAGGTAAAGCTAGTAGGTATTTCTTATACGCAGCTAGATTAATAAGTGTTTGTCTCTTAGTCAGTCCTCTCACACCTGTTTCTTTGAGTGAATACGATTCACCTTTCGAGGTAAAAATACGGTCCTCTACAAGGCCCATCTTTTCTAAGTATCTGAATGCTTTTTGTATCGTTGAAACACCTGATTTTTTACTAAGACCAAACTTAGCCACTAAGTGTGGGTTTTGCGCATAGATTCTTTCAGCTGCTTTTTTATCTTTATTTTGAGGAAGTAAGTACATGTGTAATAGGTACATCGCTAGTTTTTGTGTCGTATCAATTTTTGGATTATTAAAGTACGCTTCTATCGCTGCACCATTATGCCAATACGCACTCATGCCATCGATTGTTATCTTTGATTTATTAAATGATGTATTAGCCATGGTTTACCTCCTATTCGTTTTCTTCTTGATAATTAAGAATGTGATTGATCATATCGCTCACTGATTCTTCTTGGTTGTTTCTAAGTCCTTGTTCAATCTCTTCAGCTGCTTTTCTTGATTCTTTAGATTTCTTTTTGATACTGTTTTCTTTTGCTTTTTGTTTCGCTTCTTCTGACTGCATATCAAATCGGATTTTATAAATTGTTAGATCCAGAGCGTCTTCAGCATCATTGCATCGGTACTCTTTTATAAAAGTATTGATTGTTTGTTTAATGTACTTGTAAGTCGGTAAGACTCGATTAAATCGACGGTATAGATAGATAATCACCGCGTTAATAATGCTCTTATCGACATCAGGAAAGTTCTTCCTGATTAGATTAATCTTCTTGATCTGATACTCACAATCATCTGATGCTCGATTGATACGCATAATGATTGCTGATGGATCTAATTGCATCAGAGCTTCTATATAATCTTTATTCATTGGTCGCCACCTCTTATCGGCTTCTCTTCAGTAACGGTCGCCAATCCGTTAGACACGGTAATAATCACCGTGTTTCGATTTAAAAGGGTAAATCATCAATTGCATACAGCTTTTGGAGTTCTCTGGTTAGATTACCGAGCATGTATTGTCTGCCCTGCAGTTCTTCAATTGTTAGGTCATTTCCGAATTCAAAATGAAAGCCTAGACCTTGTACCACTTCTTTTTTATTCTTAATCTCTAATTTAATGATTTCGATTTTAGCACTCAAACGCTCTTGCTTGGTCATGTTCATTATGTGTTTATTAAATTCAATCGCTCTTGATTGCTCATGTACTGTCATCGTTTCTCAACTCCAATCCATCTCTTCAGGTAATTCTTGCAACAATTATCCAGGTTATTTGTTCTAACAATTAATCGATTATTTGTTGCAACAATTTCACGTGATTTTGTTCTAACAATTAAATGTTTAATGTTCCGTTACCATCAAGCTTTATTTTTACAAAAATGTGTGTATGCCTCAAATCATCATAGTATTTGCCATCGAGCCTGAAATCCTGTGCTATGCTTTTTTTACCCGTGTAAGCCCAATCATCTGCATAGTACCATGCTCTGATTTTTAAACCATTTGATAATGCGAATTGTAATGCCCTGTCAAGACTAGAGAAGAACTCCAGATAACGCCCAGTCGCATGCTCATATATTGCATATACATATTTATTCCTCATAATGATCACCGATGCTTTCAAGACCGTATATGAACACCAGTATTGAACCAATTATAATGATTAGAATTGGTATTAATGAATAAATGAACAATCCTTTATAATCATTTTCAATTTCTAGTTTTATTGAAAGTACGAATGATTGAAAGAAGAAACCAGCAATTGTAATCAATGCACCAATAGTAATTATTACTGGTCTAACTCTAATGGTTTTAATCATAATCCACCTCATCAAGTATCGTCTGATACTCTTCATCAGTCAATTCGTCTGCATTCTGATACTTTTTTATATCATTTGTCATATTGTATGCGATATCGATAATCTTAATCGCTGCATTAATAGCCACAATGTCTTTTTTCCAGATAGAGTTATCTTTGTCATTTCTAAAATAATCAATTGCATCTGATTTCAATGTTTTTAGATGTTTAATCAATATTTTGACTAATTTTTCATCTTCTAAAATCCCTGTTGGATCTTCTTTTAATAATCTTTGCCATCCTGTTAATTCTTTTTGCATATTCGCCACCTCTTATTTTCTCTTTCCGGCTAGTAGCCTATGGAAGCTACATAGCGGGTGGCGCCCATGCTATGTAACTTCCATAATCTACTAGACGTGAGACTATGCATTATTCATTAACTTTTCTTGATACTTTTTTTTAAAATAATCGATATGGTATTTAATCCGGTGCAACTGAAACGCGGTATAACCACCATCGGAAAGCATAAACTCATCAGCTTTCTTTTGATCCTGGTTGAAGTGTTGCAACACAAATTTGTAAATCCTAATGTCCCCAATATTAGGATTTGATACGTATTCGATTAAGTTTTGTTTCAATCGGTCCATAATATACCTCCTGAATTAAATGAAAAACACCGCCTATTTTAGCGATGTTTGTAAGTACTTTGATTCAATTAGGATATATCGCCAATCATCCCAATTAAGGGAGTCTTTAATTGACGTGCAAGGGGTCATGGGTTCAATCCCCTTTACCTCCACCAT
>Ga0265295_1006799_pt1 | contig 13592 bp, 7 predicted proteins | sample Munlansysbiofilm_FD_192503 | JGI IMG/M metagenome (GOLD analysis project Ga0265295, IMG submission 192503) | Leachate microbial communities from a municipal landfill in Southern Ontario, Canada - Methane capture system biofilm | ecosystem: Engineered > Solid waste > Landfill > Unclassified ... | reverse complement strand
TTCACAGATGTCACCAAAGTAGACTCTATCGTTTCCGGAGTTTACGGCAATGACCTGGCAGCGGTTGGAACAATGCTGACATTCGAAACTTTCCAGCTGGACAGGTTGACCGAATTTCTCTTGGATCTCCTTCAACCCGGGTGATTTTTTACCGATTTTCCTGACCCGACTTCGAGCTTCTAGGGCTGCCCCGATGGCTCCTGAAATCCGGTTGTAAGGATGAACTTTGATTTCCTTACCAAGCAGCTTGGAAAAGGCTTTAACCACAGCCTGGTTAGAAGCGACTCCTCCCTGAAAGACTATGTTCTGACCCACCGATCTTCTCTCAACGACTTTTTCTAAATAGTTTCTGGCAATAGAATAAGCCAGCCCCGCTACTAAGTCTGGAAGCGGTTGAGATCTGGTAGAGGCTCGGAGCAACTCTGATTCCATAAAGACTGTGCAACGGCTCCCTAAATTGTAAGGCCTGTTAGAGGCTGAGGCTAAAGCAGCAAAATCATTTTCGACGCTGAAGCCGATCTGATTGGCCTGTTCTTCCAGAAAGGAACCGGTGCCAGCGGCGCAAATCTTGTTAAGATTAAAATCAACTACCTTTCCCTTATCAACCTGAATGAACTTGGAATCCTGCCCGCCAATTTCAAAGATGGTATCAACTTCTGGAAAAAAATGACAGGCGCTGCCCATCTGGCTGGTGATTTCATTTTTGATGATATCGGCTTTTAGCAACCGGCCGGCTAAGTAACGCCCACTTCCGGTGGTTCCAATCCCCAGAATTTCCAACCCGGCCGGAAATCTGGAAACCAGCTCAGAGAGACCTTGTTTTAGAGCTTCAACCGGTTGACCTCTGGTTGGTAAATAAATTCCTGCCAGCACCTCACTGTTTTCGGCCATTATTACTAAATTAGTACTGACTGAACCGATGTCTATTCCTAAATAGCCTTTTACCGGGACTTTAAACACCACAGCTGGCTCGGTGTTTTTAGAAGCTGGAACCTGGCCAAGAGGTGGGAGATCGAAAAATCTGGTCTCAGTTACAAGTTTAGTCTGAGAGAGAAAATTTTTGAGGTCTTGACCTTTGGCTTTATTGTGTTGATTCAATCCCAGATAGGCCGCTCCTAAGGCTCCCAGATAAGGTGATAAATCAGAATAAAGAAGGTCAGATTCTCCGGCCCTTAAAACCTGCTGTAAGGCTCTAAGGATGCCTCCATTTTTAATAGTATTTCCTGCCAGGGCTATCGGCCGAGGGCAGGTTTTACCTCGGAGAAGAGAAGAAATCACTGATCTAACCAGAGCCAGGCAGACTCCGTAAGCTATCTCTTCCACGGGTGTACCCTTTTGTTGCAGATGAACCATATCGGATCTAGCAAAGACACTACATCGGCCGGCAATAGTGGACCCCTTTTTGGCTTTAACTGCCAGAGAAGAAAAGTCTTCTATACTTAAACCGAGCCGAATAGCTTGTTTCTCCAGAAAACTCCCAGTTCCAGCGGCGCATCTTTCGTTCAGAGAAAAATCTATTATTTCCGGGATGGTTTCCTTAACGGAACCAGGGTTTAAGGCAATCCAGCGGGCGCTTTCTGCTCCAATGTCAAAAACGGCCTGGGCATCAGGGAAGACTTGACTTAAGCCATAAGCTAAGGCCGAAATCTCATTTACCCTGAAAGTATTTCCTGGGAAAATTAAGCTGTTCTTTCCGGCGCCAGTTACAGAAATAAGAAGCTCCTTACTCTCAGTTGAGGCAGGAATTCTATCGAAAAGATTTTTTAAAGCTAAAAACAGGTTTCCCTTTACCGGCTCTGCATCGTGATGTTTAATTCTGAGATTTTCGTTTAAGGCTACTAACTTTACAGATTGAACTCCAAGGTCGAGCCCACAAGATATCCAGTCCACCTTGTCCTCCTACCAGGTGTAGTCTATTTCAGGATAAGAGCTTTAACAGCTGATATTCTTCTTCGAATTTTAATTTCTTGGGGCGAGTAGCTACTTCCAGTGGTACCAGCTCAATTCGATCATCCTTCAGGGAAACACATTTATCAGATTCCCCGGCCAGAAGACTGTCCACAGCCGCCTTACCCAGCTTAGCCGCTAAAATCCGGTCAAAGGCTGTTGGCCGGCCTCCACGCTGGATATGACCCAGAACCGCAATTCTGGTTTCTAGCCCAGTCCTCTGTGAAATAGCCTCACCTACGTCCTGAGCTCGAGCCTTACCCTCAGCTACGATCACTATCCAGCTGACTTTTCCCTGAGCATTTCCCGCCTTAATTTCCTGACAGATTTCTTCCAGTGAGAAATCCTGTTCTGGTAGAATTACATCTTCACAACCGCCGGCCAATGCTACTTTCATAGCTAAATATCCGCAATGGCGGCCCATCACTTCCACCACAAAAATTCGCTCTAAACTGGTGGCTGTGTCTCTAATCTTATCCAGGGCATCGAGGGCCACATTGACTGAGGTATCTGCCCCCAAGCAGAAATCAACCTCATTAACATCGTTATCTATGGTGGCTGGTAGGCCAATCACTTTTATCCCATATTTACTGGCCAGAACATGTGCTCCGGTAAGGGATCCATTACCTCCAATAACGATCAGGCCATCAAATCCATTCTCTTTGATCGTCTTGACTGCTTGAAGCTGTCCCTCTGGGGTAAGAAACCTATCAGAACGGGCTGATTTCAAAATAGTTCCACCCAAATTGATGATACCGGAGACAGCCCGGCGGTCAAGAGGCTGGAAGATGCCGTCAATCAAGCCATCATAACTTTTGATGATACCGAAAACTTCGACTCCCTGAACGGTGGCAGTTCTGACCACAGCTCTGATGGCGGCATTGATGCCGGCGCAATCTCGGGTAATTATGCCAATTTTTTTTAACATTTAAAACCTCTTTTAACCCTGGTAATTCACAACATAATCCAGGTCAATCTTTTTATTCATAATCAGATAGATTATTCTCTTATAAAAATTGGGACCTTAAAGAAAAGATTGGTAGTTGAAGTAAATAAGTAAAACGAACTTATCTTAAAAAATAATAACATCTGGTTATTTTCCCATGTCCTGAGGTTTTAATCAATGATGATCGGGAATCTTGAGATAGGCTCACTTTAAATTACCCAAAAAATAATACAGTTTAATCAGGATAAACAAAGATAATATCAAAAGATATTTTTACTTTAAAGCCTGGCCGCAAAATGGGCAGTAATGGAAGTCAACTTCCAGTTGACGGCTACAGCGGGGGCAAACCCTGGCTCTGGAGTAGCTGGATTGTCCCGAGTAATCTGAGCTACTGGCGGTTGGTTCTGGAGACTCCAGCCGGCAGTTCTGGCAAAGAAAAAAAGGCTGCCCCTTTTTTATAGAGCAAATGGGGATAAAAAAGAGGCTGAGTTGGTGATCGAGTCTTACCCGGTAGAAGGAGACCTGGCCACAGCGAGGACAAATCATGGGCTGGCCCTCGAGCCTTTTAATTTTCGGGGTTATGGCGCCAATAAGGAAAAACATTCTCAGTATTTGCCTTTCATATATTTCATAAGCTCCTCCACTCGGTCTGGGGGGCTGGTCATCTGACTGACCAGGACTACAGAAATAAAGGACAGGATAAAGGCCGGGACCCATTCGGAAACCATAGCTCTCAGAGAAGGAATCAGATACCAGACAATTTCGGTAATGGAACCAACTAGAATTCCGGCGATTACGCCTTCCCTGGTTATCTTTTTCCAGTAAAGAGAGAGAACAATGGAAGGCCCGAAGGCCGCACCCAGGCCACCCCAGGCAAAAAGAACTAAGTAAAATACTAATCGATCAGCATAGGCAGCAAAGGCTAAGGCTATAACAGCCACTATCAGAGTAAAAACCCGGCTAATTAAAACCAGCTTTTTTTCTGAAGTCTCTCGTCCATGGGTAATTATCTTCTGATAAGCATCCCGGACGACCGCTGAGGAAGCCACCAGAAGCTGAGAGGAAGCCGTGGACATAATAGCCGCAAAAATAGCCGCGATGGTTAAGCCAAAAAGAAAGGGGTGGAGATGTTGAGAAGCCAGCAGGGGATAGACATTTTCCGGATCCTGTCCAGGAAGGTTAGTCACATCCTGATAGATGGCCCGTCCTGTCAGCCCAATAAAAATCGCTCCCCATCCCATCAAAACATTCCAAATAGTGCCAATAAGTCCGGTTTTATTAAGCTTTTCCGGATCTTCTATGCTCATGTATTTATTTAGAATGTGAGGATTACCTGGCGAGCCAAAGCCAATTCCAATAAAACCTAACCAGGCGCCAAAAGAGAGAGCAAAAGTATCAAGGTACCCGGGTGAAAAGGTCTGAAGAGTAGAAAACAGGCTACTCAGCCCTCCAAAATGAACTATAGCTACTATGGGCAAAATCATTAGAGCTAAAATCATGAATAAGCCCTGAAGCATGTCAGTCAGGCAAGCAGCCAGAAAGCCGCCCAGAACCGTATAAAAAATCACTATTCCAGCAGTGATTAAAATGCCCTGAAGTGGGGTAATATTAAAACTGGCAGCCAGAGATTTCCCTCCGGCGCTGAACTGAGCGGCTACGTAGGCAGTCATGAAGATTAAAATGGGGATTAGGGCGAAGAGTCGCAGGAGGTGCTTTTTATCTTCAAATCTGGATTCTAAATAATCAGGAATGGTTATGTCACCTGTTTTCCCTGTGAAATAACGTAATCTTTTTCCAGCGAAGACAAACATAAAAAGTTCAACTAAGACGTAGCCTACTACCGACCAGACGGCTGAGACACCGCGGGTGAAAGCCATCCCGGAGACTCCTATCAACAACCAGGCTGAACGTCCCGAGGTTACTGCGGCCAAAGCTACCACAAAAGATTTCATCTTTCGGCCCCCCAGGAAGAATTCCCCAATGCCGCGGGAGGAGAACCTGGTAGTGATAATTCCCACTGAAACCATCATCAAAACATAAATTATAAAGGCAGCTAAGGCCCAGGGATTGGTGTGAACACTAAAAGTGTTCATCTCCTCTCTCCTTTTTTCAGGGCCAGAACGAAAGCCAGAATTATGATTATTGCGGGCATTATGAATAGGCCAAAGATAGTTGACAACATGGCTACCTCCTATGAATGGAATAAAATATCACAGGCCAGATGTATCTTCAATTTTTTTGCTGTTTTCTGTTAGCTGACATTATTCATAGAACTTAATATTTCTCGAAATGTTTAATTGTCCTTGATAAGGAAATTGGGAGATGCTATGATTTTTACCTTAGTGGATGGTATCGCTGATTTTTCCCGAGAATAATCTATCGGGTAGCGAATAAAGAGGGTTTACCTCGACTATTAATGAATAATTCTGGTGAATAAATGCCAAACAACAATGAATGGAGGCTTTGAATGAGAAAAGGAGAAGTTTTGACCATTGTAAGTCTTATGGGTGCCTTTTTGCTTATGCTATCAGTTTCAGCCTGCAAAAAAGCTGAGGAAAAAATCATCTATCCCCAGACCAAAAAAGTTGACCAGGTAGATGATTATTTTGGAACAAAAGTAGCTGATCCTTACCGTTGGTTGGAAGATGATAATTCAGAGGAAACTAAGCAATGGGTAGAAGAACAGAATAAAGTTACCTTCGCTTTTCTAGAAAAAATCCCCTTTCGTGAAAAAATAAAACAAAGGTTAATGGATATATATAATTACCCTCGGATGGGGCAGCCTTTCAGAGCAGGTGAATATTACTTTTTCTACAAGAACGATGGGCTTCAGAATCAGTCGGTCATTTACATTCAGAAAGGATTGGATGGACAGCCTGAAGTTTTCATTGATCCTAACCAGCTTTCCCCTGACGGAACTATCAGAATTGGCCTGCTGAGTTTTTCCAATGATTATCGTTATGTAGCTATAAGCCGCTCAGAAGCTGGCTCAGACTGGTCAGAAATCAGAGTGATGGAAATTGCCAGCAAAAAAGAACTCCCTGACCGGATTCAGTGGGTAAAATTTTCTGGAGCGGCCTGGTATAAAGATGGATTTTTCTACAGCGGCTATGATAAACCAGCTCCTGGTGAAGAGATGAAGGCTCGGAATGAATATCAAAAAGTCTTTTACCATAAACTGGGGGATCCTCAGGAAAAAGACACTCTCATCTATCATGATCCCGAAAACCCCCTAAGATATGTTAACTTAGATGTTACTGAAGACGAAAAGTATGCTGTTCTGAATGTCTCAGCTGGCACCTCAGGTAATGAGCTTTACTGGAAAGATCTGACAGCAAAAAAATCTGATTTCCAGCTTCTTATCCCTGGTTTCGAAAATGATAATCAAGTGATAGACAACCTGGGAGATAAGTTCCTGATTAGGACTAACATAGATGCCCCTAATTATCGTCTGGTGTTGGTGGATCCGAAAAATCCCGCCAAGGAAAAATGGGAAGAGATCCTTCCCGAAAAACCAGAAGTTCTGACTTCAGCTACTACTGCCGGTGGTTATTTGTTTGGAACCTATCTCCAGGATGCCCACACCAAGGTCTATCATTACCGGCCAGATGGCAGCCTGATAAAAGAAGTTGAGCTTCCGGCTATCGGGACAGCCAGTGGCTTTGGCGGCTGGCGAGATGACAAGATAGTTTTTTATACTTTCCAGTCTTTTAATTATCCACCAACCATCTATAAATACGACCTGGCTACAGGACAATCTGAAGTTTTCGCCAAACAGGAAGTCAAATTCAGTCCCGAAGATTTTGAAGTTAAGCAGGTTTTTTACAACAGCCAGGATGGTACCAGGGTCCCAATGTTTATCGTTCATAAAAGAGGATTGGCTCTTGATGGCAAGAACCCGACTTATCTGACTGGCTATGGCGGATTTAATATCAGCTTGGTCCCTTCTTTTAACCCTTCGATCGTGGTTATCCTGGAAAATGGCGGAGTTTTTGCTCAACCCAACCTGCGGGGCGGTGGAGAATATGGAGAAGAATGGCATCGGGCCGGCATGCTTGAAAACAAGCAGAACGTATTTGATGATTTTATAGCGGCGGCTGAGTACCTTATTAACGAGAAATATACTTCTCCCAAATATCTGGCCATTGCCGGTGGTTCTAACGGGGGACTTTTGGTTGGAGCAGCCATGACTCAGAGACCGGAGCTTTTTGGAGTAGCTTTCCCCGCTGTTGGAGTTATGGACATGCTCAGGTATCATAAGTTTACCGTTGGCTGGGGCTGGATAGTGGAGTATGGTTCAAGTGATAATGAAGAGCAGTTCCATTATCTTTATAAATATTCTCCACTCCATAACCTGAAAGATGGGGTGTGCTATCCGGCGACTTTGATTACTACTGCTGACCATGATGACCGGGTAGTCCCGGCTCATTCCTTCAAATTTGCGGCTACCCTTCAAGAAAAACAAGCTTGTGATAAACCAGTTTTGATTCGTATTGAAACCCGTTCCGGACATGGTGCCAGTAATATCACTAAGGCTCTGGATGAACTGGCTGATAAGTATGCCTTTATGTTTTATGTAATGGGTTTGAAGCCAATATACAGATAGCTTTTAGGTCAGGCGGTATCCTGGTGGCAGTTGACTAACCTTAGAGCGGAGCTCTCTAATCTTTGAGTTCGTATTCTTCCAATAAGGACCGCCATTTATCCATTAGAGGTTTGTTAAGGTCCAGTGGCGGCTGAGCCTCGGCTGGTAAAAATGATTTATAGGGGTGGCGCTTCAGATATTGTTCAAATTCTACCTGTATTTTCTTGAGTTCTTCTGGTCGGTTAAGCAGATCAACCGCCGTTAGGGCCATAGCCTTAGCTCCAGCATTAAGCCCTTTCCAGGCAATCGAGCCATAGACTGAAGCTACGTTTGACCAATGATGTCCGATAGCTCCAGGGACGCTGGACGGAAAACGGAGAGTTGCAGTTGGGGCCACCAGAGTTACCTCTCCCACATCAGTCGACCCGCCGCCAGTGAAACCCTCTCTTGGTTCTCGTAGCTTAGAGACTTCTTTCTTCAAACCTTTTTCTTCTGTTTTTAATTCTGCCTGGAGAGCCAGGGCAAAGTTTTCTTCCTCGTCATCCCAGGCTGGCATTCCTACCAGCTCTATGTTTTTCTGGATGAGCTCAGCTAAGGCCTTGTTGCCATGGAACTGGTGAGTGGCACTCAATACCCGGACTTCAGCCAGCTCCGTCCCGGTAGCCAGGGCGGCGGCTTTGGCACAATTGACCACTCTTTCAAACATCTGCTCCAGCTGGTCGTCTGTGTTCCGAACATAATACCAGACAGAGGCTTTTTCCGGGACAACATTAGGAGCGCCACCACCTTCGAGAATAACATAGTGGACCCGGTGAGCCGGATTCAAATGTTCCCGTAAATAATTCACCGCGATGTTCAGCAATTCGACGGCATCCAGGGCGCTCCGCCCAGCCCAGGGGGCCCCAGCACTATGGGCAGTCTTGCCCTTAAAGGTGAAAATGGTTGAGATAACGGCATTTCCTGAAACCCCATAGGCGGTACTGAAATCACTGGAGCTGTGGTTGTCTATCACTGCATCGACGCCCTGAAATAGGCCAGCTCTTACCATGTAAGGACGGCTGGCTAATATTTCTTCAGCCGGAGAACCGAAGACTTTAATTGTTCCCTTAAGACCGAATTTTACCATAGCCTCCTTAGTGGCTATAGCCGCGGCCACGGCTGCAGTTCCCATGGTGTTATGACCACAGCCGTGACCGGGGGCACCTTCAATCAACGGATCCTGTTTTGGTACCCGGCCCTTCTGGGATAATCCAGGCAGGGCGTCAAATTCACCCAGGAATCCTATAACCGGTTTTCCTTCTCCAAAAGTAGCCACAAAGCAGGTAGGCAGGCCGGCCAAGCCTCTCTCAACTTTAAACCCTGCCTTTTCTAAGGTTTCAGCCAGTAAATCGGAGGATTTATATTCCTGCAAACCAAGTTCAGCGTATGACCAGATTCGGTCTGAAATCCGGCCGAAAAACTCTATCTGAGTTTCCCGTCCTAACCAGTCGAGGACAAAGGTTTTTTCTCGGCTAATTTTTGGCCCTGGTTTCTTCTGTTGAGCCAGGAAATTCTCGGCGCCAACCAGAAGGTGACTACCAGCAAAAGTAAATAGCAGAATGAAAAGTAAAGAAAAAAAACTATTTGCCTTGAGGTTCTGGCGACGAGAATGATTACCTGGTTTATTTAAGATGGTTAATAGGTTCATAGCTGTTTTTCCTGTTCTCTTTTCTGAAATTTTTCCAGTAGCTCGGTATAGCGGTTACTAAGGTCAATTTCTTGACCTTCTATAAAGACCTTTTCAATCTTTGTTCCCAACTCCAGGAGATCACCGTTGGCCAAAACAATGTTAGCTAATTTGCCAGGTTCCAAGCTGCCCATCAAATCATCCACCCCAAAGATTTCTGCCGGGTAGATAGTCACCGCTTTCAGAGCTTCCGTTCGGTCGAGACCAAAGGCGGCGGCTTTAGCTGCGTGATAGGGGAGGTCTTTGGCCGAACTGGAGCTTGACGAGGAGAAGGCAATCTTCACTCCGGCCTGATTTAAGATCACCGGGTTTAAAAAGAGAGAATCATAGCCGTCTTCCCAAACCGGGGGCAGGCCGTAGAGTGAACCGATAAGGCACGGGATTCCTGCTTCCTTGATTTCCCGAGCTACCTTAAATCCCTGCTCTACCCCGTAAAAAATAGCTTTGATTTTTTCTTCTTTTACAAATTTTATTAACTGGATGATGTCTTGGTCACCATGAACTGAGAAAATAACAGGTAGTTCTCCCTTGACTACCGGCAGAAGAAAATGACTGGTTTCGTCAAATTCTGGTAAGGGTAAAAGCAAGTTATTCCGGGCAGCTTGTCTTCTTTTCTCATACATCCTGGCTTGGTGGAATAGTTCCCTAAGTTCATCGAGAGCTTTTTCGGTAGTAACTTCTGGCTGTTGTCCCCCAAAGCCTCTGAAACTGCGGCGGCCAGAGCGGATTTGAGGAAGCTCTACCACCATGGCGAAAGATTCCTTGATAGCCATTTGCCGGTTAGTCCAACCTGACAATTTGATCAGCGTGCTTTGTCCTGCGATTAATCCACCTGAAGGTGCAACTAAGGCGGCTACGATTCCATTAGCTCTGGCAATCGGGATGTGCATTGAATCATATCTGAGGGCTTCTATGGCTTTTACCTGAGGATTGATGCGCCCGGTTTCCCGATTGTCAACTGTAGCCGCCACTCCGCTTATTTCCACCAGACCGAGCGAGGAATAACCATCTATCATTCCCGGATACGCTGTTAGCCCTTTGGCGTCAATAACCTTGGCTTCGGGTGGGATAGAGAGGTTAGAGCCAAGATCAGCAATTAGGCCATCTTTAATGATGATTGAGCCCGATTCAAGGGGCTGTCCTATAACTGGAACTATTTTAACATTGATAATAGCCCGGACCCTTGAACTCTGGTTACTGGCATAGGAAGCAGCTGGGAAAAGGGCTAAAACAACCAATCCAGCCAGAATTAGACTTATTAATGGAGAAAACCAGATCTTGGCTATCTTATGGGCATTTATAATTTTGTTTGTACTGATGGGTTTCATCATTTGCCTCCTTTTTTAGCTGCGGCCTCTTGTCTTTCTTTAAGAATTTTTTCCCGGTCAAAATAGACTTCCCCTTCGATTATGGTCATATCGCAGCGAGCATAGGCGCTCATCGGGTGGTTGTTGAACAAAGCCAGGTCGGCCTGCTTTCCGGCCTCGATGCTGCCAACTAAATGGTCAACTCCAAGCTGCTTGGCAGCATTGATAGTTATAAGTTTTATAGCTTCATCCTGAGTGATCCCATATTTTACTGCCTTTCCAGCTTCGTTAAATAGCCTTCTTATTCGCTCCCCACTGTCAGAATTGATTGATACCAGAAGGCCCTGGTTTGTACAATAAGCGGCGTTATAAGCTATCCCTTCAGCTGCCTCCATTTTATAAGCCCAGCTATCGATAAAAACTGATAACCCAACTCCTGCGGCTTTCAACTCATCTACTATCTTATAAGCTTCCCAGGCATGTTCAAAAGCGCCAATCTTGAATCCAAATTCCTTAGCCAGGTTTAAGAATTCTACCATCTCTGTGGCTACATAGGCATGACAACGGGCGACGAGTTTGCCTCTAAGCAGGTCAGCCAGGGTTTCCAGTCTAAGATCTCTTCTTGGAGGCAAGAGAGTGGCTGGTGGATTTTTGGATTTTTTGAGCTTTTCGTAGCGATCCCATTCGTCCAGGTAGTCTTTGGCTCTATTTAATTCGCGCCTAATTAGGGCATTGGCTCCCATTCTGGTAGCTGGATAACGTTGGGGGCGTCCCGGAAGAAGAGTCCGGTTGGATTGTTTGACATTTTCACCAAGGGCAAATTTTAGGGTGGGAAAAGCTTCTTTAACTACGAGTTCTTCAGAAGGTTTGCCCCATTTAAGTTTCAGGACGACATTTTGTCCGCCGATGACGTTGGCACTGCCATGCATGGTATGAACCATGGTCACCCCACCGGTCAGGGCTGTAAAAATTGAAGTATCATCGGCGTTTATCACCGTAGCCATATTAACTTCTGGAGTAACAGCATCTGTCCCTTCGTTGGTGCCATGAAGAGCGATGTGAGTGTGGGTATCAATTATTCCAGGCATGAGGTATTTTCCTGAGGCTTCGATAATTCTGGTCCCTGGAGGAGCTGAGAGATTCTGGCCGATTTGTTTTATCAAGCCATCAATTACCAGGACATCTGCCTCAGGGATTGCCGGGCCGCTAACCGTCAAAATGGTGGCCTTCTTGATAAGAAGATTACCATTGGCCTGGAGACTCGTTGCAGATGAAATCAAGAAAATTAAAAGGGAAGAAATCAGCAGGGTTTTTATCAGTTTATTTCTCATTGGTTCTCTCCTTTATCTCAAAGAAGACTCCATCGACCATGACTCTGACGACTTTCGATTTTTCTCCGAATAATTCCCCCTTAGTCAAAATGATATTAGCTATTTTGCCAGGTTCCAGAGTTCCAAGTTGTTTCTCTAACCCAAGTGCTCTGGCGGGCTCTATGGTTAAAGTCTTAAGAGCGGTCTCAAAGGGAAGGCCTGCCTGGATAGCAGCCCGGATGTTTTTCAGGAAATCTGATTCTTTCAGACCGAAAGTCGTTAAGGAAAAGTTTATTTTTTCTTTAGCCAGATTAGCCGGGTTGGCAGGATAAAGCTCACTTTCCGCCTTTTTCTTAACTTCTTCGCCCTGGCGTGAATAAATACTAGAATCCGGGGGGTTAAAATCGAGTGTTACCAGTAGTGGGGTCCTGGCAGCTTTAAGATAGTCCTTAACCCGCCAGGCCTCATTGCAACCCGTCAGAACAGCATTCAACTTAAATTCATCTATTAACCTGAGAGCTCTTTTTATTTCTTCCTGGTTGTTACACTGAAAGACAACTGTTTTCTTTTCGACTACATAGGGAAGGAGAGCTTCCAGAAAAGGATCATATTCTGGCCTTTTCAAAAACTGAGGAGAAGAACGGTACTTCTGTAAATGGAGAGCATAGTGTTGGGTATCGTAGAATTTCTGCCTTAGGAAGGCTATAGTTCCCATCGGACTTGATGGATAGACACCTCTTTCAGTTGTAAAGTTTATGTGCAGAGCCCAGGGTTGTTTAAGAACCATCTGATTAAGATCTTCGCCGTTTAAGTTGAGAACCACACTCTGTCCCTGGAAAATTCCCTGATTGGGAGCTACTACCACAGTGGTAATTCCAGTGGCCTGATAAGATTCGATGATCTGTTTTTTGGTTTTAAGTTTTTCTAATATCAGAAGCTCTGGGAATTCTTGAGGTTTAGCCGGCTGAGTATAGGCCCTGAGGAGTTCTTCAGGTGATGGTGGTTGTGACTGTTCCCGGGGTTCCAAGAAGAGGTTGGTGTGAGCTGAAATCAGACCAGGGTAAGCAGTTAAACCTTCGGCTTTAATGACTTCAGCGTCTTCTGGAACCTGAACCTTTCCGGCAGAACCGACTGCTTCTATTAAGCCGTTCCGAACCAATATGGTTCCCTTTTCTATAACCGGTCCAGCTACAGGAACTATTCGGCAATTGACCAGAGCATAGGCTGGTTTGATGGTCTGGCTGGCTGAATTTCCTGTAGAAACCAGAATTAAAGCCAGCAGGACCAATGTCAGACAGATTTTTTTAGAATGTTTGTTCATGGGCCTCCTTCCCAATAAGATATTTCAGGAATCCTGAAAATTTTATGGCTATATTTTGGTTATCATATTTGACTGAAGCAAAAAACTGAGGTTGAGTTTCTGGCAAGCTTTGACCGCAAGAATTCATAAATATCAGGGCTGAAAAGGATTGAAGCCCAAAATGGGCAGGGGAGGACTCTGGATTTGATATTTTCAATTAGACCATCCAATCAAACCTGCGTTATTCGTAAAACAGAACATGTCTCGAGAGTTTTAACTAACATTGATGAGAAAATCGGGACATGAGACGATTTTCTCAGGCATTAGAAAGCCTGTGCTTTAACCGAGAGATGAGTAGGAAATTCTGATAGACTTTCGGTGCGGGGTTCCGCCTTCTACGAGACGAGTATGTTACGGCCTTTAGTCCAGGGAGGCTGCACTTAAATCGGTTCTTGTCCCTCATTTTTTCTC
>Ga0265295_1006797_pt1 | contig 13597 bp, 11 predicted proteins | sample Munlansysbiofilm_FD_192503 | JGI IMG/M metagenome (GOLD analysis project Ga0265295, IMG submission 192503) | Leachate microbial communities from a municipal landfill in Southern Ontario, Canada - Methane capture system biofilm | ecosystem: Engineered > Solid waste > Landfill > Unclassified ... | reverse complement strand
TCTTTAGATTATATGACACCAGTTGAATATAGAGCATTAAATACTATAAAACTAGGAAAAGCATCCTAGATATTAAACTAAATCTGTGTTAAGTAGATTTTTGTCTAAAAAAGGGTTGCCATTCCAAAACTATTAATTTACTTAATAATTTAGAGTATGTTAAGAGTGACCGAAAAGATTAACAGTGTATTAGAGAATATAAAAATATTTTAATACTAGCGAATAGAGTATTGATTTTCTAGAAAATCAATATAGATATTACAAATAGAATCCACTAAATTCAGAATCATAGTTGTCTAAAAATACATTTTATAATAATCAAATACAAGAAAATTAAACAAAAATATATAGTAAGGGAGAAAAAAATGGTTGATTTTAATAAACTCAGGTCTAAAAGAATTAAAACCAAAATACTGGATCCGATTGAAATATTTAGACGTCTTCCAAAACCCATGGGAATAAATGACCTATATACAAGTCAAGCTGATGTGTTGACTACTTGGTTTAGTCGACGAGCAGAAAAAGATACAGTTTTAAAATTGCATACAGGTGGAGGCAAAACATTAGTGGGATTACTTATGGCACAATCTACATTGATGGAAACTAATGAACCAGTACTTTACTTAGCACCAACAGTCCAACTTGTGAATCAAACAATAAAGAAAGCAGAAGAGATAGGTATTAAAGCAGTTGCATATCAAAGGGGTCAACCACTGGATGATGAATTCATTAATGGAAAGGCAATTATGGTTGCGACATACAAAGCACTATTTAACGGGAAAACTAAATTTGGGATTAGAGGAGTAAGTAAACCTCAAAGTGTTGCAGCAATTATCTTAGATGATGCACATGTAGCTTTCTCTGAAGTTAGAGATTCATTTACTATAGAAGTGTCTTCAAAACTTAATCGTGACCTATATGAAAAGATATCATGTTTATTTAGACAAGCATTTATTGAAACTGATAAAGTTGGTACATTTGATGATGTTCAATCTGGGAATGAATTTGCAGTATTAGAAGTTCCTTATAGGGCTTGGAATCAGCATATAAATACTATTAGAGAAATATTGAAAGGAGAGAATGAAGATTATGGTCTAGTATGGCCATTATTGAGAGATCATCTACATTTGTGCCATGCTTTTATCAGCAGTGGTTCTTTTACAATAACACCTATTCAACCATTTGTTAATTTATTTCCAACATTTTTTGATTCGCCAAGACGTATATATATGTCAGCGACTATTGCTGATGATAGTGATATAATTAAGACTTTTGATGTTGATTCTAAATTTGTAAAAGATGCATTAACATCAAAATCATTAGCGGGTATAACTGAACGAATGATTTTAATACCAGATTTAATGCCTTTTAAATTCAATATTCAAGAATCAATTTCAGAAATTCTTAAGTGGACAGCAAAAAAAGAACTTGGTTCTATAATCCTTGTACCATCAGATAACAGTGCAGTAAATTGGTTAGATATTGCAACTTTTGCTAAAGGCTCTCAGCAAGTAGAATCGATTATTAAAGATTTACTGGAAAGAAGCACATCGGGACCAGTTGTGTTCTCTAATAGATATGATGGCATTGATTTACATGGTGATTCTTGCCGTTTATTAGTAATGAGCAATCTTCCTTTGGGCACTTCAAACTATGAACTGTTTCGAGCTAGTGCATTATTTAGTGGGAGTTCTATAACTAGGATGATGGCACAAAGGATTGAGCAGGGAATAGGTCGAGGTTCACGAGGAGCAGGAGATTATTGTGTTGTAATATTAACTGGATCGGATTTATCAGGTTGGATCTCCAAAGATTCAAACTTCTCACTGTTAACTAGCGCTACAAAGGCACAATTAGAAATAGGAATGGAAATTAGCAAGGAAGTTGAAAACTTGAAAGACTTTGCTAATTTAATAAATAAAAGTTATGTAAGGGATAAAGATTGGATAGAATATCATGCTGAAACATTAGCAGACTTTGTTCATGAGGACAAATTAGATGAATTAAGATTTGAACAAGCACAAGTTGAAAGGAAAGCAATTAATTTATGGCAAGATGGGTATATGGATAAAGCAATTTCTAAGATTGAGAATTACATTTCAAGTGTAGAAAATGGAGACAAATCCCTAATTGGTTGGATGGAGCAATTAGCAGCTAGAATAGCAGATAATTGGGGGAATTTTGAATTATCAGAGGATTATCAACGAAGAGCATTTGCTAATAATAGGAATCTAATTCGACCTAAAGTTTTACCTCCATATAGGGCTATGTCCACTCCAGGAAATCAATCAAAAGTTATTGTTAGTAAGTTAGGAGAATTTAGAAATAGAAGAGGTTTTATTAATCTATTTGATGAAAGTGTTTCATATTTAAACAAAAGTTCTTCTGCTAATCAGTTTGAACAGTCTTTAACTGAGTTAGCAAAAGCTATTGGTTTAGAAGCAGAACGACGTGATATTAAAGGTGAAGGGCCAGATGTTTTATGGTTATTACCAAATAAAACTGGTTTCGTGATAGAGGCTAAAAGTAGAAAAAAAGAAAAAAATGCATTAACGAAAGCAGAACATGGACAATTATTAGTGGCAGGGGAATGGTTTAAAAAGAATTACCCCGAATATGATTGTGTAAGAGTTAGTGTTCATCCAAAGAATAGTGCAACAAAAGCTGCTGTAGCTGGCGTTTCACATGCATTAACTTATGAAAAAATAAGTGAACTTGTTGATGAAGCTAGAACAATTTTAACAAAACTTTGTGAATCTCAATTATCTAAAAAAGATTTAGAGCTAGAGTGTGATAGATTGTTAAGTTCATCAAATATTAAATTTGATAAGATTTTAGAAAAATATTTGCAACCTTTTAAAGAAATTGAATAAACTAACTATTATTTGTTGAAGTTAAATCTTATAGTAAAAGAAATGGTTATGCTTACTCATGATTTACAACCAGTTATAGATTATGTATACGGAGGTTTTTTTAATAAATTCGGATTAACAACCCCAGTAAAATCAAAATTACTTCAAAATGGTGATTTACTTAATACATTTAAATTAACGAAACAAATTGCAATGGATAAAATCGGGGAGTACCTATACGTGTTGTTAATATAAGAAAACATATTGAGTTAACGACACCGAACTTCTCTGAAACACCGATTTATGAAGTATTATCAAATCTTATTCATGGCAGAAAAATTGCTATATCACGTAATAAAGAAGAATTAGATAAAGATACATTTAATAGTGGGTGCTTAGAAATAGCAAACTATTTTGGAGAATCATCATATGATGATATCTTAGACAAGTTAAAAGTTGAAAATTTGTTAGAGATTATTAAAGAATTTGATGGTTATGATAAAATAATAGCATTAAGGTTATTATTTGAGAGATATGAAGGTTTGCTTTCTAAATTGAGAAAAAAACATCCGGCTACTTGTAAATAAGTAAATGAAACAAATCATGTAGAAAATAATTACATTTTTCAATTGAACCCATTCAAATATTTTAGCATGCCTAAATTCTATATGGAACAATTAGAAGAATTTGTAAAATCTAGTATAAATATACCTGAAATGAACAGCAATTTATAATTAACTCAATGTTTAAGAAGTTTGGATAGGTTAAGGATGGTGAAGAAATTTTATATTAAATAAGCTTATTCTCTGGTGTGCATTTATTCAATATTATAAAAGAAAAGTGAAAGATATTTAATTTAGTTAAAGAGTTATATAGTTTAAGAATAAAGTAATATATGGGGGTAAATGAAGTTATAGAAAAGCTGAGTAACACTGATATAGATAATAAATATTTTGCATTTAAAAGGTTTTATATAAATATACCAATAAAGTTATATGATTCGATAGAATATATAATCTTTGAAAAGTTTAATAATATTTTAATGAGAGTCATGTGTTTACACAAAATAGCTTGAAAGTCTATAGTAATTGAGAATATTTTTCAAACTTTTGAAATCACCATAAATAGCACATAAGATCCAAAAGATCAATGAGTTCCGAAAATATATCTTAGCTATATCCGAATATAATTTATGGATTGATGTTTAAATTCATGGAAATTGGGAGGTGGAAGAATGTATGATTTTAAAATGTTGTCAGACTATGACTTTGAACTTTTAACACAGGATTTATTGCAAAAAGCCTTAAATTGTAGATTGGAGTCTTTCAAGAAGGGAAAAGACAAAGGAATTGATTTACGATACTCTAATTATAGAAGAAAAGATACAATAATTCAATGCAAACATTATGCAAATTCAACATTTAGTAGTCTAAAAAGTAATTTAAAGAATAAAGAGTACAGTAAAATTAAAGCTCTTAATCCTTCTAGATATATTCTTGTTACATCTCAAGGATTAACACCTTATCAGAAAGATGAATTATTTCAAATATTAGATCCATATTGTTTGTCAACTAGTGATATCTTTGGCATGAATGAGTTAAATAGTTTGCTGAGACAATTTGTTGAAGTTGAAAAAAACCATTATAAGCTATGGTTAACAAGTACTTCTTTACTAGAAAAGATTACTCATAGTTCTGTTTATAATAGAAGTGAGATAAATATGGATAGGACTCTAACAAGGTTTAAAATCTATGTTCAAAACAAAGCTTACTATAAAGCATTAGACATTCTTAAAGATTCACATTGTTGTATAATCAGTGGAATACCTGGGATTGGAAAAACTACATTAGCAGAGATGCTTTTAATATCATATTTAGACATGGGTTATGAGGTAATAAAGATTTCACAAAATATTAATGAAGCATTTAAGGTTTATTCTTCTAAAAGCAAACAAATTTTTTTATATGATGATTTTTTAGGACAGACTGGACTAGATCTTAAACTATATAAAAATGAGGATAATGATATATTAACTTTTATAAGATACATTGAGAAGGATGGTAATTCTAAATTCATACTGACGACGAGAGAGTACATTTTGAATCAAGCAAAAAGCACTTATGAATCGTTAGAAAGATCTAATATAGATTTGAAAAAAACTACCTTAGTATTAGATGATTATACTAAACATGATAAAGCAAAAATTTTATTTAATCATTTGTATTATAATCGGTTACCAAAATCTTACATTAAAAACCTACTAAATAATGATATTTCTAAAATAATAAATCATAAAAACTATAATCCAAGAATTATTGAAATATTAACGGAGAATTTGCTTCCACCAGAATCATATAAATTTTATGATACCTTTATAAATAATTTGAATAATCCAAGTAAAATTTGGGAATTTGCTTTTAAGAATCATATTTCTCAAGAATCAAGAAACTTATTAATTTTATTAATAAGCCTGCCATTTAGGGTAGATATAAAAATTCTTAAGAAGATTTATGATTTCTATAATAAAGAAAAGTCAACACTATACAATAGAGAATTTTCTGACCGTGATTTTAAGTATGCTTTGAAAGAGCTAGATGGAAGTTTTATATATATTGACAAAGAAAATGTTAGCTTTAAAGACCCATCTGTAAAAGATTATATTGAACAATATATTATACAAAATGATATAGAATTTGAAATATTATGCGATACAGCTATTTGCTTTGAACAATGCTTAACTTTATATAACTTTTCAGGGAAAAATAAATATAGTTTGTTAAAGAAAAACTCTGAATCTTTTGCAGATGCAATTTTAATGAATTTACTATCATTTGATATAAAGCTTGTAAAAGACTATTTAGGTCCATATCCTAGCTTTAATTATGAATCAGTTATACAAAGAATAATAACAGTAATGAAAATTAATATGACGCTAAAGCATAAAGGGATCGACGATTATTTAATGAATGACTTTTTTGAAAATTTGTCTACTAATTTTATTTTTTATGGTAGTAAGACTCGTGATTATATTGAACTACTTAAGTTATCCTTAGAAAAGGATTATAAAGAATATTTTGATCAATATATAATTAAAGAAATTGTGGGATTTTGTATTAGTGAAATTTCAGATTACTATATTGAAGAAATAGAGGATTTTGAAATAGTTGAAATTGTTAGTAGTTATTATCCTGAGTTAATTGATGAGAGTATTATGGAGGAGTTAGCAGATGTATTTTCTAATTTTTATGAGGATGACTATAATTCAGTTGTTGACTGGGGCGGGGTGGAGTATGTTGAGGATTACGCTAGGAAGTTAGAAGAATTGGGGGGATTATTTTCTGTGAATATAGATGAAGCACTGAAATATTTAGAGCAGGAGGCTGAAAAGATAGAAAACTCTGATGAGGGCCAATTAATTGAGAAATATAGAGATAAGTTTCGGGATGAAGTATTTAATGATGAGATGATATTAGATATGTTTGATGTACTTCTAAATATTAGTGACGTAGATTAAATTAGTCAAAAGCAGTTCATCATAAACATAATTTTAGTTGGTCTTATATCTATTAATTATGTTGAAAATATATATATATATATCAAGGCATTATTATTTACCTTATCGATGAAATGCAAAGTATTGCTAGCGAATATGGACATGATATAGAGATATATTTAATATAAAGAAATGATAATGATAAATTCCAGTATTAGATTTTTCGGATTTCGAAATTATTTATAACTACTATATCTGTGATTGTTGAAAGTTATGTTGTAATTTAAATGGACAAGCTAGAAGAAAACGAGGGGAGGAAGATTATCTGTTGTATGATAAAAAGACAGTGTTGATTATTACAAGTGCGATAGATACTACAGTAGATTATATAGTTGAAAAATACAATTCAGATGTTGACTTTTTTAGATTAAATGTAGATGAAATAAACAGATATAATATTAGTATAGGAAATAATAAGTTTTGGATAATTGAAGATAAAAAGTATGATAGAGTTATAGAAAAAAGTCAAATATATAGTATATATTATAGGAAGCCAAGACTTCCAAATTTACAAAATTATGAAAATATATATCATAATATGATTACAAAAGATATTATTGCAGTTATAAATGGATTAGTGGATGAGTTTGATGGTAAAGTACTGACAAAACCATACATTCTTAGAAAAACAGAAAATAAAATTTATCAATTATTATATGCAGAGAGGAATGAATTCCTGACACCAAAATCTTTTATTGGAAATGATGGACTTAAAGCAAGTAAGTTTTTAAAACAAAAATCTATTATTAAACCGATAGGAACTGGTAAATTGATTTCTGGAAACCATTGTGAATTATATCAAACAAGTTATTTTACTGAATTAGACGAAGATATTTCATTAACTCCAATTTATTTACAAGAATATATAGAAAAATCTTATGAAGTAAGATTGACATGGATTAATGATACTGTATTTCCGGTAAAAATAGTATCAAGAGATAAATTAGACTGGAGAAAGGATTATAGTGGACACCAGTATTCAATGATAAAATGTCCTAAATTGATATTAGAAAAATGTAGAAAGATGCTATTAGATTTAGAGTTAACTTTTGGAGCTTTTGATTTCATTGTAAATGAAAAGAATGATTGGGTTTTTTTGGAGGTTAATCCTAATGGACAATGGCAATGGTTAGAAAATGCACTTAATATCGATATTTCTGGAAAAATTATTGAATACCTTAGTTCATAAGTGATTAATGATGAAAAATATAATTAATATTATTTTATGGATATGGTCTCATTCTCCAATATTAGCATTGTCTGAGGATGATAACTATGCAACTTTAGATATAAATAGAATTAAAGATGCAAATCTTAGATTTAGTTTGCTTAATATTATGCTTGGAGATATAGTTATATATTTTATAACTATGAATTTTAAAGACAAAAAGTTAAAATTATTTTATATACTTAAATTAGAACAGATAACATCATTTGTACTCACTGAAGAAAAAATTGATGCAATACAAGAACGGTACCGACAACATATTGAAAAAACATCTCAGGAAGATCTTGCAATAGAGAAAGAATCACTAATATATCATATCCAAAATCAAGAGCAGAGAATAAACAGTAGTATTGAAAAGATGAATATCTATACCACCATTATATTGACAATCATTCCATTATTACTGGTATTTATGGATTTTAATGTGATCTTAAAATTGCCTATTTTCTTAAAAATAATTGTAGGAATTATTGTTTATGGAGTTCTGAATATATGTATTTATATTTTTAGAGCAATTAAAGTGAAGAGTATTTCTAAGAGTTCTTTCGGTGATTTAAGAAAATCGACAGATAAGGAAAAGAAAATAAATCTTCAATACCAATATGATTGGCAACAACTTAAGTACAAAGCTGATTTATTTGTTAGCTTTATTTTAAATGTGCAAGAGTGGATAATATTAGTATTAATACTATCCTTAGCAACTAGTTTTACAATTTCGGGTTTGAATTTAGACAATGGTAATGTAGAAATTACTACCTCCACAAAGGTACAAACCATATATATAGATGAGCTGGATGATGATTATAGTAATAGTTCACTAAAATGGCAATCAATTGCTTTAGATAGATCAAAGGAAAACTGTAATAAATTATTAATTATTGTCGAAGAAAAATCAAAAGAGATATCTATTGTCGAAGGACTTGATAATTATAAAAACTTAGAGGTAATAGTAATACATGATGCTGAGTTGCAAGATGGAATAAAAAAAATTATTAAGGAGAATATAAAATGAAAAAGCATATATTAAGTAAGTATAAAACCAGTATTAATAAGATGAGAAGTTCAGAGAATAGTCTGTACTCAGAAAAAACATGTGAGACGCGATCGTTAGAGATATCAGATCCAGATGAGTTCAAATACTTAGGGCCAACAAAGGATACTTTTACAAAGGAAGATAGTGATCCTGATGAATTCATGATGGAAGGACCAACTATTCTAACGGAAACTATTGAAACATCAGATCCAGATGAATTTTATCAGACTATAAATGGGAGTAGGAATGATTTTGCACTAGATGCTGATTTTGACGAGTTTCTTTGATTATCCTAGATAATTAGCCGTTAGGATAAATAAATGTAAAGCTAACAAAGCAAGGCGTGAAATCTTTATTGATAAAGGAGGAAGAATTAATCATGGATAATATTTTACTTGTTATCGTGATAATTATAGTTGCAATTGGATTAGGACTTATGATATTTGACTTAAAGTGTAAAAACAATATCAATAAAGCGCAACGTGATATTAAACAAGATGACAAATTAATTCCCAATAACAGAGATGTAGATACTATAAATAGTGATGATGTTTTAGCTAAAGCTAAAGAATTAGATGAACAAAATTATTATGACTTATCTAAAATCACGGATATCATCATGCAAAATAGTTTAGGACAAGAGCTTTGTTTCACACGTCCTAATGAATTGTTAGAAGTAAAGTATCAAGAAGTAATGGTTGGTGAGGCAACAAAAATAGGGGGACATCTTATTCAATCTGCAATGCCTGTTTTAGAACGTACTAGCACTTTAGCGGAAATAGCAAAAAAAGCACCAAATGGGTTATTTACAGCTACTGTGGATCCATCAACATTATCTAAATTTGTAGATGGTAAAACAACTACAATGGTTAGAGATACAGCTAATAAATTGACTGGGCATGCAGGATTTCAATCCATTGAAAATTTTAGTAAAGTAAATCCTTTATTAGCCGTTAATGTTGGTATGCAAGCTACTGCAGCAATTTCAGGGCAATATTATCTACATCAAATATTTGATCAGCTTGATGGGATTAGTTCTAATCTTGAAAAGTTAATAGAGTTTCATCATGATGAAAAAATTGGAATTTTGATAAATGCTAAGAAGAGGTTAGGTGAAATTATTCAAAGAAAAAATGTTGATGAATTTGATATAAAAGAGATACGAGATTTACGTAATAAAATAGGTGAGATTTTTCAAGAATATAAAATTAGATTAGATAGAGAGCGTAAAAATATTGCTAAATTTAAGCCAGAAACATGGTTTGTAGAAAAACGAGTTAACAATTATGGTAAGAAAATTGATGAAGTAAGTTTCACAATTCAAGTTTGCTTTGAAGCTGATAGATTGAGTATGAAAGCTAAATTAGTGGAAATTGCTGTACGTATGCAGTTTAACTATATAGATCCTATGCTTGAAGAACTTTTTTGTCAGCTTAAAGATAATTATGATAATAGTTTTAGTATTTCAATTGATGATAATATTGAAGAAATTTTTGATTCAATTAACTCAAATGCAAAGAAAATTGTTGGGGATGGAAAAGACTTTGTTTTTATAGACAAGAATCCAAAAAAACTTTTAAAGTATATTTCTGACAAATCTAACTGTTTAGAAAAGCAACTTAATTCCAAAACTGGTGACAATATAATTTATCAAGCTTTATCTCAACGGAATGAGCAACAAGAAGTACTTATAATGATAGATGAAGAACTTCAGGGGCAACGAGTTTTTATTCCAGTAGTTGAAAAATAGATGTAGTTTTGGATATTTGTTAGATACTGTGATTTTTAGGATGCTATTGTAATAAGAAAAGTATCTAAACGCTCAATTTTAAAAACAAGTATATTATACTAGCAATAATTATAACTTAACAAAATAAATTGTGATGAATAAAGCCTTCAAATTTAATTCAAAATATTTGAGGGTTTTATTGCTTACAATTTTAGATTAATTGGAAGCAATAAATAGAAGAAGTCAAATTTTAAAAAATGCTTGCATAAGTATTAAATTAGCATAGAAAATCTGTTCGTTTCAAGATGTTAAAACTAGTATTTAAGCATTTTTTTCAGAAGTATAACTTGCCACCAAGGGGATACCAGATACTTGCGACATCTTTATTGTACTCTCAAGGCACGTTGAGACAGTAGTATTAATGTCAAGAAAGTTGTCCTAATATAATAAAGTTTTGACTTTCCTAATAAAGTCTTGACTCTGTTGCAATAAACATTTGATTCCACCATATTTTCCCACTAAACCATCACCCTTCTCCTCCTCCTTTTCATCTTCTTCTTGAAAAAAGAGAGAAAAAAGAGAGAAAAAACAAGAGGAAAAGATTGAATAAAAGAGAGAAAAAAGCAGGAAGAAACAAGAGGAAGATATGAAGCAGTGCCAATTGTACTAATGTTGGGATTTCAAGTCTTGTAGGCGACTGTGGAGCCTTAGAATGAGATTGATAAGGGTGAATGAAGAGTGGGAAAAGAAGATGGGAAAAGAGGAAAGAATGAGAAAAAACAAGAGGAGAAGATGAGGGGAAGATCGGGCGAGAGTATGATAAATAGTCAAAACTTTATTAAAATTTTAATAAAGTTTTGACTATTATTTTGATGAATTTGAGAATTTGAAATGAAAAAAGAGGGAAAATCGTCAAGACTTTATTCAAATTTTTGACGAAGGTATCAGGGTTTGAGGGGTGTCAAAAGTCAAAACTTTATTGCAAAGGGACAGCAATGGAAAAATAAGCCAGAAAGCCCGCTGTTTCAAGGCGTTTTCAGAATTAACAGTCGGAGAAGATGACCGGAGGCAAACGCTCTATGAGAATTTATCCACGGTGCTAAGACGAAGTCGAATTTTAGACTTTCACATAGTTTAGGCTGCGGATTAGATGTCAAGGTCGGGAAGGCTTGAAAACAAAGGATTTGCAGCAAGTCAAATCACTATTTGACGAGATGTTAATATGAGTTGCTTGTGGCAATGGCTGATGTGGGACTAAAATGACTGTGAAAGGAGGTTTTCGCTAATGCTAAACGAAAACATTAAAGCAATCAGAAAATCAAAAGGACTTTCGCAGGAAGAACTTGCTATCAAGCTAAATGTAGTTCGACAAACAGTCTCTAAATGGGAAAAAGGTTTGTCAGTTCCCGATTCCGAAATGTTGATGTCTATATCGGAAGTGTTTGAAATACCTGTAAGTACTTTGCTTGGAGAAACTATTGACCCTACAAAGGCGGATGACTTAAAGGCGATATCTGAAAAGCTTGAAGTCATAAACTCGCAGCTTGCTCAAAGAAAGGTGGCAAGGTGCAATATTCTTCATTGGCTTTGTATTTCACTATGTGCAGTTATAATAATTGCTTTTGTGGTTTTGATAGTAGCCGATAGTCCTTACTTGGTTTGGGATTATAGCGACCCCGAAACTGCAGTTCTTGGAGTGGGGTTCCACATTTTTGAGTGGTTGTTCATCAGAATAGCTCCGTTTGCATTGATTGGAGCAATTGTTGGAGTCTTTATAACTCGGGAAAAAGTATAAAATGGCTCTGCTTTTGCGAGCACAGAGCACAGTTTAAATACTACTGAGACAACGAATAAAAGCAAGCCACCCTATAGGTAAATGACTTATCAGGGCAGCTTGCTTTTATTCGTTGATATCGACGCTTACGCCAGAGGTTTAGCCTTAAAACTTGCAAACCATTTAATTTAATAACTTTGCAGTTAATGCAAAAAATGTCACAAATTCGGAGAAAAAATTCAGTTTTTATGATAAACTACTTAAAAACAGGAGTGGTTGGAAAATGAGAAAGAACTACTTTGCAAAGGTTTTAAAATATATAAGAGATTTATAGCATAGAGACAGGAATTAGAAACCTTTAAGATAAGTAGTCAGGGTAAAAAAGAACAATATAAACAGTATAAAAGAAGTAAAATATAGAGTTAACAAATTAGAACCAGCTGAGATCTGGCAAAACTATGAAGGCTATAAAAGTATGGAAGTATATGAGAATTTCTTTATAATGAATAATGTGGGGTCTGAATTAAGATTTATAAAATTTCATCAAACTAATCAAAATAATAAACGGACTCAAATAATGATAATAACTACAAGTATGAATTTAGAACCTAATACAATATATAAGATAATAAAAGCAAACAAAGATATCGAAAATTCCATCTTCCATAAGCTTAAAACAGAATGTGGCCTTAGCCATTGTTATGTACATGGTGGAAATGCAATTGAAGTAGTCTTATGTTTAATATTCTTAGCTTTGAATTATTTAGAATTATTTTATTGCAGAAGAATAAGGAAATCGATAAATACAAGGATAGAATTGATTAGGCAGTTATATAAAGGTTTGTATTTATTGAAATATAGCCCAGAAGTAATTATAAATGCAGTATAAAACACAAACAATAAAATAAAGTGCTATTTTTGGGGGAGGTATACTCAAAATCAAGTAATAGCATTTTATAACATGTAAAGTCTAAGTAATTATTATAAAAAACAACAATAATAAATTTTAAATTCCAAAGGCTAAACCTCTCGATTATCGCCGCCGGAAGAAATATTAAGAAAACGGAGACAATAAGTTTACGAAAAAAATAGATAAATATATTTATTTATTTATCTATTGACTATCACCCTGGGTGTTAGATTATGATTATTTTGAGGTGATAGAAATGTTAATTAACCAAACAAGCAAAAAAACAAATTTGACAAAAAAAGCAATTGAGTATTACACAGAACAAGGATTGATTTCGCCAGTTATTTTAGAGAATGGTTATAGGGGTTTTAGTGAAGATGATGTAGAGGACCTGTATTTGTCAACCGAAAACTGTACCATATTCCAATCGAAAACTGGTCCACTTAAGAAAAAAATTAATTGGTCTTTTCTAACCATTCTTTAGTTTCTTTTATTCGATAAGAGCTTCCATTCATGTT
>Ga0265295_1006795_pt1 | contig 13603 bp, 8 predicted proteins | sample Munlansysbiofilm_FD_192503 | JGI IMG/M metagenome (GOLD analysis project Ga0265295, IMG submission 192503) | Leachate microbial communities from a municipal landfill in Southern Ontario, Canada - Methane capture system biofilm | ecosystem: Engineered > Solid waste > Landfill > Unclassified ... | reverse complement strand
CACTCTATTCATCACAGCCCTGTTGCTAACCTCACCTATGCTTTTTGGCCAGACAAAGACACAGGTGAATAAGATCATCGAAACCGGACAAACAGACAATCGTACCATGGAGCATCTGGATATTTTATGCAACCGTTTCGGCGGGAGGCTGATTGGCTCCAATGCGTATGACAACGCAGCGGAATGGGCGGCCTCGAAATTTGAAGAATGGGGTATGGAGGTGATAATGGATTCGGCCGGGGTGCTTCCAGTAGGATTCAACCGTGGACCCTGGTTTGGAAAACTTATTGCAGAAGAAGGCATGGTACTGCATTTTGCTACCCCTTCCTACACCGTCGGAACCAAGGGCATTCAGCGGGGCCACGTACTAATTGAACCACAAAACCGCAATGCATTTGAACGGATGAAAGGAGCGCTCAAAGGCGCATGGGTGCTGATTGAAGGGACCAATGAAGGGTGGCCAATCGATTTCTCGGAAGAAGCAACCAAGAAAAGAGATTCCATTATTCGGCGAAACGAAGAAATTGCCGTAAAAAACAGTAAAATAAGGCAATTTAACTTTGAAAACAGAAATACCGATTCAGTAATAAAAGAAGAAATACCCTATCTGGAAGAACCCGCACTCTTCTATAAAGAGATGGTTGAAGCCGGTATTCTGGGAATAATTCAAAAATCAGAACTCCCGATCAGAGCGCTCTACGACCGAAAAAATATCAATACACTGAGTTTTTATCATCTCCCCGAAGTTCCTGATATTAAACTCAACAGGCATCAGTACGAAAAAATCTATCAAATGGCCAAAGAACGCCAGTATTTTGAACTGGAATTTGATATCCGGAATCACTTCAGGCTAGGGCCGGTACCTTACCATACAGTAATCGGAGTTATTCCAGGAACGGAATATCCCGATGAATATGTGATGTTAGGCGGACATCTTGACGCGTATGATGTAGCCACCGGTGGAGTCGACGATGGCAATGGGGTGGCGGTAACCATGGAAGCGGCCAGACTAATAATGGAATCAGGGGCCAGACCAAAACGAACTATACTGGTGTGCCTGTGGGCCGGTGAAGAATTCGGGCTCCTGGGCTCCAGAAGCTGGATTGAACGAAATCAGGAAAAACTGGACCATATCTCTAACCTCTTCAATCGCGACGGAGGACCACTTGTAACGACCAGCCTGAGCGTTACAGAAGCCCAAATGAAAGACTTTGAAAAAATTTGCGAACCCCTGAACCGCATCAACCCCGAATTCCCCTTTGAGCTTAAAACCCGCGAACCCTCCACTCGCCCTGAAAAAGCCTGGGGAACCGACAGCGGGCCATTCGCTGTTGAAGGCGTACCAACCCTTGAATTCCGATGTGAAGATATAAAAGGTTATAACTTTAACTACCATGAAATCTGGCATACCGAACGCGACCTCTACAATAAAAGTATTCCCGAGTACCTCGGGCACAGTGCAGTTGTTACTGCCCTCGTTGTGTTGGGTATCGCCGACCTTGACCACCTGCTCTCAAGAGAAGGCCTTTTCAGGGAGTAACTAATAACAGGGAGAACCAGTCATCGTAACCCTTAAGTACTACAGTAACAACAATAATTTTCACCCGGTGAAAACGGGCATTTTTTATATATTTGCTCATAATGTTACACGAACCTTAATTATATGAGCACTCCTGGCAAAGCCCTCTCCGCACTCCTCATATTTTTGGTGCTATCTTCTGCAGCTTTCGCTGGAAGAAAATTTAAATCACTGGAAAAAAAAGATAACTGCGTAACCATTCAGGTAAATGATGGAAAATACATTCTTACCCCATATTCCGATAAAATCATTCATATTGCTTTCCTGGAAAAAAAAGGAATAAACAAAGATTTTTCCTTTGCGGGAATTCTATCTCCCGGAAATGTGCGCTATCAGGTCACAGAAACCTCCGACTCCATTTTCGTGGTTACTTCCGGCGTGGCAATCCGTATGGGTAAAAAACCCTTTGGAATAAGTTATTATTATAAAAACAAAAAATTGTTGACGGAGGCACCAAATCGCAAATGCCTAACGTCTAACTTTAGTATAACCGAAGACGAAGTACTTTACGGAGGTGGCGCACGTGTACTGGGAATGAACCGTCGCGGCAACCGCCTGCAACTCTATAACCGGGCCCATTACGGATATGAAACCCGTTCGGAACTTATGAATTACACCCTGCCCCTGTTCCTCTCTTCGAACCGCTATGCCGTACTTTTTGATAATGCATCAGCAGGCTATCTCGACCTCGACAGCCGGGGAAACAATACAGTGACCTACGAAACAGTAAGCGGAACCTTAAATTACTACCTCATTGCCGGGGACGACTGGTATGACCTCACAAATAATTATACTACACTTACCGGGCGCCAGCCCCTTCCACCACGCTGGGCACTGGGAAATTTCGCCAGCCGTTTCGGATATCATTCGCAAAAAGAAGTAGAGGAAACGATTGCTCTCTTTTTTGAACATTTAATCCCTGTGGAAGCAGCAATTATTGATATTTACTGGTTTGGAAAAGGAATTTTTGGTGCCATGGGGACACTGGCGTGGCAACGTGACAGCTTTCCGGAGCCGCAGCGTATGATAGCAAATCTGGCTGAAAAAGGAGTAAAAACCATTCTGGTTACCGAACCTTTTATTCTGACCACATCGAGCCGTTGGGAAGAGGCAGTTTCGGAAAAAGTACTGGCAACCAACGGGAAAGGCGAACCCTATACATACGATTTCTACTTTGGCAACACCGGATTGATTGATATTTTCAACCCACAGGCCCGTGACTGGTTTTGGAATATTTACCGTGAATATACGCTGCAAGGCATTGAAGGATGGTGGGGCGACCTGGGCGAACCAGAAGTACATCCTGCTGATTTACAACATATTAACGGCAGCGCCGATGAAGTACACAATGCCTATGGCCATGAATGGGCCAGTCTTATTTATAACGGCTACAAAAAAGATTTTCCCGATCGGCGACCTTTTATTCTGATGCGGGCTGGATATGCCGGATCACAACGATACGGAATGATCCCTTGGTCAGGCGATGTGAACCGCAGTTGGGGCGGACTGGCACCACAGCCTGAAATAGCCCTCCAAATGGGCATACAGGGCCTGGCTTATATGCATTCTGATTTGGGAGGATTTGCCGGCGGTGATACCATCGACAACGAACTTTATATCCGATGGCTTCAATACGGTGTTTTTCAACCCATCTTCCGGCCACATGCACAGGAACATATCCCCCCTGAACCGGTATTTCAAATCGATTCTACCCTGCAACATGCAAAAAATGCCATTGACCTGCGCTATAAACTCTTACCTTATAATTATACCCTGGCCTATGAAAACAGCTGTTCTGGAAAACCTCTGATGCGCCCCCTGTTTTTTGACTATCCCGATAATAATCATCTGCTTACCTACGATTCGGCCTACTGCTGGGGGGATGCCTTTCTGGTGGCACCGGTAAAACAACCCGGAGTAAAGGAAATGAAAATATACCTCCCCGGAAACCAGCACTGGTATCATTTCTATACCGGAGAAACCTTCATGGGCGGAAGTTATGTAACAATTCCCCTCTCCATCCATGCGATCCCTGTCTTTGTTAAAGGAGGCTCCTTTATTCCCATGAATACTTCCATAGGAAATACCTCCCGGTATTCCCTACACGAGATGGAATTGCATTATTATGCCGATCCACTGGTACCCGATGCTGCCTATACCCTCTATGATGATGACGGAACTACTCCCGATGCCGACGAAAAAGGAATTGCAACCCGCTATATTTTCAACGCTCACCACAACGATTCGATACTCCTTATAAAAGCATCCAAAAAGGGAAAATCAGATTCTATCAATTCCATTCTTTTAACCCTCCATAACCGAGAGAAAATACCCGTTTCAGTCACCGACTCATTGGGAAGGGAAATGGAATTCCATTACAATCAAAAAGATAAAACAGTCAAAACCCGACTGTTACTCAACACCACTACCGAATGCACAATTCACTATGAATAAACCCAACGTTTTATGAACCACCGAATTCTTCCCATCGCAATTTTTATTCTTTTTTACGCCTTTGCCATCAACGGGCAGGAAGTGCAACTGGATACCGGTACAGGTACCCTGTATGGGACACTGGTGATTCCGGAAAACACATCCCCTGAGATACTTGTGCTGCTCCACGCTGGCTCAGGACCTACCGATAGAGACGGCAATCAGGCATTCATGAAAAATAACAGCCTGAAACTAATAGCTCAAGCACTGGCAGAAAACGGAATTGCCTCACTGCGTTATGATAAACGAGGCATTGCTGCAAGCAGTGCGGCAATGATATCGGAAGAAACGCTGCTTTTTGAAGATTATGTTAACGATTTGCGCGCCTGGATCGAAAAAATGAGCAGAGAATACAAATTTAAATCTTTGGTAGTAGCAGGTCACAGTGAAGGCGCATTGATCGGTCTGCTGGCTTGTAGAGACAACCCACAGGTAAACCGGTACATCAGCATTGCCGGGCCGGCACGCCCAGCCGATGAATTGCTGCTTAGCCAATTAAATGATCAGGGACCCGGTGTAGCAGAAATGGTAGCACCCTATATTAATGAATTAAAACAAGGGAATAGGATCAGCAATATTCCTGCTTCACTGAGCGCTCTTTTTAGGCCTTCGGTACAACCTTATCTGATTTCCTGGTTTCGCTACACACCTGCCCAAGAAATTAAAAACCTGACGATCCCGGTACTTATCCTACAGGGCAACAAAGACATACAAGTAGCAGTAAGCGAAGCAGAAATGCTACACAATGCCGCGCCTGACAGCCGACTCGTTGTGATTAAAAACATGAATCACGTATTAAAAAAAATTAAAACAACGGATAAAAAAGAACAATTAAAAAACTATGGCCAGCCCAATATTCCGTTGCATAAAAAATTAACCAAAGCGATAATCCGGTTTCTACTGGAATCACAATAAAAAAACCGGAAACAGAATACAGCGGACATTGAATACGATAACTGACAGCCCTGACCCATGAAAAAACCATTTTTGATGCTCCTGCTGCTTTTTTCCTTGCTCGCCAACGCGCAGGAGAATTGGGCACCAACACCAGGAATAACCATCTCCAGGATACTCTATAATCCCATTACAACTCCCTACAACTATGAGGTAGCCAATGCAGTATACGATGAAATTGAACCTGTGGCGAATTATCAACTCGGCATCTCGCTTCCCTTGAATGAAAGGTTTTCGCTTGGGTTATCCTATCGTAAACATTGGGTTATCCGTGATATTACCTATTACGAAAGTACGCTGGAAGGAGATTCAGTATATGATGACTGGTATTCGCTCTATAAACATTACAGCAATTCAGATATTCAAATTCGAGCTTACAACCATTATTTTGGAGCGCATGCAACCTATAAAATACTCAGCAAATCGCATTTTTCATTCACCGGGGATGCAGGAATTCATTTTCTTTTTACTTCCTTTAGAGAAAACACATTTCATCGTTATGGGGTGTATTATTATGGAGACTGGGATGATAATTTTATTGAAGTAAAAAAAATACTTCCCGGAGTAAGCCTCAGCCTTGAGGCCACCTACCTTCCCGCGAAAGATTTAGGGCTTTTCGTACGCACCACCGGCCTTTGGGGAGGAAAAACCATAAATTCGAAAAGTCTTGCTTATTTTTCGGCAGATGCAGGCGTAAGGTTCTCATTCTACAAGGATACCGCAGCATACAGCAGGCGACATACCCTAATGGCCGGTATCGGGCTTCCGTTCAGTCTCAGCTATGAACGAATTATGCTGCACAGAAAACTAATCCACTCAGCCAGAATTTTCGTCAATAATTACATCTTTTATGAAACCGTACCGGGAATTGCCTATAATATCAGAGTTGGAAAAAACAAACATTTTCTCCTCGGTGAATTATTTGCTGTTTTTACGGAGAATATGCATACAGGAGGAGCCTTCGGGTATGTCTTTTCTGGTAAAAACGGGCTGTTCCTTCGTGCTGATTATGGCTATATGTATAACGACGACAGTTGGTTACTTAATTTGCAATTCCACGCTGGATATAGTTTTTAATAGGAAGAAAAAAAACAATGAAACCCATCTACTTCTTACCCGGAAAACACTGCAGTTCGCTAATTAAAAAATATGAATACTTAAAATCAGAGGAAACGGTTCATATTATTGACAGATACATTCCCAGAGGCGATGCAGCCCTTGTATTTAATTTGGAAGGAGCGGTTCATGTGCGCAAAGAGAATGGGGAAAGAGAGGCCCTGCCCGAATATTTCGTAACACCAAACGTTATGCAGCCACTCATTATTGAAGTTTCAGGAAAAATGAAAAGCATTATAGCAATCTGTTATGCCTCGCGTCTTTCAAGGCTGCTAAGTATTTCGCTCAAGCCCATACCCGGAAAAAATTTTATCACGCTGGATTCGGTTCCGACAACCAACCTGGTAGCGCAGTTGCGCCTAGCCAATGATCCGAAAACCATGATCGCCCTTTTTGAATCCTATTTGTCATCCACCTGTCTTATGACTTCCTATATTCCGGATACAATCGATAAAATCTATGATTCGATATCGGCCCGCGCCGTGCTAACTCCCCTGAAAGAGATCACAGGTCTGAAAGGGGAAAACGAACGTAGCCTGCGCAGAAAATTTCTTAACCGCACCGGAGTTAGTGCAAAAACCCTGTCGCGGATTATTCGCGTTAACTACCTATGGGATCAGGTAGAAAAAAAAGAAGCCGTCAACTACCAGGATTTAGTCTTTGAAGGGAAATACTTTGATCAGGCGCATTTTATCAAAGACTTCAAATCGATTCTTGGAGAGACACCCGGACAATTTTTTAGAAGGAATCGTGAAAATGTAAAGCTTATTTCAGGAAAATAGTCGTGTTGACCATTTTTTACAATCGTTTGGATTGGGGAAAGTGTATTCTTGTATCACATACACAATAATATTAACTCCTTAATACACTGAATGATGAATAAAACAAAATGGTCAGCCCAAGGCATCATTGTATTGTTATGCCTGGGCATCTTCCTATTTTCAGGCTGCACCAAGCCAGGGACAGAAAAACAAATTCTGAGTTTTGTATTTAATGAACTCGATCCTCCGGTGGAGGGAATAATCAATGAACCGGCACATACAATTGCAGCAACCGTGCCGACAGGTACGGATGTAAGCGGGCTTGCGCCCATAATAACCCTTTCAGACCAGGCAGAGGTAACGCCTGAGTCAGGGATTCCCAACGACTTTTCTATGCCTGTATCCTATACAGTTACCGCTGAAGATGGAAGTGAAGTCATCTATATCGTTACGGTTACGATCGAAGGTGGAGGTTCCTCCGACGATCCACAGTACCTTGAAGGGGAAATGTCGGAAAATACCACATTGAAAAATCGTAACAATGGCATTGATTATATTATCAACAACTGGCTTTATGTAGACGGGAATGCCATGCTTACAATAGAAGCAGGTGTTACCATCGCTTTCGCATCGGCATCATCAGGTATCGATATCCATGAAAATGCCGGAATTCATACGGCCGGAGCAGAAAATAACCCGGTTGTTTTTACAGGCCCCGTAAATAACCAAAATCCCGGTTCATGGTACGCTCTGATTATCCGTTCAGCCCGAAACGACAATGCCTTGGAATACACGTCATTTCTGAATGGTGGCGCATCGGTCGATTTTGGGATCATTGAAATCGAATGCGGAGCAAAAGTAGCTATGCGTAACTGCCTGATCAGTAATTCATCCGGATATGGAATCTTCTTCCACAATGCGACAGGCGATCTTATCGCTTTTGAAAATAATGAAATCTCAAACTGTGCAAAAGGCCCAATTTATGCCAGCGGACTGCATCAAACCCGAATGTGTGATTTATCCAACCTGATGCAGGACAACCCCGTTCCCTACATCCGCGTAAGTCAATCAGATATCGATGAAAACCTCACACTGGAAGCCACAACCGTACCCCGCTTTATCGATGAATACGACATATATGTAACCAAAACCCTTACACTTGAAGCAGGTGTTACCCTCTATATGAACGCCGACCGAAGCATTGACATCAACGAGTCTACCGGAAAACTCATCATCAACGGAACGACAGATCTTCCGGTTATTCTTACCCGTATGCCCGGTGAAACCTACTTCTGGGGAGGCATCTATGTCCGCTCTGACATTGGCACCACCCTGCAACACTGCCACATTGATTATGCCGGCCGATTTGATGAAGAAGCCGCTGTCTGGCTTGGATGGGATGCAGGTATCACACTCTCCGATGTGGAAATTGCCTATTCAAAAAATTATGGATTCGCGCATGGAGAAGAATATTCCATAACCCACAGCAATGTAATATTTACTGATTGTACGCTGGAGAATGTATATAATTATGAAACCGGTGAAGTATCGGATACACTACCCTAACAACGAACAAAAATAACTAGTGGAGAAAACAGGCGGAGAGAGATTCTTTGTCTGTTTTTTTATTAAAAAGCTAAACCGATTTAGTATTTTTACTTACTTTGTAAATAAATCTACAATTCAAAAAAAACCATCAAGGGCTAATACATCAAAAAATATGGGGAGATTTATTATTATTAATTTGATTTTCATCTTTTTAAGTTCATTTTCTTACGGCCAAAACCGCACCATCAGGGGCACAGTAACAGCTGACGACGACGGGCAGCCGCTTCCCGGCGTTACGGTAATAAAGAAAGGAACTTTTTATGGAACAACCACCGATTTCAACGGCCGGTACAGTCTGGATAAACTTACGCAAGACGACACACTGCGATTCTCTTTCATGGGATATATGCCAACAGAAGTAGCCATTGGCGACAAGGAGGAGATCAATATCAAACTGACCGCTTCAGCGCGGAATCTGGATGCAGTGGTCGTTACCGCCTTAGGAATAAAACGTGAAAGCAGGGAAATCGGATATACGACCGAATCGTTTACCGGAGAAGAAATTGAACGCAGCAACTCCAACAGTGTGTTAACAGCGCTAAGCGGCCGCTCGGCCGGAGTACAAATCTCCTCGCCCGATGGTGTGGACGGTGGCACCACACGGATTACCATTCGTGGAAACAACAATCTGACCTCCACCAATCAACCCCTGATTGTCGTCGACGGCGTTCCGCTGGAAAACGACCCCGGCCTGACCGATATTGGACGGGGGCAGGACTGGGGTTCGGCCATCAATAACATCAATCAGGCTGATATTGAAAGTATTAACATTTTAAAAGGACCTACCGCAGCTGCACTTTACGGTTCCAGGGGAGCCAACGGTGTGATGCTGATTACTACCAAAAGAGGCAAAAAACAATCCGGAATTGGTATTAATTACAATGTATCGTATAAATACATCCATCCTTACCGTTACCGGGATGTTCAAAACACCTATGGTGCCGGTGGTCCACTCACTACTGCAGAACCTACCCTGATGACCGACGAAAATGGAACCTTTATTTATCCCTCATCCATCCATACCGAAAATGGCCCTTTTGGACAATCCACCTCAGCGCTTTTCGGCTATTACGGAACTGCAGCCTCATGGGGGCCAAAAATGGAAGGACAGATGATACGATGGTGGGATGGCGAAATGAGGCCTTACTCCCCACAACCTGACAATCTTAAGCGCTATTTTCATGATGGACACACAACCACACACAATGTCTCCTTTTCCGGTGGAAGTGACAAGGGTACTGTTCGTGTTTCACTAACTCGCACCGACCATGACGCCATAATCCCCAACAGTAACTTCGATCAGACTACGGTGAATTTTGGATCAAAATTAACAATCAGCGATAAAGTAAAAGCCGATGTTTCCGTTAGTTATATCAATTTCAACAGGCTTAACACACCCAATCTGGGAGAATCGTACAGTTCATTCAGCAAAGGAAGTCTTTACAGCTGGCCCAGAAGCTGGAAAGGACTTGAATCGCAGTACTATGCCAACCCCGACGGCACACGGAACGAATGGGACGGTAATTATCCTTTCTGGTACCTTTCACCCTACACCTGGTGGGAATTTTTCAATAACAATACCACACTGACACGGGATAAAGTAATGGGCGCTTTTGCCCTGGTTTACGATATAACCCCATGGCTACAGGCAACAGGACGGGTGGGTATGGATTTCACGTTGAACCAATATACGACCCATAACAATCCAACAGATGGAGCAGGACTCCTGAATGGTTTTTATGAGAATGAGCTGGGACGCGATAAAGTACTCAACAACGAATTTCTGATCACAGCACACAAAGAAAAAATCTTTAACACCGACCTTAACGTTAAATGGTCGGTAGGCGGAACACAGTGGCAACGCAGAAAATACGGGCTGCGGGGAAAATCAGGGCAATGGGTTGACCCCTGGCTTTTTAGTATGAGCAACTACGAAGACCCCACCCAGATCCTTTATACCGATCCTTCACGGATCCGCGAATTCTGGTATGAAAAAAACATCAACTCCCTGTATTCATTTCTGAACCTCAGCTACAACGACTACTTGTATATGGAGCTCACCGGAAGAAACGACTGGTCATCCACCTTACCACCAAATGCAAATGCGTATTTCTATCCTTCGCTTTCGATGAGTTTCATTCCGACAGAAGCTTTCCGGTTTGGTACGGAATGGTTTAATTTCTGGAAAATTAAAGGATCAGTAGCCAAAGCAGCCACCGATGCCGATCCGTATGCACTCGACTTTGTTTATTCCACCAACACTTTCGGAGGCACACAAACCGCTGCATTGCCTTCGACTATTCCGCCCATTGCCCTGGCCCCACAATGGGCTAAATCGTATGAGGCAGGAACAACCCTAGGTATGCTGAACGACAAACTCAATATCGATTTCACCTATTATTATATCCTCTCCGATAACCAAATTCTTACTTTACCAACACCCTCCTCGAGTGGGGCAAGCGGAATCGTGATTAACAACGGTATTTTAGAAAACAGAGGTTTTGAATTCATCATGGATTATGCCCTCTTGGATCAACCCGGTAAGGTGCTAAAAACCGGTTTTAATCTTAGCCATAATAAAAACAAAGTGGTAAGCCTTGGCGACAATAGTGAACCACTGCTTATTGGAGATATCTGGGGGTTAAACGGCCCTGCCATTGCCGTCAGGGCCGGTGACGACTATGGAACAATTATCGGGTATGACTACGTTTATCATGAAAACGGACAACCCCTGATCAACGACGACGGAACTACTTATAAAATTACCGAAAGCCGTGTTCCGATCGGCAATGCATCGCCCGATTTTATTGCCGGATGGAACACTCGCTTCTCCTGGAAAGGATTCACAATCACCACACTGATCGATACCAAGTGGGGTGGTGATATTTATTGCGGATCGTATGTTATCGCCCTTCAGACCGGACAAAGCCCGCAAACACTTGCAGAACGCAATGGCGAAGGACTCCCCTACACCGATGAAGCAGGGATAACGCGAAATGTCGGAGTATTACTGCCCGGGGTTTATGACGATGGTACAGTGAATGATAAAGTGGTGCACTATTACTTCAAATATATGCCCAATGCCGGCGGGTGGGGTATGTTCATCACCAAACCGGGGATTCTGGAAAATACCTGGATAAAAATGCGGGAAGTAACCCTATCGTACCAAGTGCCGGAACGATTCAAAAACAGGCTTAAAATATTTCAGGCACTCCATATCACCTTGGTGGGACGTGACTTATTTTATATCTACTCCTCATTACCCGATCGGATTAACCCGGAAGGAATTATGGGAGCCGGCAATGCCCAAGGCCTTGAATGGGCCTCCTTTCCCGGTACACGCTCGTTCTCAGTAGGTTTTAATGCTTCCTTTTAAATTTCAGCACAATGAAACACACAATAAAATGCTTTACTGCTGCAATGCTCACAATAGCTGCGCTGATGCTGGGTTCCTGCACGAAAGATTTTGACACTATTAACCGGAACCCCTATTTTTCAACAGTGACTACTATCGGGCCCCTGTTCAATACAGTGGTGGAATCGTTGAAACTGGGATGGAATGAACAATTTTATGTGCATAACGAGGTATTATACGGACAAACACAACTGGCCGCCTTAACACGCGAAGCCTGGTCGAATCTCAGCCTTGGCTCCGAAGAAATCTGGAAAGAGTATTACAGGGCGCTGGCCCATATTCGTGACATCGAAGCACGGATCACTGCCATGGAAAGCACTAACGCTCCGGATTCATTGAATAATGTAAAAGGAATGCTAAAAATTCTTACAGCTTATAAAACCTTTCGGGTGACCGATTTATTTGGAGATATCCCATTTTTTGAAGCAGGACGCGGATTTCAGGGATTAGATTACCTTCATCCGGCGTACGACAGTCAACAGGAGATCTATCTGTTTCTGCTTGACGAACTCAAATGGGCCACCGATAATATGTCGGAGAGTTATTCATGCGAAAATGGGAGCCCCATGGTTTCCATTGCCGGATATGATAAACTGTTCGACGGAGATATCAGGAAATGGAAAAAATTCGCCAACTCCCTGCGACTGCGGCATGCCATGCGAATTAGTCGTGTTGCCCCGGAAAAAGCCGGAAAAATCATTCAGGCGATTATTGAGGGGAATCTTCCGGTAATTGAAGAAGGGGAAGACGTAGTGATGATGCCACGAACACAGAACTGGCTGAAAGAGAGCACCAACTGGTCGTTCCGCGAGCATAAAAACCTGCGTATGGGTAGCAATTTCTGGCATGCTGTAGCCATACACGACAGTCTGGACGGTAGCGGCATCCAGGACCCAAGGGCTTATCTCTTTTATGAAACCAATAACTCGAACCAATGGGTTGCCTTTCCCCAGTGCCCTGATGTTAACACACCCCCCTCCGGGGGTATGCCCTACCAACTGCACCGTGATGTTAACTATACGATAAAAGGCAACGACTGTATCTATTCTCCCTTCAATTACTATCTCATACGCGACGAAAATGATATTCCGGAAATTATTCTTACAGCGGCAGAATATTATTTCATAAAAGCAGAAGCATACTTTTACGGAATTGGGGTTACTGCCGATGAGAACCTTGCTGCCGGTGCATGCTTTGAGGGTGTTATTGCTTCCCTAACCTTTTGGAATACCATGAAAGAAAATAGTGCTATCTGGCTATTTACTGCTCCCGGATATGAAACTTTGAATCCGTATGATCTGGCCAACCAGATTTTCTTTACGGAAGATAAAGCAACAGAAATCAGTAAACAGCGATGGCTCGACTTATTCCGGCAGCCCTGGGAGGCCTACGCACTCTGCCGAAGGACTGAAAATACACCCCGAGAAGGCGAAGCGCTGACTTTCCTGAGGCTACCCTATCCTCCTTCCGAATCAGAATATAACAGTGAACAGTGGGCCCTTCAAACAGCAACTATGGGCGGTGACCTGACCACCATAAATGTATGGTGGGACCAATAATTATATCGTAACCTAAAATCTATACCATGAAAAAAACAACTTTTTTCTTCGTACTCCTGGCTACAGTATTGATTCTCCCATGGCGTACTTCAGCACAAACGAACCAATATCTGCATTT
>Ga0265295_1006793_pt1 | contig 13607 bp, 13 predicted proteins | sample Munlansysbiofilm_FD_192503 | JGI IMG/M metagenome (GOLD analysis project Ga0265295, IMG submission 192503) | Leachate microbial communities from a municipal landfill in Southern Ontario, Canada - Methane capture system biofilm | ecosystem: Engineered > Solid waste > Landfill > Unclassified ... | reverse complement strand
CAACCCAAAGCAAAGATAATGATTTTTGTTTATGGTGTTTCTTGTAAGCCTAAAAATTGGGGAATGCGGGGGAAAAAAGGGAACACAGATGAGACGGATTGGGCGGATGAACACGGATTTTTTATGGAAGAGGAACACAGATGACACAGATCTAACAGATGTACACGGGTTTTCTGATGTTTTATCTGTGGGATTCTGTTTAATCTGTGTGTTCGGTGTTCAATATGTGTTCCGTGTTCAGTTTTCTTTGTGGCTCTGCGGCTTTGCGTGAAAAACACCTCTCGCCAAGACGCTAAGGCGCAAAGGTTTATCGCTTTCATACAGCTAACTGCGTATTTATAATACACAACGAACAAAGCTATGTAGACAAAAAAACACCAAACTGCCCGAACAATTGTTATTGACTATCATTATTGTTTCATTCACTAATTTACCATTATCAATATTTTCAAAAACAATTACTCAAAATGTTGTATAACATATAAAATAAAAGGTAAATATGAAAAAAAAAAATACGTTTGTATAGAAAATCACTAACATATAATATACCATCTGTCTAACTGTGGGGCTTCAGTTTTGTGCTGGCAAATGATATATCATAAATAAAGCTTCGGCACAAAGTTTTAATAAAGAAAAGTGGTTTCAGATAACAAATTTAATGACTTTAAAACTTTAATCATGAAAACAAAATTCTATCTATTTCTCACTGCTCTAATAAGTTTGGCTGCAGTTTACAGTTGTTCAGAATAAAACAAAATGAATGAAAATGAAAGTAGTAATACAGAACAGATTGTTATTTCAGACATTTTGATAAATGAATTAGCTGAATTACATAATAATTATTTGTATCAAATGATACAAATATTCGATTATGATGCTCTTGATTACATCCAGGAAACAAAACAATGTTTTACATCAAACACTATCGATTTGCTATCTGATAATCAAAAGGCACAAGCATTGAAGAGTTTAGAACTAAAATCTCTAAAAAAATCCAACGGAGGTACCAGCAATTTACCTGTAGAATTCGAAGACTTAATCTCTGCTGTTTCAAATGCAGATTTTGAAAATAGTGAAAAACTGATATTTTTTTTATTAGAATCATATAATTTTTTAGATGATGAACTGTTATCTTGTAAGAAAATAGATAACTCTTTGGATGAAATATTAAAGGAGAGTGAACCCATTTTGCAACATCGAGAACTAATTGTACTTAAATCTTTTATGCAAACAATGAAAGCCTCTTCTCGATTTTGGTTCCCTATAGAACTAGGAGGTATTGGAGTTGGCTATGAACATATTGTTAAAATGAATAAAACGAACAAATCTGATCGACCGTGGTACGCTAACGCATTAATTTCTGACTGCTGCAGTATGGGAATTGGAATGGTTGGTGTTGCAGTAGCTGGTGCACTGGGCCCTGTTGGGTGGACTGCATTAGCAATTGCTGCTGGAGAAGCCATTGCTTCTTCTGGCATTGGGGCTGCCATTTAATCTTTATTAGGGAATGGTTACAATTTTTAATATCATCAAATCGCACTGCATGTTCGATATAGCCACAAGTGAATAATAATTCATCGCGGTAAGGTCCATTTGACTAAAACGTAGTCAACTACTGAATTTAATACCCTAAAATCAATCACATTGCTAATTAAAAATTACACAAAAAAAAACACGGATATGAATAGTAACCTGTTCTTCAAAGTTATTCTATTTTACATATTTGCCTTTTGTTTTACCATGTTTATCTTTAATCTGTATGAGATAATTACATTAAATAATATTAAAATAGAAACCTTTTATCGCGATATGATTAGATCTGCAATGCTCTCTCTAATCTCAACCGTTGGCTTTCAATTAAAAATTTGGCTTGCCTTACGAAATCGTACAAAAAGGAGTTGAAATTTAAGAAAAATAATCGAGCGACACGGAGAATTAAATCATCGTGTCGCTTTGTTCAATAAAAAGAGGGTGTGTTTTAGATCAACGTTTCATTATAGGAAACGTCCAAACTGTCTTAGCACCTTTGCCTTTGGTTATCATCGTCCTGACGTCAGGAAAATGATCGTCAATTTTAGGCCTGCATTAGAACAAGAATCCTTTGCTTTATTGATTACTTTCTCAAAGTTTTCCCATTTGCTATAACTGTCTTAGCCCCTTAAATCATCGGATGAAATTATAGAAAATAATCTATAAATTTACAACGATGAAAAAGAGAACATTTAACAAAGAGGAGAAGCTTCGGATAATCAAAGAAGCTTCCGAAAATGGGATTAGCCAAACCCTTGAAAAATATGGCATTTATCCTGCTTCCTACTATTCATGGAAGAAGAAACTCGAAGAAATGGGTGAAGAAGGGTTCCACCATGGAATGACCCCACAACACCTGAAGAGAATCAGAGAGCTTGAAAAAGAAAACAGTTCGCTTAAACAACTTTTGGCTGAAAAAGAGCTGGAAAACAAACTTAAAGGCGAATTGCTAAAAAAGAAGTATGCCCTGGAGAAAAAAAAGAAATAGTAACGCGATATATCTATCAGGGCATGAGGCGCGACAAAGCACTTGCAATAAGTGGACTCAGCAAACATAAATATTACTACAAACCCTCAAAAAACAAGAGAGGTAGAAAACCTACCGAAACAACTTTTTTGATACAAGGGAGTGATGTTGAACGCGTTGATAATTCAGTAGTTATAGAAGAAATCAAAGAAATCCAGCGAGACCCGGACACCGATTACGGACACCGAAAAATGACCTATGCACTTCTTTTACTGGGGTTTATTATTAATCATAAAAAAGTGTATCGCTTGATGAAGCAACATCAACAGCTTAAACAGAAGAATCGTAGACATACCAGGGAGTTTGTAAAATACCGTAAAGTTTTACCTTCCAAGCCACTGGAGGTTTTAGAGATGGATATAAAATTTGTTTGGGTTGAAGAACATCGTATGAATGCATTTATACTCACCGTAATCGACACCTTTACCCGTGTGGTCTTGGGAAGAAAAACGGCATATTCTTTAAAGCAGAACGCCATAAAGGAATTATGGACGGAAATTATTGAAAATCATTTACAACCAAACGATTGTCTGAAAAAGACCTTGAATATCGAAATCAGGAATGATAACGATAGCCGATTCATTGCCAAATCAGTACAAAAATTCTTTGCAGAAAATAAGTTGCATCAAGTGTTTACGCATCCTTACACACCCCAAGAGAATGGACATATTGAGAGTTTTCATGCTATCCTTTCAGAACGATTAAACCGTATTACCTTTTGGTCTTTGGACGATTTAGAACAATGTCTGATTCTGTTTTATGAGAAGTACAACCTTCATAGAATACACTCTTCAACGGCCTATTTGCCACCTATGGTATTTTGGGAATGTTGGGAAAATGGAGAAATAGAAACCCGTGTTGATGTAAGGAAAAAACAAATTCGGCATAAGTTGCTAAGACCTTATCACGAATTATCGGGCAAAATGAGCCCGAGGGAAGTTCCTTGCCACCCTTTTCAAAGCCCGAAGGGATTTGAATTAAACGAAAAAAACGAAATGTACGGCGCCGAAACATTTCTACAACCATCGGTATAAAAATCACCCTCGGTTGTTCCTTGCCATTGCAAAATTGAGAAATGTTTTTTATGTTTGCAATATCTTCTAAAATTTAGTCCGAACAATAGGGGGCTAAACCAACAGTCAGGCAATTCACTAGTTGCAAACTCAATCCCAAAGCTCCAGCAAATAGGCGTAATGCTCTATTAACTTTAGGTCACGGGCTCATTTTTTTTTACTATTTTTGTGAGTTCGAAAATAGTCTGTAAAATTCAAGATCGTTGTAGAACATTTTATACAAAAAAAAGATAATGAAAAGAATTCCCAATAAAAATAGTGCCTTGTTTCGTTGTTTTTTTAAGTCGGCTTTGCTAGAAACGTTTTCGAAGTCGTTTTTTGCACTAATTATTGTTACTTTGTTTCTGCGTTTCTCAGAATTGGTTTACATGAACTGGATACGCTCCCTTTCAGCAAACTCGCTGATGCCCGAATTATGGGGATTTATTTCCGATTTCGCCGCCCTAAGTAAGTTTGGGGTAGTTTTGCTATTTATAGGTTTCTTGTTCTTTTGGAACAAATGTGTAAAAAATATATTTATTCAAGTTTTGTCTGTTGTTTATATTTTTATTTCTGTTGCCTCGGTATATTTTTTCTTAACAGCATTGGTCTTGTTAGATCATTCGGTGTTTACCTATTCCCTTTCCGATATTTTTGAAACCTTAATATCATCACAATTCGCTTTTTTGACGTATGTTTTTTTTGCAATTCCCTTTGTTTTTTATTTCATGTTTTATTGGCTTGGATCGAAGATAAAGTTTTTACCACAGATTTCCCTTGTTATATTATTGCTTGGCATTGTGGCTCATTTGGTGGTTATAAGATTTCAGAATGATCAGTACGATTTGATACAACAAAATCTTAGAACCAGTAAGGTCGATTATTTTATCACTAAGGGCATGGCCTATTTTTCTAAAAGTACGGAATCTGGTTCCGACAATGAAGATATTCAGAAAAAAGAATTTTTAAAACATCGCCAGGCCGATGGATTTTACAGCAAAGCCACTGGCATGCAGATTGCCAATATTCCCTATGCCGATGTTCCTGAAATGTTTATGTATCCTTTATTGCATAAGAATAATTATTCCCCACTTGATAATTATTTTCAACCTTTCCCAAAAACACCCAATATTGTATTGATCGTGGTGGAAAGTCTTAATGGACGTCTTTTCAATCCAAAAGAGGGTTTTTTAAAACATATGCCTTTTTTAGATTCCTTAAAAAATAACAGCCTCTACTGGTCCAATTGTTACTCCACTAGTGAAAGAACCTTTGGCGTTCTTCCCTCGATTTTGGGTTCGCTACCCTATGGTGAAAGAGGCTTTTCCGAGCTCAATCCTTTACCCGAGCATCTTTCTGTTACCCAGATTTTGAGTCAAAACGGATATTTTAGTTCCTTTTTCTATGGGGGATGGATTTATTTTCAGGGAATGGGAAATTTACTTAAGTATCAAAAAATCGATTATCTATCCGAGTCGTTTCCTTCCCATTATAAACCCATGGACAAAGATAGTAGCGGTTTTGCTTGGGGTTATCCCGATGGCGAAGTCTATAAACGTAGTTTTGAAGTACTCGATTCAGTCAAAAGAGACCCTTTCTTCAATATCTATATGACTGTTTCCACCCACCACCCATTCTCTATTCCCAATAGAGATAAATACTGGAAAAAAATGCAATCCTTAGCCAATAAGAATCCAAAAAGTTTGATCACAAAGGCAATCATGGCAAATCCTGAACCATATATTGCTTTTGCTTATGCCGATGATTGTCTTCGTTATCTATTCAGTGGGTATAAAAAACGAAACTTATATGAAAATACCATATTTATTATTACAGGCGATCATCATGCACATGAAATTGGATCCAAAAACATGCTTGAAATGTTTCATGTTCCGTTAATAGTATACAGTCCAAAACTTAAAAACCCCGGTCATTTCGATGCTGTTGTCAGTCACTTGGATATTGCCCCAACACTTATAAATTTTTTACGAAACCAACAGCATATAACCTCTTCTGAAATTGTTCATTGGATGGGTTATGGTTTAGAAACCAATAACAAAGCCAATAAAAAGTTTATTCCACTCATGCGAAACAATAAGGAAATCGATCTTTGTGTTTATGGGCAATACTTTTACAATCAGGGACATCTTTTTACATTTACCAATGGGCAAAACATTGTGCGAACTACAGACGATGATGTTCATCGCATGATATCCGGCCGGTTAAAATCGTTTGCCATGACCAATAAATATGTTACCCAAAACCAATTTATTGTTTCTCCAAGGATTATATATGCAAATTCAGAATTTAATACCCTTTTGCAATATCCAGAAGATCAGAGATCGAATATCCCGGGACTTCTTAATAAAAGCGACAAGGTGCAATATCAAGATTTAACGCTAGATAATACCTATTTATCGCTTACTTTTGATTTCGACATTAGAATGAAATATTCCGACACCCTCCCAAACCCCGATATTGGGATTCGTATTTATGACACGAACAATCAGTATCTCAACTATTATTACTTTAAAAATGAAAAATATACAACCTCAAAGGGCAAGGTTGGAGAATGGCATAATTACCATATTGTCCGACGTATACCCAATGAAAACCATTTGTTTCAGATGGGGAACAGGTTCGAGTTTTTTATTGATAATGTGGGGAAAGAGATTGAAATTGAGCGATTTAATTTAATTGTAATCGGTGAAAAAATAAAAAAGTCAGATCATTAATACCATTTTCTCTTGTTCCGTTAGCATCGTTTGCTATTATTTTGTTTTTATTCCGGTTAATCGAATGTCCGAGCTTCAATTACCACAAAAGGTTGTCATTTCTACTCCTGACGGATTAACCAATTGGGAGGCAAGACTTTATCGAGTTTCAGATACTATTACTATATTTGAAAAGTCCACCGTACGTATTGTTTTGGCTGATACTGTTGGTCAATTTCCCGGTAACGGTTTAAACGTAATAATAAGACCAACTTGCGACACTCTTAAAGTACAAATAACCAGCAAATCACAAACGATGATAAATCGAATTTTGAGCAAATAATTCCTTAAAATTGTTGAACAATAATGAATCTCAAGCTCCTCGTCTTTTTCTGCATGTTTCTTATAACATCTTGTGCTATCAACCCAACAGATTACAGCATGTATAAACAAAACTTTTTACCTTATCCCTTGGAAACAATAACTGATACCACATATTTCAGCAAGTATCGTGAAATAAAGGCTGGAAAATTGAACGAAATAATCAAAAAAAATAAAACAACGGCTGTTTTCTTGAGTAACATTACATGCCCAAGCCCGGGAAATAAAATTAGAATTTCGGCTTACGAAAAAATAGTCAAGGAGATGGGTAATGTAACCCCGGTGTATGTTTTCTCAGGTTTTAGGATACCAACAATTCATGTGTTTATAATTTTTCGGTTTAAGGTCACATGGAACTTACCATTCGCAAATAATCATGCACTTGTGTGAGATAATGATTATTTGTTCATGGACGTTTCATATGGTTTTAGAAGGAAATGATATTCAGGAAAATATGCACTTCATACATCACACCTACAGCAGCAACATAGGAATCATGGAGCACAACTTCTTTAAAGAGCTGGGCATAGAGCTTAAATCGGACAAGTTCCGCCGCGAGCCTTTAGACTGGGCAATTTTTCAGGACGAAAAACTCATTCAAAAATGCCATTCCGATTTCGAGGGGGTGGAGTTAAGGAGGTTTTTACAATCGTTGAAGACTGTAGAATAGATTCGCTGAACATAAAAAAGTTTGGGGGTGAAATGTATTTACAACAAAATGGCGAGAAAATTGGATTGTAATCGCAAATAAAACGGTATATTTGCGATTACAATCAAAAAAACACGAGTATGATACGAAGAGTTTTGGAGGAAGCCATTGGATTAAACGTCACATCAGAAGGGAAAGCCATTATTTTGCTGGGCGCAAGGCAAACCGGAAAGACGACACTCTTAAAACAGATTCTGTCAACAAGAACCCAGGTTTTATGGCTCAATGGCGACGAAATGGACACCGTAGCATTATTCAACAATGCATCGGCAACAAGGCTTCGTCAATTTTTTTCGGGTTACTCCATTGTTGTTGTCGATGAGGCCCAGAGAATTGAGAACATTGGATTGCGGCTAAAATTAATAACCGATCAAATACCCGAAATTCAGGTAATTGCCACCGGTTCCTCGGCATTTGAACTTTCCAATAAAATTAACGAACCCTTAACGGGCCGAAAATGGGAATATACTCTTTTCCCTTTATCCTTCCAGGAACTTGTAAATGAAAATGGCTTACTTGAGGAACTCCGGTTATTGCCCCAACGATTGTTGTACGGGTGTTACCCCGAAGTTGTTTCCAATCCGGGAAAGGAGAAAAATATTTTAAAGCAATTAACTGACAGTTATTTGTATAAAGATATATTGATGTGGGAACAGATTAAGAAACCCGACAAATTGTTAACACTTTTACAGGCACTTGCTTTTCAGGTAGGAAATGAGGTGTCTTATAACGAGTTGGGAAAACTGGTTGGCCTAGATAACCAAACAGTGGAAAAATACATTGAATTGCTTGAAAAAACATTCGTTATTTTCCGGTTAACGGCTTTCAGCAGGAACTTACGGAAAGAGTTGAAACTTGGACGTAAAATATATTTCTATGACAACGGTATTCGTAATGCCCTCATAGCCAGTTTTTCTTTGCCCGAACTCCGAGCTGATATTGGAGCTCTTTGGGAAAACTATCTTGTAAGCGAACGTGTAAAGTTCTTACAATACAACAATATTTGGACAAATCGCTATTTCTGGCGAACGCAGGATCAGCAGGAAATTGACTACATTGAGGATTTGGATGGTACGCTCTATGCCTATGAATTCAAATGGAATGAAAAGAAAGTTGCAAAACTCTCTAAAACGTTTGCCAATGCCTATCCTCAACACTCTTTCGAAACCATTCATAGGGGGAATTATCAGGACTTTTTACTGCCAATGGTTCCATAATTGAGTCCACTCCGAAAAGAAGGCTATTTTGGGCTAAAGTCCAGTAAGTTGTTGATAATCAATAACCACGGGCTTAAGCCCGTAGTTAGTCAAAACAGCTGATTTGCTGGGCTTTAGCCCAAAACTTGTTCATCAATCCATGTTTTTCGGAGTGGACTCATAATTCTCTGTATTTTTAACTTCCTGTGTTTATTCTATGGTAATTATTCCGTTTATATTACAAACAAATGTAGAGACGCAACATTTTTGCGCCTCTACAATGCATAAAATCGAATTTTTATTGGGCTGTCATTTGATAAGCTAGCCCTTCGGCCACTTTTTCAAAGGCTTCTACTACCTGAATTTCAGACTGATCGTAAATGGACAATCCTTTTTCGGCGGCTTCGCCAACCTCGGCTACCAAAGGAATTTGAGCTAACAGCGACGTTTTCAACTCCAACGCCAGGATGTTTCCACCGCCTTTCCCAAAAATGAAGTATTTTTCATCGGGGTGGGACTTGGGTGTAAACCACGACATGTTTTCAACAACCCCCAAAATAGGAACATTCACCTGACTTTGACACTTTAAAATAGGTCATTTTGTAAATGACTGTAAAGCAATGCTTTGTGATTTTTGCGACGCCATTTAGGGTGTCGCATTAATTTTTTTTCTAAATTTGCCGCATGTATGTACGCAGAAAACCAAATAGATCAGGAAGTACGAGTGTCGTAGTCGTTGAAAAAAAGGCAGGCAAAGTTTGCTACCTGAAAACTATTGGCGTTAGTTCTGATCAGCAAGAGATTGACGAATTAATGGATCTGTTCGGTGTTTTTCTTCTGGTTTTAATTGGAATTGAGTTACTTGATACCATAAAAGTTTATCTGCGCCGGAATGTGGTACACGTAGAAGTAGTTGTTTTGGTGGCTATTATTGCTTTAGCCAGAAAAGTAGTGGTTTTAAAAATCGAAGAATTATCGGGGAATCATATCTTGGGAATTGGGGTACTAATTGTTTCGCTGTCAATTGCCTATTACCTAATTTAAAAATCGGGACTGCTTGTGTGTGATCTTAACGATAAGGATAAAAGCAATGCACTGGAAAAAGAAAATGAATAGATTATAACACTATAATATTCAAATAATTAAAACTTTTTCTTTTCCCATTCCTAAACTTAACAATTGTACAAACTATGAAATGGAATTTTAGCACAAATCCCATAACCAAAGAACAAACATCGTACATTAAAGGAGTTGGTATTTTACTGATTGTTCTACACAACTTTCTCCATTGGGTTGGACCCAATCCGGGGGAAAATGAGTTCGATTTCGCAGTATCTCGGGGCAATGCCCTTTTAAACCAACTGGTGGAAATGCCAACGGAGTTTCTTAATATTCTTTTTTCCTATTTTGGACATTTTGGGGTTCAGCTTTTTATTTTCATGAGCGGTTATGGACTAGCATTGTCGTTTATGAATTTTAAAGGATCTAATTTACAATACATTAAGTCAAGAATAACCAAAATATACCCCACGTTTTTAATTGGAATTTTTGTTTTATTGGTCTATCTGGCCTATACGCGAGGTGGTTTTCCCAACATGGATTGGTGGACACAAATGAGCTACAAACTATTGATGATTAACAACTGGATGCCCGACGAAGCTTTGTCCATTAACGGGCCTTGGTGGTTTTACAGCCTGATATTTCAGTTATACCTATTGTTCCCATTTGTTTTTTACTGTATAAAACGATGGAACAGTGCAGGTTTCATTGTAATGTCGGTTGCTAGTTACGCTTTGATTTTCTCCACATTTCAACCATTAATGCACTCGAAACTGTACATAATGGCCAATGCTCCTGGGCATATTCCCGAATTTGCCTTGGGTATTTTCTTAGCCTTAAATCCCAAAATAAGAATAAATATTTGGTTTATAGTGCTTTCTGTTATTGCATTTATTTGGGGAAACATTCACTTTTCAGGTTTTCCGTTTACCTTTTTGGCCATATCACTTTTAATGTTCGCATTGTTTCAAAGAATCTTTAAACGTAGAAAAAACGCACTTACCCAAACTCACTATTTGGTTTTTTACGGAAATCTGAGCATGTATTTGTTTGCCGTTCATGGATTTTTTAGACCACAAATAATTGGGCTAATCCAAGGTGGTCCGTGGTGGATAAAGCTCTTTTATGCCCTTGTTTTTCTGTTAATAACCACCGGAGTGGCCCTGTCGGCCAGAAGTTTACACAGCTCAATTAATAACTTGATTTTCAACACAAAAAACCAACTTACGCACCTGGTCGCACGCGATAAAATTGCCCATTTTATCCAACGATATCGGTTAGGCGAGAGTTTAAAATTGTTGGCTCGTTTCTTTATTATTTCAATTCTATCGGTAGCCATTCTTAGAGTGGCCATGATGCTCTATACCTCCATGGATAATAGTTCGGCAAACATCGATTTTCTACATCTTTATTATGGCCTGTTACGCGATCTTCTAGTGTGTGCACGATGGTTTGTCTTACTCATAATTCCAGCCTTTTTGTTCGGCATTTGGAGCAAAGTGGCTACGAAAATTTTTCTTTATTCCACCACCCTACCACTCATTGTTTTAACGGGAATTCTTAGTTATTTTTTCTTGAAAAACCAAGTTCCGCTAGAAAAATTTGAATTGACCGAAATTGCATTTAGCACTATATCAAGCCTTTGGGGTTTCTTGTTTATTGGACTAGGGCTAATTAGTTTTCTTGTTTGGCCGCGAAATAAAACGGTACCAGCTTTTACATCGTTCATACTTTTAATTACAATAGTTGTAGCCGGCTTTACGCCAAAGCCTTGGTACATAAACCCGCCGAAAACAAAATTTCAAAGCGAAAAATTATATTATCAAGCCGTGAACTATGCTGTCCATTTCGTCGACCATGCCCTGGAAGAATACGCTTTACGAGAAGAGAAACTTGAATATTCAAGAGCTCTATCGCTGATCAAAGAAGATTTTCCGCAATTTGGCGCTTCTGATTTGGAATTCCCACTCGTTCATAATCACCAGCCAAATGATACTCTTCGAAGTTTCTTTGAAGCCAGGCTGTCACAACCTAATTTTGTGTTTATACTAATACCAGAAATCTGCACGGAATACAGCGGTCTGGCAGCCAACGCTTTATCGGTCACACCATTTTTAGATTCTATCGCACGAAAAGGGTTATACTGGCCAAACTGTTTGGCTTTAACAACCGAAATTACACATAGTTTACCAACAATCTTTAGTTCCGTTCTTTCGGGCGGCGATTTTATGGCTGCAAGAAGCGATATGCCAAACCACACGTCTCTCATGACCATTGCCGAAAGTTTTAGGTATAAAAGTTCGGTATTTTTTGGTGGAGATGCCGAACACAATGGAATGTTGCATTATTTACCAAGAAACAAAACCATATTACCTTTAACCAACCGCAATCCAAATGTGGAGGCCGAAGCTAAGAATGAATTTGGCTATCTTGGTTGGCACGATTTGGAACTCATTGAACGCCGATTAGAAAACAATTGGAAAACCGATAGCGCTCCCTTTATTGACATTTACGTAACCTCTTCATCTAAATTCCCCTATACTTATCCAGACAAAGAAAAATGGCAAACCTTGCTAAGGCAGCACCTTATAAACAAGGGAATTGGGGAATCCACAATATCGTCAAATCTTGAATATCTTACTCCTTGTTTTTTACCGATTATGCCATGCGTAAATTATATGAGGCCTATAGCAAAAGATCGGACTACAAAAACACCATTTTTATTGTGACCGGAAGCAGTCATTACAATGCAACTGATTCCTTACCAGCAATTAAAAAAAACTTGGTACCCTTGATAATTCATGCACCTCCAAACCTTCGGTATAACAATCACCATCGGTCGTTTGTCCGAGGACAAATATAAAAGTTTAAAATTGTAAAAAAAATGCTTGGTTATTTAAGGTTAATACATTATATTAGCCCCAATTAAAACCGAGCAAAAAAATTGTAAATTGCTAACGGTATGGTAGGTATGTTGATGATTTTGTATTGATACACGAAAATAAAGAGTATTTGCAATCTGTTATTCCAATACTTGCAGCCTTTTTACTTTCAACATTACAACTAACATTACACCCCAACAAAATTTATTTACAGCATTACAGCAAAGGAGTTAAATATCTTGGTGCAGTAATTAAACCGCATAGAATTTACGTTGCCAATCGGACCAAAGGTAACTATCACAACGCCATTGAAAAGCAAAATCAAATTGCAAGGGACCACAAACCGACAAAAGAAGAGCAGCATGCACTCGTATTTAGGCATTATGAAACATTACAAAACGTACAAACTGAGAAAAGAAATGGTAAGTGTCAAGTTTCACAAGGTTATTGCGTAACTACCCATCGTTTATCTTAGCCGTTTAGTACAGACATTCAATACATTACCAATACATGTTTTTATGAATCAACAGATTTCTCCTATAATTCGTAATGTTTAACGGCACAGAGGATTGCGGGCTAAAGCCCAATTTTGAAGCAACGTTACTAACCACGGCCTTAAGTCCGTGGTTATTGAAAAACGAACCGTTTTGACTTTAGTCGTTAAGTCCTTATTTTCAACAATATACGAAACCATGTCAATGATAGTGGGATTTTTTAAAAAAATCCGTAATGTGCAATGAAAAAAAAGAATACAGGGCTAAAACCCGAGCCTAATAACGATCAATAACTCTAGCCTTAAGTCCGTGGTTATTGAAAAACGAACCGTTTTGACTTTAGTCGTTAAGTCCTTATTTTCAAAAATATACGAAACTATGTCATTGATAGTGGGATTTTTTTTAAAAATCCGTAATGTGCAATGACAAAAAAGGATATTGGGCTAAAACCCGAGCCTAATAATACTCAATAACTCCAGCCTTTAGGCTGGGGTTAGCACCAATTCAGCCGTTTGGGCTTTAGCCCTTATCCGATAATTTGATAATTTCCAATCCACACAAGA
>Ga0265295_1006792_pt1 | contig 13608 bp, 9 predicted proteins | sample Munlansysbiofilm_FD_192503 | JGI IMG/M metagenome (GOLD analysis project Ga0265295, IMG submission 192503) | Leachate microbial communities from a municipal landfill in Southern Ontario, Canada - Methane capture system biofilm | ecosystem: Engineered > Solid waste > Landfill > Unclassified ... | reverse complement strand
GATTGATCCGCAAATGCAAAGAATCATACTGATCCTGCTTTTGACTTTTGCCATTCATTTGCCTGCCCAGATACGCAAGGAATTGCAGCGATTGGAGACCAAGTTCCAACAGGGTAGCATTAACGAAATGGCTGATCGTATTCCGAGCATAAAAGCTAACAATGAAGATGAACGCGCGTTTATCTCACATTACTCCGCAATGCTCAAGAAAGACAAAGCTGAAGCCCTCAGCCAGCATCAAAGAGTGGCAGAGCGCTATCCCAAGACCTTCTATGGCCAAAAATCCCTCTTGGAGGCAGCGATCATCCATTCTCTGGATCGCAACTTTACCGAAGCTCAAAGCATGCTACGCAAAATCAACGCTCCCCAACTACCTCAGAGGATGTATTGGCTTGCCATTGCCGCCTATGGTATGGATGATTATTCCTCTGCCATCGCAAATGCTGAGAACTATCTGCGTCTCAGTCCAGAAGGCCTGCATGCTGAAAATGCCATGCATTTGATATGTGATGCCTATTTGATGCAAAAGAAGTATCAGAGCGCCCTCACCAGCCTTGAGAAGATTACCCGGATCAAGGATTATGATCAGCAATACTACCTTTACCGTAAGGGCTATATTCAGGAACAGAATGGCCACACGAGCGATGCCTTGGCAACTTATCAGGAATCTTATGAGCTGGATAGATACTCCCAAATAGCCTTTCTGGTGGAAGACCGCATTTTTACCATGCGTTCGCACAGACCCTCGCTGGACATCAGTTTCTTGTATCCATATTCCCCTCTGGAAATTGCAGCGGAAGATTCCTTGCAAAGCACATCCCCCATCCAATCACAAGTTGTTGAGACACCCCCTGTACCAGTGAAACCAATAGATCAAGAAGCACCCATCAGAATCCTGACCAAGCCTCAAACCGGCATATTTCTTCAATCAGGCCGATTCTCAGTGGAATCCAATGCAGAACGGCTGTCCAAAAGTATCCGTCACCTGAACATTCCTGCTATTTATTATGAAGAGCAGCACCAGGGGAAAAAGACCTGGGTTGTGATTGCCGGACCCTTTGACAACAAGTCAGATAGCAATCAGGCTCGCGATACCCTATCCAAAAATGAGATCAACAGCTTTGTAGTTCAATATTAGATGGATACTTCAAAACTCACCCCCATGTTGCGCCAGTTCTATGAGGTCAAGGATAAACATCCCGATAAACTTGTCTTGTTCAGGATGGGAGACTTTTATGAAACCTTCTTTGATGATGCTGTAACTGCATCCAAGATCCTCAACATCACCTTGACCACCCGCAACAAAAAGGATGACAATCCCGTTCCCCTGGCTGGATTTCCCTATCATGCTCTGGACAACTATCTGGACAAATTGATCAAAAGCGGACTCAAGGTGGCAATTTGCGAGCAGATTGAAGATCCCAAACAAGCTGTGGGTTTGGTGAAGCGAAGTGTTACTGAGATCATAACTCCCGGAGCAGTGCTGGATCAGAACCTGATGGAGGGATCAGCCAACGTTTTCCTCGCTGCTGTCTATATTGGAGATAAGAGCAAGAAGCTCGGTTTTTCCTGTTTGGATCTTTCTACAGGAGAATTCAGTTTCACCGAATTGCAAGTGTCAGAACTGGCCAATGAAATCCTGCGGATGCGTCCTGCAGAGATCGTGGTGGATAGCCTGAATGCTCAACAATACATCAAAGACCTCAAGATAGATTATGAGCCCACCATCACCGTATTTGACAATTGGCAGTTTCATCCTCCCGAAGCTCAGGCTTTGCTGAAGAAGCACTTTGCAGTAAGCAGTCTGGAAGCTTTCGGAGCGCACAACCGGGCAAATGGCGCCACTGCTGCCGGAGCAGCCCTGGCCTATGTTATGAGTCTGTATCAGGTACCCTTGTCGCACATTACCAGCTTGCATTACTATTCACTTTCACAATACATGCAATTGGACGAGATCAGCCGGCGCAATCTGGAGCTTTCTCGCAGTATGCGTTATGGAACCAAGCATGGCAGTCTTTTGAGCGTGATTGATCTTAGCGAGACTCCGATGGGATCCCGACTACTTGCGCAATGGCTTACTCATCCTCTGGTTTCTGTGGACGATATCGTCAGGCGTCAGCAGATCATCCAGGCTTTTATCCAAAAATCCGCCTATCTGAAAGAAATCCGCAAAAAGCTAAAAGAAATTGGTGATATCTCCAGAGTAGTATCCAGGCTTGGCTCGCTGAGGATTAATCCCCGCGAATTGCTTGCTTTAAATAGCTACCTGCTCAGTACTGCTGATCTGAATCTGATCCTCAGATCCCTGGATGAACCTTGCTTTGAAGCATGGGCTGCCTTGTTGGATGGTTTTGAGGATTTCTCGCATCGAATCGAAACTGCAATTCAGGATAATCCCCCCATCACGATTACCGAAGGCTCCATCTTTCGCAAAGGTTACGATGCGGATTTGGATGAATTGATGGATATCATTCATGATGGCAAGAGCTGGATTGCGCGCTTGGAAGAAGATGAGCGCCAGAAAACCGGAATCCCAAGCCTGAAAGTTGGATACAACCGCGTATTTGGCTACTATCTGGAAGTCAGCAATACCCACAAAAGCAAGGTTCCGGATTACTACATTGCCAAACAAACTCTGGCCAATGCCGAACGCTACATCTCACCAAGGTTAAAGGAATTTGAAGCCAAGGTGCTTTCCAGCGAAGAAAAGATCAAGAACCTTGAGTATGAGCTGTTTAAGGAACTACGCCAGGATTTGGCCGGGGATCTTCCTCGCTTGCAGCTTTTGAGCGAAACAATCGCCGAGATTGATGTCTATAGTGCTTTGGCTTTCCTGGCCTGGCAAAACCACTATAGCTGTCCTGAGTTTAGCGATGATCGCACCCTGATCATAGAATCTGGCAGACATCCCGTGATTGAAAACATGATGGGCGTTTCAGAGTTCATTCCAAACGATACTCAGCTCAACTATCCCGAAACCACAATAGCGCTGATCACGGGGCCAAATATGGCTGGTAAATCCACCTATCTGAGACAGGTAGGGTTATTGGTGATCCTTGCCCAGATGGGCTCCTTTGTTCCAGCAGAATACATGCGCCTGCCCATCTTTGACCGCGTGTTTACCAGGGTTGGCGCTTCCGATAATCTTGCCCAGGGACAGAGCACTTTTCTTGTAGAAATGATCGAAACGGCAAATATCCTCAATTCTGCTTCAGCCAATTCCCTGATTCTGCTCGATGAAATTGGCCGGGGGACATCCACCTTTGATGGACTCAGTCTGGCCTGGGCTATCATTGAACAGATCCAAAGACAGATCGGAGCTCTGACCCTTTTTGCCACTCACTATCATGAACTTACAGAATTGGAGAACATCTATCCTGAGATCAAGAACTACAACGTAGCAGTAAAGCTTTACAATGACCAGATGATCTTTGTGCGCAAGATTGAACGCGGTGGCGCAGATCAAAGCTATGGCATTCAGGTGGCACGTCTAGCCGGAATCCCCCAAAAAGTGATCCGCAGAGCCACTGAAATCCTTAAAAACCTGGAAGAGCATGAAATCAGCCCCCAGGGACTGAGCTCCACCTTACGCAAGAAACTGGCAAAAGGCAACAACCAGTACGAAATCTTTGAAGTAATGATCGATAAAGCCTCTGAGCATGAGGCTGTGATTACCAAAATCAAAGAACTTGATTTGGAACAGATGAGTCCGATTGAAGCCTGGCAAACTCTTCACGATCTACAACAAGAAACCTTGGGAGAATCATGAAACGCTGTTTTATATTAATCATCAGCTCGCTGTTTTTCCTGGCCTGCGCAGGGCCAAGAGGCGATAGCGCTGGCATCATCAATGGATCAAGAATATCCTATCCCGAATTCATCCGCGCTTTGCAAAACAACACCATAGACTTTCGCAGCAATACGAACCGTCCCCCAGATGACCGGGAGAAAACCCAGATATTCAATGATACCTGGCGAAATCTGGCTATGCGGACTATTCTAAACGACTACTACGAAAAGTATAAGATCACTGCCAGCCCGCAAGAGGTCATTGATACGCTTAGTACCTCCATACCGGCCTTTATCCGCAACTCAGAAATCTTCTTTACCAATGGTATATTTGATCAAGAGCTCTATTTGCAATCCCTCAAATATGATTCTCCGGTGAATCTCTCTGGAATCCGGCAGGGATATCTCGAGGACTATATCCCCATGCAAAAGCTGAAGCCCAGAATCATCGATGATGAGCTGCTGACTCGTAAAGTCCGGCAGAACATCGCCGATATTATCTCCAGTAATAGTGATTTTGATCTGCTGGTCTTTAATCCAGACAACATGGTAGCTCTGATTAGTGAGCAGGAACTGAAGAGTTATTACCAGCAAAACATGGATGATTTTGCCCTGGAACCTATCTATAGCATCAGTTACCTGAGTATCCCCGTTGCTTTACAGGAGCAGGATGAGGATTATACTTGGGCTGTGGCCGATAGCATCTATGCAGAAATCAGCCACGGTAAAAGCTTTGATGTCCTGCTGGAGGAAAAAAAGGAACATCTGCCCGGATTGCAAGTGACAGAATCTGGCTTTGTACGGGTGGAAAACGTTGATGAATCCATCTTGAATATCATCGAAGCTTTGCCAGACAATGCCCAGAGCAAATTGATCCGTCAGGATAATGGTTATTTTATCTACCAGAAACTGCAGAGAACCAAATCAATGATCAATTTCCGAACTCTGCAGATTCCACCCATCATATCTCCCGCAACCGTGAATGCTCAGCACTCCAAAGCCCTGGGTGCCCTGGCTTTGGCCAGGAGTCTGGGTATGTCCGATGCAGCAATTGAGCTTGGGCTTCCCCTGCATGAATCCGGAGATATCATATTTGGTGAAAAATGGCATCAGGATCCTGTGATCGTCACCACAATTGAAGGCAGGCTCCGAGAGCTAAAGAAGGGTGATTTTATTGATCCGGTCTATTCTCCGGCAAATGGAAGCTGGATTGTGGCTCAACTTGGCGAAAATCAAGTGCATCGTGCCAGAGCCTTCAACGAGGTCAGGGATTCCCTAATGCTTGATCTTCAACTGATGCGTCAAAAGCAACTGGCCAAACAGAAAGCAGAAGAATGGCTGATCCTGAATCCCGGCCAACAAGTCAGTCCTGACGCAACGGATTATGACATCGTCCCATTTAATCATACTGGTATTGATGCCAAATATGAGGGAATGAATCTGGATAACTACTATCTTCGAGCCATGATGCAATATCATAATCACTCTTCGCTTATGGTTCAGCAAATTGACGATAAGAGCATCATCCTGATCCCCCGCAAAATCAATTCTACAAATGGCTCAGCCGTTGATCAACTGACCATTCAGCGCTATTTTGTTCAGACCCTCAGTCCGGATTGGTTTGAAAAGTGGATGGAAGACAAACTCAACCGGGCCAAGATCCAGATCTTTGTAACTCCATGACCCATGCCGACTTCATGAGGATTGCTCTGGCAGAAGCCAGGCTTGCCCAGGCTGAGAATGAAATCCCGGTGGGAGCCTGTCTGGTTCGGGATGGCAAGATCATTCTCCAGGATCACAATCGCACTCGACAATTGGCCAATCCTCTGGCTCATGCGGAAAAGCTAATCCTGGATCAGGCTCAGAACATGGGATTGAAATATCTGCAGGATTGCACACTGTATGTCACTCTGGAACCTTGCCTGATGTGCAGCGGAATGATCATCCTCTCCCGTTTGGGAAGTCTTGTTTTTGGGGCTTATGATCCCAAGGCTGGAGCTGCCGGTTCGATATATAACACTCTGCTCGATAAAAGTTTCAACCACCACCCCACCCTGATTCGTGGCGTCCTGGCAGAAGAATGTGCTTTAATCTTGACAGATTTCTTCAAGAATAAACGTTGATCACACATGTGGAGAGTTGCCGGAGTGGTTGAACGGGACGGTCTCGAAAACCGTTGTACCTTTACGGGTACCCAGGGTTCGAATCCCTGACTCTCCGCCAGTTCAAGCGGTCGCGTTAGCGCCTAAACCTCATACCCCAAAACTCACAAACGTGATAAAGGATGAAAGAAATGAGAAAACCCTCCCCCATCCTGATAAGTAAAGCTGCCAGACTCTATTCCTGCCCGGATGATCCCGAGTACTATGCTGGCGGTCACGCCTGGTCTGATGGTACTATTTACTACAACCCGCAGCGGAATCTGATGTTGAAGTTTATGGAAGCCACCGATGATCTATCGCTTTCTGCCACCAAACTGCGCATGGCTTTTGCCAGATACTTGTCAGAGAATGGCATCACCTGCCTCTGCCCCATCCCAAGCACCCATGATGTTCTGGTTGAGGTTTTGGACGATGACGGGCACTGCTACCTGTGTTATGCCTGGCATAGGCTGGGAGGACATACCCTGGCTGATCTGCATCCTCAGGTTTTGAGCTCCTTCTATACAAATTGGGGAACCATGCTGGGCAAGTGCCACAAATTGGCAACAGAGTATCCCCTCTGGCATGAAAGCGTCAATCCGGAAGGGCTAGCCCTCTCCCGGAAGCGGGAAAGAGACATCCTGGGAAACATGAATCCCGATCCGGATGTACGTCAGGCCTGGTTCGAGACTCATGCCATACTGGATGAACGAAGCTTTGACAGAAGCACTCACGGCTTTATCCACAATGACCCACATCCCCAAAATATCATTCAGAGTGGCTCCCGGCTCAATTTACTCGATTTCGATGTATCTGGCTTGCATTTCTTTGCCACCGATGTGGCAATTTGCATCTACAGCGAATACTCCCGTGCTTGTTTTCACAGCCAGCACTTAGTTAATCGATCAGATCTGCGGGCTTTGTTTCTGGTTCCCTTCCTAAGTGCATATTGCAAGGAATATAGCCTTCCCCAGAGTGAATGGAATGATATTGAACTGTTCCTGAACTACAGGCGGATGATTATGTTTACGGTATTCCACGAGCAAATCCAGCAGAATGATTCGGAATACCTGAAAGTATTTAAACGGGAGATCCTCGAGCGCAAGCCCTATTTGGATGCAGCCTTGCCGCTTTGAAGCTGTTCGATCAGCTTTCCGATGCGCCGGCTCCGGGTTTCGGCTTTTTTGGCATCATTGATCCAATTTACATATTCTTTCTGATGGGTATAAGATAGCCGCTGGAACACTCTTACCAATCTAAACGGTTTCAGGGCATTAGCCACATCCTCCGGGAGCTCAACCACTCGTTGATCAAGATCATGCTCGAGGGTCACTGTAACCGTATCCCCAGCACCATATCCGGTTTCATTGCGCATTTGTTTGTTAAATACCATCATAGGGGGATAACCGGCGTACTTGGCAATTCTGCTGCGGTACATATGCCCATCGATATATATTTTAACCGGAACCCGCCCTTTTTTACCAAATACTTCCATCAGATCAATATCAAAGATGAAAAAGGCACTGCCGGGGTACTCCTCGGAGCTGTGCAATTGAGTAGTGATGGTGATCTTATTGGGGATAACTTCCAAAGATTACTCCGATTTCCCGCTCAGCACTCTGTAACGAATCGGATCCATGAGCCCCATTATCCGTGATTCCATGCCCAAAGACAGCCCGAATTGTGCCTGGTTTGCGCTTTTCTGGCACAACATCCCCCAATAAATCCCTCAATCTCTGCACTGCATCATCCATTTCCAACACTAGAGCCCAAGTCTTCCCCTTGCACATAAATGATTCCAGACGCGGATAGAAATCCTTGCCCAGGTGGTCTTTGTAAAAGATGCTACACAAGTCTGGATCAAAACGGAAGACCTTCACCTGGCAAATCTCAAAGCCATGATGTTGAATGATGCTGATGATCTCTCCCACGTGCCTTGCTTCCACGGCATCAGGTTTGATCAGCAAAAGGGTGCGTTGCTTCATTTCCCGGGAAATATTGTCTCTATATAATCCAATGCTGCCACTTTGATCGCGATGTCACGATTCAAAACGCGGCTCATCCGGATTTTATGCATCAGAATCTCAGTCCAGATTTCATAAAGCTCACTGGGCTTAAAATCAAGTCCTGTATAAAGCTTGAGCATATCCTGATAAAACTCATCCCGATCCGAATCAACCCTGGCTATCACCAGCTTCTGAGAATCGTTGCACAGGTCATAATCCTTGAACCGAATATCAATAACTGCATAACCAAGCTTCAGCAGGTTTTCGAAATTAATCTGTAATTCCATGTCATTTAGCATCTTTGTAGCTCCCGGTATTTATTTTCTCGACAGGATATCCCCCATCTCAATATTGGTATCCACACTGATTCCAGGCCTTAATCAGTCAAGAAGAATTTCCAGCCTGGCGCTTCTGAGGGGAATTATGCAAAGATTCAAGCTACAAACAGAATATCAGCCCAGCGGTGATCAACCGCATGCTATTAATGAATTGGTTCAGGGTGTCCATAGCGGCAGGAACTTTCAGGTGCTTCTGGGAGTCACAGGCAGCGGAAAAACCTTCACCATCGCCAATGTGATCCAGGAAATAAACCGTCCAACTCTGGTGCTTTCGCATAACAAGACTCTGGCTGCGCAGCTTTATGGCGAGCTTAAACAGCTCTTTCCCGAAAATGCAGTGGAATACTTTATCTCTTATTATGACTACTATCAACCCGAAGCCTATATCCCCGGCAAAGATATCTACATCGAAAAGGACGCCGATATCAATGCCCAGATCGAAAAACTCCGCCTGCGTGCCACCATGAGCCTGATGGAGCGCCGGGATGTGATCATTGTGGCTTCTGTATCCTGCATCTATGGCCTGGGCGTTCCCGAAGAATATCGCGAAGCCTTGATCCGCCTTCAAGTGGGCATGAAGATGGATCGGGATCAGCTTTTGCAAAAGCTGGTAGCGGCTCATTATGCACGTAACGATATCGCTTTTGAACGCGGTGCTTTTCGGGTTCGGGGTGACATCGTGGATATCTATCCCGCCTATCTGGAGCATTGCCTGAGAGTGGAGTTCTTTGGTGACGAAGTGGTGAATCTGGAAAAGCTTCATCCTATTTCATATCAAAGCCTTGGTGCCGTTGAGGAATATCCCGTCTATCCTGCCATTCATTTTATCATGAGTGAAGACAAGCTGCTCTCTGCTACGCATAGCATTGAATCCGAAATGAATGACAGAGTCAGATACTATCTGGAAAATCAACGCTATGTCGAGGCTGATCGTCTGAAACAACGCACCATGTTTGACATCGAAATGCTGCGTGAGCTCGGCTATTGTAGCGGAATTGAAAATTATACCCGTCATCTCACCGGAGCTGCTCCTGGGATGCCCCCAAGCTGTCTACTGGACTATTTCCCCAAAGACTTCCTTTTCATCATTGATGAATCCCACGTCAGCATCCCCCAGGTGCATGGAATGTTCGGCGGTGATTTCACGCGCAAGAAAAACCTTGTGGAATATGGCTTCAGATTGCCCTCTGCTTTTGATAACCGACCGCTGCGCTTTGATGAGTTTGAAGCTTATCTGAAGAACGTCATCTTTGTTTCAGCAACTCCTGCTGATTATGAACTTGACAAAACTGGTGGTGTAGTTGTGGAACAGGTGATTCGTCCCACTGGCCTGCTCGATCCTGAAATTGAGGTCAAACCAATCAAAAACCAGGTGGATGACCTCATCGCCCAAGCCAAAGAACGCGTTGCCAAAGGACACAAAGTGCTGGTTATGACCCTCACCAAACGCATGGCAGAAGACCTGACCACCTATTTGGTCAAAGCTGGTATTCGCACCCGATATTTACATAGTGATATCGATAGCATTGAACGCGCAAAGATCATTCGTGAACTGCGCTTGAGTGAATATGACGTTCTGGTCGGAGTGAATCTTTTGCGGGAAGGGCTTGATCTACCCGAGGTTTCTCTGGTGGCCATTCTGGATGCAGACAAGACAGGCTTCCTGCGCTCTGCCCGCTCTCTGATTCAAATCTCTGGCCGTGCAGCCCGTAATGTTGAAGGAAAGGTGGTATTCTATGCGGACATAATCACCGATGCCATGGCCAGTACAATTGCCGAGACCAATCGCCGCCGTACCAAACAGCTTGCTTACAACGAAGAACATGGCATTACTCCGCAAACTATCACCAAGACCCTGGAACAAATCATGCAATCAACTGCCATCGCTGAAGGCTATGAATCAGCTCCGGAAAAGCCCGATCCCAAAGCCAAAAAAGCCGAGTTTGAACAGTATCTGGAACTGGATTCCATGACCAAGATCATCGAACTGCTCACCAAAGAAATGAACAAAGCTGCTGCAAACCTCGATTTTGAACGCGCTGCGGAATTGCGCGACCGTATCTGGGAGCTGAAGAATCCACAGGGGGATGGGTCAATTGAGAATTGAGAAATGAGAATTGAGTCCTCATCTTTCTCATAGTTTATCGTCACGATGCGGTCACAATACGGTTACTTTTGTAACCACAAGGTGACGGCATCGTGACGATAATCAATGGGGCTGCCACTTGTGTGGTAGTTTTCTCCAGTTGTGGAAAAGTGATTCGCCTGCAAGCACCAGTAACATTGATAGATGAGACTTTAGTTCAAGCAAGACGGCATTTATAAGCGAAACAATATTTCCTGACGAACCTCGAGAGTGCCGCAAGCACACATTTCAGATTGATTATGATAGCTATGAACCCAAAACATGAGAATGGAGTTGGGGTATCAGCGCATGAGCGCAGTGATGAGGGTCATTGTAGCGGAGGATTACGATTCTCCGAATTGGTGACACGTAGCTTCGGAAGCTACGATACGCCTTCCCTTATTGTCTCCGCACAAGGGACTCATATGCCGCCCACAAAGGGTTCTGTTGGTGGTTTGCCGTGTGTAACGAGGGGTTCCGCTCCGCTACACGCCCTCGCTATGTAATGTGTCGCCCTCCGGGCTGATATTGTGGTCACTGTTGACTTTATCCACAATCTGAGAAGCAGTCAGTATCATCAATCCCATCAGTAAAATCAGGTTTCCATCAATCCAGCGTAGCAACTTGTCAATTGTCAATCAAATCCGCGCAATCCGCGTGCCCCCAATTCTCAATTATCAATTAATCTCTTGTAGCCTGTATAAAGTAGAGGCAAGTTTACTAAAGCTGCTTTGCGAGAAGAAGGGCGTCGCTTTTTTTTCAATGGCTTCACACCTTACACAAAGAGGAGTTTGGTGGTTTTCAGATATTTCTTTTCCAGGACACGGCAAAATTGTTTCATGAGGTTGCGACGTATCTCCAGGTCTTTGGGTAGAGCAGGGTCTTGATGAGCATCGTTGATCTTGGTGCCAACCACAAACTCGATGATATCGCTATCAATGAGAATGCGCATCAGGCGTTTGACGGCATTATCAGGCATATCATCAATGATGGCGTCTTCTTCCAGAGCTCTGAGGGCACGGGAGAGGGTGATCGTTCCTTCGGAGACCAGATCAAAGCCTTTCATATCCGCAGTAGGCGGGATTTCTCCTCCTGATCTGATCTCTTTGAGATTCACCTTGATGGAGATATCCAATTCGCGGGAGATAATGGCTGCAGTGGTTCCGCCGCAGATGATCTTCTTTCCCTTGAAATCATTGGCAATCTGAGCCAGAATGGAATCATGCTCACGTTTATAGGGAGGGCCTGTGATCAGCAGAGTGCGCCGGGGATTTCGGAGATACAAAGCCGCACAGGTTGTATCATCCGCAGAGCTGTTGCCGTCATACTCGCGGGCTTTGAGAGCCACACGTTTGGAGATTTCACCAGCCGAGATGGATTGGCTTGCCTTCAGCATGGAAAGCAGATAGGCCTCCACACCTTTTTCCTGCCAGCCCAGAGGGAGATGCGGTAAACCCATCCCAGATTGAGTGACGCCATCGGAGTAATATACAATCCTATCCTCCGGTTCCAGCAGAACTTCGGAATAGTACAAATGGCTTTTGCGAAAGCTCTTGATGGGGATTTCCTGCTTTTGCACTTCCAGGATGCCTTGATTTCGCAGGAGCACATAGGGGGGATTGTCATGCTCAATAATGCGGACATGGCCGTTATATTTGGCATCGATGATGGTGAAGGTGCTATATCCGATATGGCGATAGGAGCACACCGGAAGGGTCTCCAGGATGATCTCAGCCGCCCGCTTGATATCCATTTTGGAATTGATGAATCCAGCCGCCATCGTAGTAGTCAGAGTTGCCAGCACGCTGGCTTTGATCCCGCTGCCTAAACCGTCTGCCAGCACACAGATGATGCCATCCTCCGTCTTGATACTGTAAAAGCTATCCCCGCAGGATAGATAACCATGCTTGCAGATCTGATAGTAATCCGCTTCCAGGAAATATTCCATCATTCCTTCTTGCCAAAGCTTTTCACGATTGAGGAAAGCAGCACTTCGCTATCAGCAGCATTTTCGCCCAGAAGAAAAGCTATCTGCTGCACTGTGGAAAGGTTTTTGCGCATCACTTCATTTGCCTTTTCGATGATCTGCTCGCGTTGGATCACCGGCTCTGTGATATCCTGCAAAATCCCGCCCAGAACCTGGTGTTTTTGAATCGAGAAGAGAGTGAGACGGATGATTTTGCCATTTTGACGGATATCCTGAATCTGAACCTCGGTGCCTTCCTTGATGGCTTTGGCAAAGAGCTCATGAAAATCAATGATGCGCTCCAGATATGCACCTTCAAGATCAGGATCAGCTTCTGAAACAATGCTGGCATCTCCACCGATGATTTCGATGAAACGGCGGTTGGACTCGATGATCTTGAGGTTTTCATCCACAATCACAACTCCGGATGGCATAGCTTTGATCAAAGCAGCAGCCTTGTTTTGCGCCAGTTTACGCAGATAGGATACACACATAGCGGGTTCCGCTTTTTCTTCGATCAGGGCTGCGGCAAACTCCTTGCAAGTATCATATCCGCAACCGCCACAATTGAGTTCGTCCTCATGACGCTTTTTGCCAATCTTCAGCAGGGCTGCGGCAATTTCGGCTTTACTGTAACTCTTTTTGATGATTTCACGCTGATGAAATTGCTTTGTGAGGTTGAGAGATACCTGTTCACGCTGCAAAGGAGCCGGGGGTGTCTGACTCTGGATTCGGAAGCGTTTCTGCACGGTCGAGCCGCGTTTACTGACCCCAGGGCCATTCACACATCCGCCAATGCAGGCAAGGACTTCAACAAAGACCGGACAATCAAAGCTCTTTACATCAAGTTCGTCAAAAGCCTCTACAATCTCCTGGACTCCGGAAAACGCCATGAACAGGGTGTTGGCAGGAGCGTCGTAAAACTTGATCCCTTCGATCATCCCGCCATCAATGGGATACAATCCACCTTCTTCCGCGGCGCCCAGGATAAAATCCTGCTGGTAGTTCAATGAACTCCAATCCAGATTGCTGATATTGAACCAACGCCGCAGATCTGTGAAGGTAAGCGCAACATCAAAGCTGTGTTCTGCCTCATTCTTTTTGGCTACGCAGGGGCCGATGAAAACAATCCCGATATCATCGCCAAAAGCCTTTTTCAGCATCTTGCAATGGGCTTGCAAAGGTGAATCCACGGGACTGATCTGAGGCACCAGATGAGGATAGTATTGCTCGATCAAATGCA
>Ga0265295_1006791_pt1 | contig 13609 bp, 15 predicted proteins | sample Munlansysbiofilm_FD_192503 | JGI IMG/M metagenome (GOLD analysis project Ga0265295, IMG submission 192503) | Leachate microbial communities from a municipal landfill in Southern Ontario, Canada - Methane capture system biofilm | ecosystem: Engineered > Solid waste > Landfill > Unclassified ... | reverse complement strand
GCCACGATGGCTTGTTTTAACATTTCTATGTGCACTTGAAGGGTAGAAAGCGATGGAAACTCGCTTTCTACAGGTCTTTCATGCGCTACAGATGAGATATCTTCAATCGATTCTTGCACGATCTCTGATAAGGCCTTCATCACCTGAAAAAGGCGCTTTCGTCCCACATTGGGTAACGTATGCAAAGCGATCAAAACTGGTTTATACGTTTGAATCCATCCTGGTTGAAAGTCTGTATGCGCATGGACATGCATGGGTCCCCGACCCTCTCCTTCAGGAACGTTTTTTGACAAGCAAGCTATGTATGAACTTGTGAACTACCCGCCACCTACGCTTCGCTAAGAGGTGGGGGCTTCTCGGGTAATCCCATCTCATGACGGGAAATTGACCGAGCTATCCCTCTTGTTCCAAGAGTTTTTTTGCTATGCTAACGCCAACAAACGCAATCCTTCATGTTTGATGTTGATAGCAGCATTCCAGTCCCTGTCGCTTTCGAATCCACATTCACAGCGGAATATACGCTCAAAAAGCGATAAAGACGCCCTGACTCGACCGCAACATGAGCACGTTTTGGATGAGGGGAACCATTGGTCGATTTTGATCAGTTTCTTCCCTTGCTCTTCCAATTTGTACTGAAGGAAAGAAGTGAACATGCCCCAGCCGTTGTCATGAACGCTTTGACCGAAATGGAGGGCTTGTGACATCCCCTTCATGTTGAGGTCTTCGATGACCACGCAGTCATAAAGTTTCGCTAATTTGTGCGACGCTTTATGCAGAAAGTCTTTGCGTTGGTTCACAATTTTTTCATGTAGCTTTGCAACTTTCAGACGCTGTTTATGCCAACGATTAGAGCCTTTCTTTCTGCGTGATAAAATGCGCTGTTCCTTCGCTAATGTTTCCAAGGCTTTACGATAGAATCGAGGATAATTGGCTCTCTTACCCTCGCTATCGACATACAGTGTATTCATGGAAAAATCAAGCCCAACAACAGTTTGCACTTCTTTTGAGACAGGTTGATGTTCGTATTCTGTAAGAATAGAAATATAATATTTCCCTGTTTTTGTTTTCGTGATCGTGCAAGCCTTGATGATATGATAGGCAGGAATCTCCCGATGTTGCTTGAACTTGACCCATGTCAGTTTGGGTAACTTGATATAGCCATCTGAAAGCTTAATGTTGCCATTGACCATATTTGTGGTGTACGACTGTTTCGCCTTGCGGCTTTTGAACTTAGGAAATTCAGCACGACCAGAGAAGAAGTTTTGGTATGCCTTCTGCAAATTCAATTGGACGTTTGCCAACGCAAGGCTATCGACTTCTTTGAGCCAAGGAAACTCCTTTTTGTACTTGGCAGGTGTCGGTAGTTTTTGCTTTTTCAAGGCTTCTTTGTCGTCTTTGAATTTCTCATATGTCTCCTTTCGTTCAGCCAACATTTTGTTGTAGACGAAACGGACAGAACCGAAGGTTTTTGCAAGAAGTTGCACTTGTTCTTGCGTTGGGTACAGACGGAACTGATAGGCTTTGTTTGCCATATCGAATCACCTCACTTCATACCTTGATTTTCTATATATTTCTTTATTACTTCAATGGGCGCACCACCCGTTGTAAGTAAGCAAAAGCTTCTTGACCAAAAATACTCTTTCCAAAGTTTTCTTTTCACTTGTGGAAAATGTTTTTTGATCAGTCGAGAACTTGCGCTTTTATGAGCATTGATGAACTTTGATCGTTCACTCTTCGGATGCGCTTTGAACAAAATATGCACATGGTCAATATCGTGATTCCAATCTACCGACGACCAGAACAAGATGATAATACAACATGAATACCGAATGATCATTATTATCCAATTTCATTGATATAACAGCCTTTCATTTATATAAAAATAATTATATCATAGCACAAAAAAAAGAGACAACTTTAGGCTACGCCTAACCAAAATTCATCTCCCACTTTCACTGGTGCTGGCGCACCTTCACGTTTAGAAGGGGGGGCTTCTTTCGGAGGGAAGTTAAGTTAAAATAATTTAAACATAAAACGATTATTCTGACAACCATTTGCTGCACAAACAAACAAATGACACGGTCTTGTGCGCGCCCGTCGCGCCAAGCCGTGTCATATCATTCATATGTTTAACTTAATACCCGTTCTAAAAGCCCTTTGGCGCGAAGGTGACGAATCAATGTCTCCCCAATTTCAGCGGGAGACTTAGCGACCGGAATACCGGCTTCTTCCAAACGAGCGATCTTTTCTTTGGCCGTTCCTTGCCCCCCTGAAATGATGGCGCCCGCATGGCCCATACGTTTTCCAGGTGGAGCGGTCTGACCACCAATAAATGCGACGACAGGTTTCGTCATGTGGGCTTGAATCCAAGCCGCAGCAGCTTCTTCTGCTGTCCCGCCTATTTCCCCGATGAGCACAACTGCCTCCGTCTGGGGATCCGCTTCAAACAACGCTAACACGTCGATAAACTCCATACCTTTTACGGGATCTCCGCCGATTCCAACCGCTGTTGACTGACCGATCCCGCGCGTTGAAAGCTGATGCACCGCTTCATAGGTCAGTGTCCCGGAACGAGAAACAATGCCCACTTTACCAGGCTTATGAATATACCCGGGCATGATACCGATTTTACTTTCACCTGGTGTAATCACGCCGGGACAGTTGGGTCCAATGAGTCGCGTCTTCGAATGTTCCATCGCCCGTTTGACCTTGACCATATCTAGCACCGGAATCCCTTCGGTAATGGTCACAACGAGTTCTAAGCCGGCATCGACCGCCTCCATAATGGCATCGGCCGCAAACGCAGGTGGTACATAAATGACAGAAGCATTTGCCCCCGTCGCTTCTTTGGCTTCCCGTACCGTATTAAACACAGGGACATTGGCAACGTTCGTACCGCCCTTCCCTGGCGTCACCCCGGCAACGATGTTTGTCCCATATTCCAGCATTTGTTCGGTATGAAAACGTCCAGCGTCGCCTGTAATACCTTGCACGATCACTTTGGTCTGTCGATCAATAAGAATGCTCATCGACCACCCCTCCTTTCTCGAACGAGGGAAACGATTTTTTCGGCACCATCAGCCATAGAATCTGCTGAAACAATATCCAGTCCAGAGGTCTCTAGCAATTTTTTACCGAGCTCCACATTCGTTCCCTCTAAGCGGACGACGAGCGGTCGATCAATGCCCACCTCACGTGCAGCAGCAATGATCCCTTCCGCAATGACGTCACAGCGCATAATACCACCGAAGATATTCACAAAAATACCTTCAACTTTTTCATCCGCAAGAATAATCTTAAACGCAGCGGTCACTTTTTCCCTCGATGCGCCCCCGCCGACGTCTAGGAAATTGGCGGGTTCCCCACCATAAAATTTAATAATATCCATCGTTGCCATGGCCAGCCCCGCGCCATTGACCATACATCCGATGTTACCATCTAAAGCGATGTAACTTAAATCGTATTTAGAAGCTTCGATTTCTTTGGGATCTTCTTCGTCCAGATCACGATATGCCACAATATCGGGATGACGGAATAATGCATTGTGATCAAAGTTAAACTTGGCATCAAGCGCTACAATCCGATCGTCCTTCGTTAAAACAAGCGGGTTAATTTCCGCCACAGATGCATCTTTTTCGACAAACACCTGATAAAGACCAGTCATAAACCGTACTGCTTGTGAGACGAGATGGGATGGGATCCCAATGGCAAAGGCCAGTCGGCGCGCTTGATAGGGCATGAGCCCAAGCACCGGATCAATTTCCACCTTAATGATTTTCTCCGGTGTGGATTGTGCAACCTCCTCGATCTCTACGCCCCCTTCACTGGAAGCCATCATCACAACACGACCGCTGACCCGATCGACAACGAGCCCTATGTAGAACTCCTTTTCGATGGCTGTCCCTTCCTCAATCAAGACTCTTCTGACAACTTTACCAAGCGGACCTGTCTGATGCGTGATGAGCGTCTGACCAATCATCTGCTGAGCGATCGCACGCACTTCTTGAGGGCTTCTGGCAAGTTTCACACCGCCTGCTTTTCCCCGTCCACCAGCGTGAATCTGCGCTTTGACGACAAATAAGTCCCCACCCAAAGCGCGCGCTTTTTCTTCTGCTTCTTCCGGTGTAAAGGCGACTTCCCCCCGAGGAACAGAGACACCGTACGACCTCAGAAGCGCTTTGCCCTGGTACTCATGAATGTTCACCTGTCGTTCGCCTCCTTTATCATTAAGGCTAAGTCAGTTAGATTGTAACGCGAAGAAAAGGCTTTTGCAACGTTGATTCAAAGGATGAAACGTCCCCCGTCTACCGTCACCTCAGAATGCAAGAAAAAAACGTGCTTCCGCAACACACCGTTTTTGACGATCGGTAAGCAGCAAGCACGTACGTTCCCAAATGATTGAAAAACATGACACGCTCTATTGGACGGATCCTCGATCGCCTATGGATAGCTGGAATAACACGTGTGATCAAAAGAGATTAAGCCAAGAGCGCTCTCACTGCTTCAAGTGCCGCATCATAATTGGGGTGATCCGTCACATCCGGTACAAGTTCGATGTAACGGATCGTATGTGAACGGTCGAGCACAAAAATGCTGCGATGATCAAGCCCGAAGGATGGAATATAAACACCATAGGCTAAACCAAAATGATGATCATAATAATCCGATAAAACTTCGAGTTTATCGACGCCAGCAGCCCCGCACCAACGAGCTTGCGCAGTTGGCAAATCACAACTTACGGTTATGACCCGAACATCGTCCCCCAATTCAACGGCTGCTTCATTAAAACGACGCGTCTGTGCATCGCAGACGGGTGTATCCAAACTCGGTACCACACTGATTAAGACAATTTTTCCGGCATAATCGCGAAGCGTTTTACGTGCATCAGAAAACGCGCTATGCCGCAAACGAAAATCAGGCGCCGGATCTCCAACCTTTAACTCCGGACCAAGAAGTGTGATCGGCTCGTTTTTGAACGTGACAACGCCATAACGTTCAATCATGTGTTTCCCTCCTCAAAGTTGCTCCTTAGGGCAAATCCATTATATCGCAGTTCTTTCCTTCATTGCAAAAGCAAACCCATGTTAAAAACGAAACATTGTGGTTGTCTCAATAAAAAAGTCTGCCGTTACCTTTTCACGGCAGACCATATATCGAATCGTTCACACCAAAGAGACGTGTAGTGTTTTGAATGATTGTTGATATTAAAATTCACTGGATACGTCCGCGCAAGAAACGACGACGCTTCAGGGCCTCAAGTTCTTGCTTTTTGGCCAAGGCCTCATAATCGTCTTCATCAAGCACCGTCTTACGTTCACCAAGCGTACGCCCTGCCATCCATTCCGCAAACTCTTCCCCAATCACTTGTTTTTGCCAAGCGATTTGTTCTTCTTTCTTATTGTGAAAAACCATCGTAAATCACCTCCAATTTTTTTCATAAACAGACATATTAAAGCGCTTCGAAAGTGAAGCGATAAAAGCGTATCCGTGTTTTACGCTTCATTATCATTATACCACAAATCATTCCAAAACAATACGTCTTTTCAAATTTTCACCCATTTGTAAAGAACGTGTCACATATACATGTGATTTTTTAAAACTATTTTGCCATAAGAAAGCATTGTATCCGTTGGCTTGAGGTTGCAGTTTACCTTTTTTTCTCTACACGCAGTTTTTGCCAAGCATTTAACTGCTCGTCGAGCTTCTGGCTAATACGAAGCAATTCTGGATCGGTATACGAGCCGGATTGATGAAAAACAGCATACATTTTTTGACGCAAAGCATGAATATCTTGTTCTAATATTTCAATTCGTGACATTCTCACCGCTCCTATTTTGATCAATCATCTTATCGTTCTACATCATCCCATATCGTTTCATTTCATCGATACTTCGTCTAATTTTTAATGAACCTTTGCACCACAAGTCAACATTATAATATGAATATCGGATAATTTAAAGCGTATAACAAATGTATATATCGCACGCTTGTACCAAACATTATCATCATGACCAGATCCTTAGCCAAAGCATACATAGCGTAAAGGTATACGTGCGGAATAAGCAAATTTTACCCTAGTTTTTTACACAAACTGAGATATAATGATATTGAACTTAAAAATGCATGATGGTTGATGAAAGGATGAATATGTGTGGATGTGTATACCGCCATGCGGGAGCGGCGGAGCATCGGTAAGGTCAAGCCTGACCCCGTCCCTCGCGAGGTGATTGAACGTATTCTAGAAGCAGCGACATGGGCCCCGACACATCATCGGACAGAGCCATGGCGCTTTTTTGTGTTGAGTGGTGAAGGACGCAAGCCGCTCTCCCGCCTTTTTGTGGAACTGGCCAAGCTAGAGATGACCGATCCGACGACGCCAGAAAATCAAGCAAAATTAGAACGGGAAGCTCAAAAACCCTTCCGCGCACCCGTCATCATCGTCGCGGCAATGGAACCGGCCGAACGGGATGATATTGTCATCGCCGAAGAACGCTCCGCTGTATCTGCCGCAGTTCAAAATATGTTATTAGCAGCACACGCCGAAGGTCTGGGAGCCATGTGGCGTACGGGTAAAAAAACATATCACCCTAAAGTAAGAGATTTGTTCGGACTTGGTGAAAAAGGTGAAGTGATCGGCTTTATTTATCTCGGTTATCCAGCGATCGAACCACCGGCTCAAACACGGCATCCATGGTATGAAAAGACTGTGTGGATTGATGAAGATCGTCCCTATCGTACGTATCACCTCCATCCATAAACTTAAGGCGGTGGACATATGTATGCACGCGTCTTTGGTGCCACCTTACATGGCGCGGAAGGACACTTAATCGAAGTCGAAGTACACATAAGAAGAGGGCTGCCTACATTTGATATTGTCGGACTACCCGATAGTGCTGTCAAAGAGTCGCGAGAACGTATACGAAGCGCCCTTCAAAATAGCGATCTAAACTTTCCACTCGATCGGCTGACGGTTAATCTTGCGCCAGCTGACATGAAAAAAGTTGGATCAGCCCTCGATCTTCCGATGGCCATTGGGATTATGCGTGCACAAGGCTTGGAAACCAAACTCGATATGTCGCGTTGGTTATGGATTGGCGAACTTTCTCTAGACGGTTCACTCAAACCCGTTCGGGGCATGCTGGCTATGGCTCTTGCCGCCAAAAAACATGGACTAACAGGACTTCTCATGCCCGAACCGCAGCACGATGCCCCATATCTTGCAGAATTTCCTGTTATACCGGTTAAGCATTTAAAAGACGTCGTACGTTTCTTAAAGTCTCCTGATACGTTTCAGCCGGTCATTCGCCGCTGGTCCATCGACCTAAAGAAAAAAGATGCTCTGGATTATGCCGAAGTCATCGGTCAGCATGGTGCAAAACGCGCCTTGCTGATTGCTGCCGCTGGTTTTCATAATATTCTTATGATCGGTCCTCCCGGTTCCGGTAAAACCATGTTGGCCGAACGCCTTCCAACCATTTTACCGACGCTTCGCTCTGATGAGGCCATTGAAGTTTTTTCACTCTATGATATTGCCGGTGAACCGCAAGAAACGCTGATTCGTTATGGCAAACGTCCGTTTCGCGCCCCACATCATACCATTACCATGGCTGGATTGGTCGGCGGTGGAACGCACCCGACGCCAGGCGAAATTTCCCTTGCACACCGTGGCGTTTTATTTTTGGATGAACTACCGGAATTTTCGAGAAAAACATTAGAAGTCTTACGTCAACCTTTAGAAGCAGGGACCATACACTTGAGCCGTTCTGGGTACAGTATTCACTATCCCGCGCGGTTTCTTCTGGCAGCTGGCATGAATCCATGCCCATGTGGCTATTATGGGTTTGATGATGATGTGCATCAATGCCGCTGTCGTATGATCGATATCGAACGGTATCGTCACAAAATCTCTGGTCCGCTTTATGATCGTTTTGATCTCGTGATTGAAGTGCCTCAACCTCTTACGAACATTGTACAAGAAAGCTTCTTGAATACACGTGGCACCCCAAGTGCCTTTACCTCAAAGAAGATGCGCCTACAAGTCGAGAGCGCTTTAGAAAGACAAAAAAAGCGCCGAAATGGCGCGCATCCGTTCTGGAATGCACTTCTACCACCAGCGGCCCTTACATCTATGAATATCGCCGATGATGCCTTACGACTCCTTCAAACCGCCTATGCCCAACATCAGTTATCCATGCGCGGACTCCATCGCGTCCTCAAAGTCTCGCGAACAATCGCCGATCTTGCGGAAGAAGACATCGTGCAAGCAGAACATGTTGCCGAAGCCTTAAGTTATCACCCTGTGCGTTGGCCTTAATCTAAAGCACGCTTGGCTTGTTGCGGTGTGTTTGTAATCACGGCCGTCACCCCGAATGCGCTGAGTTCCCGGATACGTTGGGGATCATCGACGGTATACGGTCGAATTGCCAAACCTTGTGCGCGCACCTCACGCACGTAACGCGCGTCGACCGCTTCAAAGTAAGGATGAAGTGCAGAAGCCCCCACATACGCAGCGTAGACCCATGGTTGATACAGTCGAGCGACGTATAAAATGGCACGCTCTATCTCCGGGGCGATCGCTTTAAGATGGACGAGCCGCTCATGATGAAACGACGAAATGACAACCCGTTCACCGAGGTCATACGCACGAACGAGCGCAACAACGCGCTCCAGTATATCTTGCGACATCTTTGGCGCATCTTTGAGTTCAATATTTAAATGAAGGGACGTTGGTTTTATCCAAGCCAAAACTTCTTCTAGAAGCGGTATGCGCTCTTGGTCATACTCGGGATCAAACCATGATCCAGCGTCGAGCGTCTTAAGTTCCTTCACCGTCCATTCGGTGATCCAACCCCGGCCATTGGTCGTTCGTTCCAGACGTGCATCATGAATGACCACGGGCACACCATCCGCACTGACGTGGACATCGAGTTCGATGCCGTCGGCGCCTTCCTCCAGAGCCAGTTGAAACGCTACCATCGTATTTTCCGGTGCCTTATAAGACGCACCGCGGTGTGCAAAAATGAGTGGGCGCATCGTTGGACCATCTCCCTTCATCATTTTGACGATGCCATCTCGCCTTTGAGCATGCATGAGCCTTTGTCATTTGGATCCGCGCAAGCGATTAAAACGCAGCGGGAAAATGTTCGATCACGTGTTGACCATGCTGGTCGCGAAAAACAGTGATCACATCAAAGCGCAGGCCATCATGTACAGGCAGTCTTTTGCTATTCGTATGTAAAAACGATAGAGCGACGCGGCGGAGGGTACGTATTTTTTTCTCGGAAATACTTTCCTTTGCAGTCCCAAAACGATCCGATCGTCGAGCCCTTACTTCCACAAAAACCATCCGCCCATCCAACAAACCGATAAGATCAATCTCCCCAAACGATGTCCGGTAGTTGTGATCAAGTAAGCGGAATCCCTTTGCCTCCAAATAACGAAGGGCGAGCGCTTCAGCCTCCCATCCAAACGCACGCCGATCATCCGGTCGCACTTGACGCTTTGAAGAAGCGTCCTTCCAACCTTTTTCAGCCATAGCCTTCACCTTGATCTCTTCATCTTCTCTGAGACATATGCCCTTTGAACGATTTTGCTTGAGTTTTATGGATCGACATAATGGATGGTGTTTATGAGGGAAGCAAACGAAAGCTTTGACGATGAATCGGGGAAGGACCGAGCTCTAAAAGCGCTTGACGATGCGCACGCGTCGGATAACCCGCATGGTGTTTAAAGCCATAGCCAGGATAGAGACGATCATAAATCGACATCATCTCATCACGGATCACTTTGGCAACAATGGACGCCGCGGCGATCGAAAGGCTTTTTTGATCGCCTTTAATTATTGGAAACTCAGGATAACCGGTGGATAATGATACCGCATCGATGAGGATGGCCTGCGGGGTATAGGGAAGACCCCATAACGCTCGACGCATCGCCAGACGTGTTGCTTCTAAGATGTTAAGATGATCAATTTCTACCGAAGTGCTGACACCGATGGCGACAGCCCGGGCTTTCTGCATGATCCATCCATACAACGCCTTGCGTCTTCGTGCCGTTAATTTTTTGGAATCATTGAGCCCCGACGGAATACGTGAACCATCTAATATCACCGCCGCAGCGACCACCGGACCAGCAAGCGGTCCCCGTCCAACTTCATCCACGCCCACGAGATACTCGATGCCCTGCTGCCAAAAAAAATGATCGAGTGCACCAAGCGTCTGCATCGTCGTCTGCATCTTATGGATTGTTTCCAAATCTAGCACTGCCTCAGGGATTGCTGCGGAGAACGAAGAAGAAAAAATGATTGTTAACCTCCTTCACCCATAGGGTTCGTAGACGTGTCGTCGATCCCTTTGAGCAGGGAACCATCATGGGTGTAACATGCGCATCCGATCCAAAGGCCAAAATGTAAATTCAGCACGTCCCACAACGCGATCGAGCGGAATCGGTCCGAGCATGCGACTATCTGTGCTGTTTCGCCGATTGTCCCCTAGAACAAAGACCGTCCCTGGAGGCACTTCGTTGATGATAAAATCATCTGTAAACGGAAGTGGGGCACTATGTCCAAGCTTGAGTTCTTGTTCAAACGTTTTTTTTATCGGATCAAGATAAGGCTCAGGAACAACTTGCCCATTAATATAGAGCGTATCATTTTTCATCTCGACATGATCACCGCCGACGGCAATGACACGCTTAATAAAGTCTTTATTCTCCGTCGCATGAAAAACGATGATGTCGCCACGCTTCGGCGTTGTAAAATGATAAATCAGTTTATTAACAATAAGGCGCTCATGGTTGTGGAGTGTATCCAACATCGACTCGCCATCAACGATCGTCGGTGCAAAGACAAATGTACGGATGACATAAGCCAAAATCAAAGCGATGACAATGGCTTTCGTCCAGTCCCAAACTTCCGAGAAAAATGTTTTCTGGCGTGAAAATGATTGTTCTATCCCTTCAGTATGTCGATCATAATGCGCATCTACACCATCATGTGCGTGTGAATCGGTTACATGTCCTTTGGACCCATCCAAAAGATGTCTGTCCGGCTTGCGTTCAAACGTATGATCTTCCATCTAAATGTGCCCCCCTCGCCCCAATGCCATAGTGAAAAAGGACTTGTGTCGCCACAAGTCCCCTTTTCTTAGTTCGAGGCTTTGCGTGGGCGTTCTTTAATTCTTGCCGCTTTACCACGCAGTTCACGTAAATAATACAGTTTGGCCCGACGTACTTTCCCTTGTTTGACGACCTCAATCCGGTCAATACGCGGAGAGTGCAGCGGGAACGTACGCTCTACGCCAACGCCATAAGAAATCTTGCGCACGGTGAACGTTTCATGAATACCGCCATTTTGGCGTTTAATGACGACGCCTTCAAAAACCTGTACGCGTTCACGACCGCCTTCAACAACCTTTACGTGCACACGAACGGTATCCCCGGCACGAAAATCAGGGATATCGTTACGAAGTTGATGAGCAACGATTTCACGAATGATTTCCTTCATCGTCTTTTCACTCCTTCCGCCAGACGTTCATAACGGTTGGACATATGTTGCCGCAGTTGCTCGCCTAAGATTATGAACATGCACGGAGCAACCGTTTTATCCGTCAGCGGAACGCCGGTAGTTACAGACATCGCACAAGAACATCAGTTATTGTATCATACGAAGACACAAATGACAATACACGCCTTTTCTAATATAAAAACTCACGAATATCATACAAGCTCGCCTTATATCCAAGGGCTTTTACGCTATCAAACCAGCGGCTGAGCTCTTCATCTAAATCAGGAAGTGTCGTCAATTCAGGATCGACAGCTGCCAGTTCCGAATTGTGCACAAGTGGGGATAAATAGACGATATCATTCGCATGTAGGGGAAGCCTTGATAAGATACGCATCGAATCGCGGAAATGTTCTTCGCGAAAAGGCACCCCCCCAGCGCCAACTAAGAAAATGACATTCACCGCTAGGCCAGCCTGTTTTAAATCGTGTATGAGCTCGATCGCTTCTTCCGGTTCGCCCGGTTTATTGAATATCCTTAAAATGTTTGATGAGCCGGATTCGAGACCAATACTCACACGATAAAGTCCGAGCTCAGCCAATGTTTTCCACCATAAACGATCCTTTTTATAACCGCTCCACAGATCGAGAAAGCTCGCGATGCGACGTTCAGGAAAAAATGTACGCACCGTCTTTAATAAGGGTATAAGCGGCTCACCCAAAGCCAGAACATTCCCATCAGCAAGAAAAACATTTTTTCTTAAGGAGAGACTGTCTCCCAAAAATGCTCGTACCATACGCACATGCTCACGAAACGATGCTGCATCCCGTTTAGCAAACGTGCGATCTTTGTAAAAAGAACAAAACGTACATTGATTCCATGTGCACCCAAACGTTGCCTGCAGGACAACATCGAAATAGGCATCCGGTGGTAAGATCGTAATCGGGTAAGCATAGACCTCCCGAAAACGCAACTTTTCCTCGTATAAAAGTTTATCCGGCGTCCAACGCATGACCTCTTCCCTACGCTCCATGAGATGCTCACGGACGTGCTCAAGATGAGCATACGCACGTTCAAGAACTTCTTTCGCTTCGTCTACAGTAAGCACACGACGTTCCCGTCGATGATGCGACGAATGTCTATGCCGAACATGCAGTGTCCCATCTAAAGATCGTTTATACGTATAACCACGATCGTTATAGACGATGGGTCTTCCTGCTCGATCCAAAGCAATGTATGATTCCGGAACATCCCTACCAAAAGATATAACGGTTGACGAAGGTTTTTTTTCAATGCGATACAGCGGCATCACGATGGCATCCTCATCCCCTACCGATGATTCTATAGGGGCGTAACGCATCCATTCGAGCGTTGGTCTCCCTATAGACATCTCCCTATCGACATGATCAAACGTCTCACAAAAAGCACAAAAAGTCGTGTTTCTAAGCATTGTCTTGTAAAAGCCATTGTATCGCTGAATCGCTTCATATACAAGTATGATCTTTTCTTTCATCGCCTTCATATCTTCCATACAAAAGAACATGACAAAAGAACACGATCGTTTAACCAAATCCGAGCCATGCATCATGAAAATGAAAACCTTTCATCAAACACATCAGGTCGAAATGTATAGACACAACATTTTAAGTACGGTATATTTAATCATAACACCTTCAAAGATCTTATTCTCAGTGGCATGAGAAGCTCTAAGACGATCAATCATAGAGAAGGAGTGGGGAGCCATGCCGATCAAAATACCAGATCATCTACCCGCAAAAGAAGTTTTAAACAATGAAAACATCTTCGTCATGGATGAAACGAGAGCGTATCATCAAGACATTCGACCGCTTAAAATCGTGATCATGAATCTCATGCCCACAAAGGAAACGACAGAGACACAAATTCTACGTCTACTTGGCAATACGCCAATTCAAGTCGACATCATCCTTCTTCATCCCAAGACACACCGCTCCAAAAATACTTCTCCAGAACATTTAGCCATGTTCTATAAAACGTTTGATGATATTGAACACGAACGATTTGATGGGATGATCATTACCGGGGCACCGGTTGAACAACTGGAATTCGAAAAGGTTGATTACTGGGATG
>Ga0265295_1006790_pt1 | contig 13610 bp, 15 predicted proteins | sample Munlansysbiofilm_FD_192503 | JGI IMG/M metagenome (GOLD analysis project Ga0265295, IMG submission 192503) | Leachate microbial communities from a municipal landfill in Southern Ontario, Canada - Methane capture system biofilm | ecosystem: Engineered > Solid waste > Landfill > Unclassified ... | reverse complement strand
CCTGGATATGGCGCTCGTTTATTCCGGTGATTTTATCTCTGAATACTATACGGCAATTGATGACGAACGCGAAATCAACTTCGACTTCTATGTCCCCGAGCCCACCAACGTCTGGATGGATGCCATGGTCATCCCGACGATTGCGGAACACGTCGATTTAGCTCATACATTCATTAACTTCCTATTGGAAGAAGAGGTCGCGTTGGTCAATTATGAGTATATAGGCTATGCGCCGCCTTTTAGTAGTTTTTACGATACCCTATATACGGATATTGCGGAAGATTATCCCGGAATTGCGGCAATGTTCAATCCCTATCCAACCGGGGCATTGAGGGAGATGTTTGTCTATGGATCAGCATCGCGATCCGAAACGATCGCTCACATTTTGGAGCGTGCCAAAGGATAAAGCAAAGGATGCCGTTTGGGCATCCTTTTTCATCCTGGGCTTACTGGTCGATATTACTTTTATTTTTGTTTGGGTTATGCTACAATAGGAGCGAAATCAAAGGCTAATCGGAGACTTTTTATGAACAGAACTGTAGAACGGGAAACGATCGTCAAACTTTTGTACCTTCGCAGTATGAATGGGACATTCGCCCCTGATCAATATCCACAAGAGATTCTTGATACCTTAAATCAGGTCTGGGATAAATTGGATGACATTGACCAAATCATCTCGATAAATTTGGTTAATTGGACGATTGATCGACTTAATTACGTCGACAAAGCCATCATTCGTTATGCCGTATATGAAATGAAATATGCAAAACTTCCTTTTGAAATTGCTATCAATGAGGCCTTGGAACTCACTAAAAAATATTCCAACCTTGAAGATAATCTCGCGCGAAATTTCAACAATAAATTACTGGACACCATCAAAAATTATCTCCTTAACACAAGTGAGTGATCGAATGGAACGACAATATTTGACCGTCAGCGCGCTCAATCGGTATTTGAAATTCAAATTTGAACAAGATAAGAACCTCCAAGATGTCTTAATCAAAGCTGAAGTATCCAACTTCAAACGCCATAGCCGCGGACATCTATATTTCACTTTAAAAGATGACACATCACAAATTTCAGCCGTCATGTTTTTTGGTAACGCTCAAAAATTGCGTTTTGAACCGAAAGAAGGTTCTCAAGTGATCGTGGAAGGCTATGTCTCGGTCTATGAAGTAGCCGGCACTTATCAAGTATATGTCACTAAGATGTCGGAAGCAGGGGTTGGCGATCTTTACCGAGCTTTTGAGATGTTGAAAAAAAAGATGGAAAGCGAAGGATTGTTTCAAGAGGATCGAAAACGTCCCTTGCCGAAATTTCCACAAACAATTGGGATCATCACGTCGCCTACTGGCGCCGCTGTTCGCGACATCATTCAGATTATCGACAGACGCTATCCACTAGCGATGCTGATCCTCTACCCCGCTTTAGTTCAAGGGGACAGTGCGAAAGCCTCGATTACCGAACAAATCGAAAAAGCAAACCGACAAGCGCTTTGTGATCTCTTGATCATCGGCAGAGGCGGCGGTTCGATTGAGGATTTATGGGCCTTTAACGAGGAAATGGTTGTTCGTGCGATTTCAGCATCCAAAATACCCACAATCAGCGCCGTTGGTCACGAAACGGATTTCACTCTTAGTGATTTTGTCAGCGATCGGCGAGCTCCTACACCCAGCGGTGCAGCTGAATTAGCAGTTCCTGATCGACAAAGTCTCTTGGTCGCGATTGTCGATTTGACCAAGCGCATGAAACTAGCGCTCTCAAACATGCTTGACAGTCATTCTTCGCATTTAAAAGAACTGGTCAAGGCCACGGTGTTCCAGAGACCTTTACGGATTTTGGAAACGTCTGACCTGCGATTGACTCATCTCGTCGATCGATTGATCCAAGCCAGTCCCAAAAAACGCATTCAAGACAAGCAAGACCACCTGATCCGCCTCGGCCAAACTCTGAATAAAGATATGAACGCTTGTCTTCAAACAAGTCGTTATCGGTTCTTGATGCTGGCTGAGAAATTAGATCTGGTCAATCCGCTTGGACTCATGAAAAAAGGATTTGCACTAGTTAAAAAAGATCAAACCATCGTAAAAAGCGTCAATCAACTCCACCCGCAAGATCTCGTGGATGTTCAGATGCATGATGGATCAATACATTGTCAAGTACTTTCCAAACGAAAGGATGAATCATAATGGATGAATCAATGACTTTTGAAAATGCATTGGCTAAACTGGAAACTATTGTCAAAAATCTAGAATCAGGCGATCTCTCTTTAGAAAACTCCCTAACGGCTTATCAAGAAGGCATGGAATTGGCGCGTTTTTGCCATGATCAAATCAAAAATGCTGAGGCCGTCATTGTGAAATTGATGAAAGAAGACACCTTGGAGGATTTCAAGCCAAAAGAAGAATAACCAGGTGACAGGATGATTGAGTTAGATAAAATTGAAAATCCGGCATTTCTAAAAAATTTAAAAGAACCAGCTTTGAGCGAATTGGCCGCTACCATTCGCTCTTTTCTCATTTCGGAGATTGCCAAAACTGGAGGTCATCTATCCAGTAATTTGGGCATTGTCGAGTTGACGATTGCCATTCACAAAGTATTCAATTCTCCCAAAGACAAGATTATTTTCGACGTCGGTCATCAAGCGTACACCCACAAGATTTTAACAGGACGAGCGAAAGAGTTTCCATCATTGAGACAATATAATGGGCTCTCCGGCTATTTGAAACGAAGCGAATCCGTTCATGACTGCTGGGAAGCTGGTCATTCATCGACGGCTTTATCAGCGATGGCAGGTTTTGAACTTGCCCGTAAGATGACAAATTCAACTGGCAAAACCGTGGCTATCATCGGTGATGGCAGTTTAAACAGTGGTCTCAGTTTTGAAGCCTTGAATTTTTTAGGCCACGAGCCAGGGATTGCTCCCATCATCATCTTAAACGACAATGAGATGAGCATTTCAAAAAATGTTGGCACCTTAGCGAAACTGCTCAATTCTTTAAGAGCGTCCCGAACCTATCGTAAGGCGTCATCCAGCAAACTCATACCCCGTTTTTTCCGTGACATCAAAATTCGCGTTGGCAACATGCTTCGAGGATTTGCCAAAAACTTGACCATCTTCGATGAATTCGGGTTGCGTTACTATGGCCCGATCGATGGGCACAACTTTAAAACATTGATTCATTATCTCGAACTTGTCAAACAACTCAATCGCCCTTGTGTGCTTCATGTTGTCACAAAAAAAGGGAAAGGTTATCCCTTTGCGGAAAATGATCCTTATGGAATGTGGCACGGAGTGGAGCCGTTTGATGTTGAAACTGGATTGCCACTCAATAAAAAAGCGGAAAACATTGTCTCTTGGAGTAATATCATATCTGATTATGTCTATCAATACGCCCAAACACACGATAGTTTCCGTGTCATCATTCCAGCCATGATCAACGGATCCGGACTTCGACGCTTCCAACAAGACTTTCCTGAAAAAATCATTGATGTCGGTATTTGCGAGTCGTTCGCCGTCTGTATGTCGGCTGCCCTTTCGATGGAAAATATCCAAGTCTTTGTCCCGATCTACTCTTCATTTTTGCAGCGTGCTTACGACCAAGTCATTCACGATGTGGCAAGACAACATCAACACGTCATCTTTGGGATCGATCGTGCCGGATTGGTCGGTGGAGATGGTGAAACTCATCAAGGTTTATATGATATCAGCTATTTGCGTCACATTCCCGAAATGGAGATCGTGCAACCCAAAGATCCCTTCGAAGCATGGCAACTACTCGACTATGCTTTTCTCGTATCGACTCACCCGATAGCAATTCGTTATTCACGTCAAAAACTTCTTTTCAATCCGGACGCGCTTGAGGATCGTGAGCCGATACTTGCGCCTTCTTGGACAATTTCTCGAAACGGTCATAAAGCCATCCTGATCGCCTATGGTGAGAATGTTGGTCGGATGGAACGGATGCTCGAAAAAACCACTTTGGATGTGAAGGTCGTCAATGCTCGCTTTATCAAACCGTTAGACACGAAAATGCTGAATGGGCTCCTGATAGAGGGATTGCCAATCATGGTGGTTGAAGATGTGACAGAAGTTGGGGGACTAGGGAGTGCCATCTTGGAATATGCCTCCGGTAGACCCGGTTTCATACCGAAAATCTCCATTCATGGATTACCTGACCAATTTATCGAACAGGGAGATAACGAGAATATCTATCAGAAATATCATCTGGATGATACCTTCTTGATCGACCGATTAAAGGACTTAATCGAAAAAAACACACAGTGAGAGGAATTTTTTGATGCTTAAGCAGTTGGAGATTCGTCATTTTGCAATCATTGATCATCTCAAGTTGGATTTCCAACCGGGTTTAACGGTTATCACTGGAGAAACCGGGGCGGGAAAAAGTATTTTGATTGATGCAGTATCGTTGTTATTGGGAGACAGAGCCAGCCAAGACATGATTCGCTCGGGAGCGGACAAAGCCACCGTTTCCGGCTGTTTTGAATTTTTTAACGACCAGATTCCCAGTTTGCTTCGCCAGTGGAACATTTCTTTGAAAAAAAACGAATTATTCATCTCGCGGGAAATCACGATTCAAAATAAAAACACGATCCGGATCAACGATCAGCTCGTGTCGCTTCAGCAACTCAAAAGTCTGGCGATGCTTTTTGCCGATATCCACTCTCAGTTCGATACTCAACGTCTGATCAATCCCCAAACTTATTTGGCTTTGCTCGACGGGTTTCAATCGGAACTGATCGGCTCCTATTTGAGCCCTTATCAACAACAATTGGAACGCTATCGGGCATCTTATCATCTTTATCAAACGCTTGTCAAAGAGAAGGAGAAGCTCATCGCGGAAAAAGATCGATTGACTCATCAATTTCAAGAACTTGATCAAAGCCATTTAGATCCGGACGAAAAAGATCGACTGGAATCCGACGCAAAAATAATGGAGAATTATGACAAGGTATATGAACACTTGAATCAGGTAAAAAATCTATTTTCCGAAGGGCATCTGTTGGAACACCTTTACCAAATCCGGACGCATTTGGAGTCGATTCAGTCTTATTCATCCGAATATCAGATTTTGTCGGAGCGTGTCAGCGATCATTATTATGAATTGGATGATATCCGAGCCAGTATCGATGATGAGTGTCAGAAATTGAACTTTGATCCTGCGGTTTTGGATCAGATCCATGAGCGTTTGTATGCGCTCATGCGTCTGGAAGAAAAATATCAGCGACCTATTGCAGAACTTTGTGCCTTGAGAGACGAATTGGCACAATTACTTGAAAAAGCTGAAAGTGTCGATGACGATATCAATCAAGCCAAACAAGTCGTAGACACTGACTTTCAGGCTACTTTGAAATCAGGACAGGCTTTGTCTCGTGTTCGTAAAGAAATCGCGAGTCGTATTGAAACCGAATTAGTGCAACTGCTTAAGGAGTTGGCATTAGAAAACATTCAGTTTTCCATTCGATTGACATCGATGGATCCGAAAGCAGTCACTGACGCCGCTTGTTTCGCCGACGATGGAATCGATCAAATAGATTTTTTTATTTCACCGAATGTCGGCGAAGTGTTGAAACCTCTTTCTAAGACGGCATCCGGAGGTGAAATGGGACGAATAATGCTGGGACTGAAAACATTATTTATTCGCCAACAACACTTGTCTACCATGATATTTGATGAGATCGATACCGGGATCAGTGGTCAAGTTGCCCGGCAGATCGGGCGAAAATTGCAGGATATCGCCCTGTCTTGCCAAGTACTTTCCATCACCCATATTCCTCAAGTAGTTGCCAAAGGTCATCAACACCTCCATGTCGAAAAAGTGGAAGTAGAGGGCCGAACGATCGCCCTGGCCAAATATTGTGACTTCGAAGAACGCGTTCTTGAAATCGCTCGAATGATCTCCGGTGTAAATCCCAGTCCTTCTGCCATTGAAAGCGCAAAAGAACTCTTATTAAACCCCTAAAAAAAAACTGTCCTTGCGAAATTCGCAAGGACAGTTCCATTTTTTTTAACTACTCAATACTTCGATCATTCCGATAATCGCCGCGACGAGAAGCCCTAAAAACATACCGAGTGCCAAAATGATGATTATGACTTTTCCGGTCTTGCTTTTTGTCGGATTATAGGCTTTGTATTGAATGGATGTATTGGATGTTTTGGATTTATTCGAATTGTTTGCCATGTTCTCACCTCACTGATCAGTTCTTTTTAATTATACTCGATTGAGGGGTAAAAGGAAAGAAATATTTCCTGAAACCGACATGAATTGCCGATTTATTGATCCTCTTTTGAATAATGACGTAAAAAGTCGATCACTTCCTCGGTGAGCGTGGGAGGAGTCGAAGCTCCGCTGGAGACCGATACTCGTTTGACATTGACTAAATCACGGGGATTGATGTCCGCGACATTTTCTATCAAATAGGTTGGGGTGTGGGTTTTTTCTATGCTCAACTCCACTAAGCTACGCGTGTTGTTACTGCGAGGGTCCCCCACAATATAGCACAAATCGACCGCTTGATTATGAGCAAGGATCGCCGCTTGCCGGATCCTGGTCGAATCACACAATTCGTTTTCAATCAACAAATCGGGAGCCATTTGTCGTAGTTGATTGAAGATCCGCTCCAATTCCACTTGGCTGAGTGTCGTTTGATTGGTGACATAAACGGGTTGTTCATCAATCGCGAAGCGAAAAGAGGGTTCGGAAGGATCGATCAAGATTATTTTAGAACTGATTGCCAAAATGGCTTCGGTCTCTGGATGGTGACGCTTGCCGATAAAGAGCACCTGTTCATTGGATTGAAGATGCTTCTTGATTGCATCATGCGTCCGATATACATCCTTGCAGGTGGCATCGATCAAATCCAGTCCTTTGGCTTTGATTTGATCGAGTACTTCAAGACTGGCTCCGTGTGCTGTTATCACCACGGTTCCATGGGAAATGGAATCCAATAACTCAAGCCTTGTCTTCCCTGGCTCATCAAGGGTGATAGCACCTTTTTTTTCAAGATCTCGCACCACATGAGCGTTATGGACAATCATGCCAAGAATATATACAGGGCGTTTCACTGACGGATCTGATAATGCTTGTTCAACGAGCTGGATCGCTCGGGCAACACCCGGACAGAACCCCCGAGGGCGAATCGAGATGACCTGCATACGCGACACCCTTTCCGTTTACTTTGATTGCTTTTTATTATATAATAATATTAATCGTTTTTCAAAGAAAGTGGGAGATTCCATGGAATTTCAAAAGGAATACCTGAATCAGAGTGGTCTTGCCATGGGCTTTAAAGAATTGACCGAAGTCCAAAAGCGAGTGATACCCCTTGTCAGAGAGAAGAAAGATTTGATTGTGGAAGCGAAAACCGGTTCTGGGAAAACGCATGCTTATCTTTTCCCAATATTTGAGCGATTGAATGAAGAAGATCCCACTTGTCAAAGTTTAATCATTGCCCCTACGAAAGATCTGGCAAAACAGATCTTTGCTTTTGCAAAGATGCTTACGGACCCCGCTATTCAACCAGTGGATATTCGCCTTTATATCGGTGGATCTGATCGGGATGAGGAAATTGAACGATTGAAGCTTTCACAACCTCAGATTGCCATCGGCACTCCAGGAAAACTGCACGATCTGATTCGAAAGGAAAACGTACTCAAAGTCCATACAACCGCTATCTTAGTCATCGATGAAGCCGATATGACTTTGGATCACGAATTTCTCTTCGATGTCGATCAGATCGCATCAGCGATGCCGGAAAAACTGCAAATTCTAGTTTTTTCTGCGACGATTCCCGTGGGAATTCAACCGTTTCTTAAAAAATATTTGCATCAACCCGAAATATTGACTTTGGCAACGTTTACCGATCACAATTTGTCCATTCGCCACTATTTCATCAAAACCAAGGAGCAAGATCGACTCATCGTGTTAAACCGGTTGCTCGCAACGTTCCAACCTTACTTAGCCATGATTTTTTGTAACACGAAAGCCTCCGCGGAGACGACCTATGCTTGGATAAAAGATACCGGCGCATCCGTTGCCTTGATTCACGGGGGCATTCCCTACCGGCAACGAAAACAGATCATGGAACGGATACTGCGATTGGATTTCTCCTATGTCGTTACCACCGATATTCTTAGCAGAGGAATTGACATTCCCAGCATCAGCCACATCATCAATTTTGAATTGCCTGAGGATCCTGGATTCTATATTCACCGTAGCGGCAGAACTGGACGGATGGATGCCAATGGCATCTGTTATTCCCTTTACGCTTTTAAGGACAACCAATATGTCTCGGAATTGGAAAAACGAGGCATTCATTGTGAATTTCGCGATTTAAGTGCGGAAGGCTTGGTGGCTACGCGAGGTCTGGATGCCAGAAAACAACGGGAAAAGCGACAATCGCCGGTTGTCACCCAAGCGATTCGCCAGATTCCAAAACCAACAAAAGTCAAACCAGGATATAAGAAAAAATATCTGCAAGATGTGTCAAAAAAACAAAAAACATTATTTTCACGGAAAGGAAAGACTCAATGAAGCTTGGATCACATGTTTCTTTAGGTGGAAACGATAAATTTCTTGGTTCCATTCAGGAAGCATTGTCCTATAACGCAAATTGCTTGATGGTTTATACCGGCGCCCCCCAAAACACCAGTCGCCTACCACTTTCCAAATTAAAAATACCGGAAGCCTGGGCATTGATGGCCATAAACCGAATCGAGAAGACCGATGTTTTTGTCCATGCTCCCTATATCGTCAATTTAGCCAATCCGGACATTGAAAAACAGCAATTTGCCATTCAATTTTTAACAGAAGAACTTATCCGAACCACTGGACTTGGAGCGAATGTGATGATTCTTCATCCAGGAAATCATCTAAATAGAGGGTGCGAATACGGAATCGAACTCATCGCTCAAGGAATCAATCAATTACACCGAAACACCCAAGGAGACTCGACTATCATCGCCATTGAAAGCATGAGTGGCAAAGGAACAGAAGTCGGGAAAACCTTTGAGGAACTGCAGGCAATCATTGATTTAATTGAAGACAAAAATCGAATTGGCGTCTGTTTGGATTCTTGCCATTTGCATGATGCCGGGTATGATGTCCAAACTGGTTTTTCTCAGGTGATTGATGAATTCGACCGGGTGATTGGCATAGATAAATTACAAGTTTTTCATCTCAATGATTCGAAAAACATCCGAGGTGTGGCCAAAGATCGCCATGCCAACATCGGTTTCGGCCAAATCGGCTTTCCGGCAATCTGTGAGATCCTTAACCACCCGCGAATCTCACATGTCGCCAAAATTCTAGAAACACCCTATGTGTCAAATCCTGCCAATCCGAAAATGAGCTATCCTCCATACAAATATGAAATCGCCATGCTGAAGGCTGGGGTTTTCCAACCGGATTTAATGGATGTTATCGTCTTAGCGGAGGGATGATCATGCCGTTACATATCGTCTTATATCAACCAGAAATACCACAAAACACAGGCAATATCATGCGTACCTGTGCCGGAACTGGAACGAAATTGCATTTGATCGAACCATTTGGCTTTCGCTTGGACGAGAAACAGTTGAAGCGAAGCGGTGTGAATTACTTGGACCATGTGAGTGTTTCTTCCTATCGCAACTGGGAAGAATTTGTCGATAAAAATCCCGGTCGATACATATTTTTGACGCGCTATGGCCATAAACCTCCTGAAGACATGGATTTTTCGGATGTCAAGCAGATGATTTATTTGGTTTTCGGACGAGAATCGACAGGATTACCGAAAGCAATTTTGAAAGCTCATCAAGAGAACTGCATCCGCATACCGATGAATCCGAACATTCGCAGCTTGAACTTGGCGAATGCGGTTGCTGTTGTGTTATATGAAGCGCTTCGGCAGCAACACTATCCGGGTTTATCACTGGAAGAACCGGAGTCGTTAAAAGGTCCGGATTTTTTGGATCAGGTTTAAAACACTTGTTTCTCTCAGAAATAAATATCAGCAACTCTGTTTTTTTTACCATCCTCATCTTTTTCTGCTATAATGGAAAGGGTGCATCTGCAAGGAGGAATGAAGAATGACTTTGACAGCGGGCATGAAAATGAAACTGCAGAGTTACAAACACGACCAATCCTTGCATCGAATCTGGGATGAAGTGACCATTTTAGAAGAGACTGATTCCGCAATCATTGTTGCGAATCGACGAACCAAGGTGATCGAGTCCAATGGACGTTTTTGGCACACACGAGAACCAAGTGTTGCCTTTTTCTATAAACACCACTGGTTCAACGTGATTGGTATCATCAAAAGTATTGGTGTCTCTTTTTACTGTAATCTGTCTTCCCCCATTCTCGTTGATGATGAAGCACTAAAATATATCGACTATGACCTTGATATCAAAGTGATGCCAGATTTCAACTATTCGATTCTTGATCAAAATGAATATCGACGTCATCAAAAGCAAATGCAATATCCCAAAGAGATCTGTGATATCCTTGAAGCGGAATTGGCTTATCTCCGCCAACAAATCGAGGCAAGGGAATCCCCGTTTCAACATGATGTAATTTATGAAAGATACAAAATATATGAAAAGATGGGTGAAAAATGAGTATGTTAAAAGATCCACGTTTGGACACGTTGGCCAAAACATTGGTTCAATATTCTGTCGCAATGCAACAAGGAGAAACAGTGCTAATCAGCGCTTCAATCAAAGCAAAACCACTGATATTGGCGCTTTTAAAGACCATTCGTCAGCTGAAGGGCAACCCGATTGTTGAACTCTCCGATGATGAAATCAACCGAGAAATATTACTGTCGTCAACCGATAAATCAATGGATCGGAATTTCCGCTGGTTAGATCGGAAACTTGATGACATCGACTGTATTATCCATATTCGTGCCTCCGAATCGGATTACACTTCTCAAGATGTGTCCTCCGACATAAAAATGGCCATCGCCCGAAAGATGAATCCCTTAACCAAAAAACGACTAGCAAAAAAATGGGTTTTACTCAATTATCCTACCGAAGGTGGCGCGCACAAGGCCAGACTGAGTTACGAGAAATACTTTGATTTCATCGTTGACGTCTCTTCAGTCGATTATTCGAAGATGAACATTGCCTTTCAGCCACTCAAAGAACTAATGGAAAAAACCGATCAAGTCCATATCATTGCGAAGAATACCGATCTGTCTTTTTCTATCAAAGGAATGAATGCAATTCCTTGTGCAGGTAATTTCAATATCCCTGATGGAGAGATATTTACCGCTCCCGTCAAGAACTCGGTCAATGGAACGATCACATACAACACCCCCTCTCCGGAACGTGGAACCGTCTTCACCAATGTGAGCCTGACTTTCAAAGATGGAAAAATCATTGAGGCAACAGCCGATCAAGAGAACGAACTCTTGCAGAAAATCTTTGATACCGATGAGGGGTCCCGGTATGTTGGCGAGTTTGCGATCGGAGTCAATCCGTTGATCGACAAACCGATGGGCGACATCCTCTTTGACGAAAAAATCGCTGGAAGCATCCATTTCACCCCAGGAAGATGCTATGAAGATGCGCCTAATGGAAACGATTCTGCCATCCATTGGGATCTGGTTCAAATTCAAACGCCGGAATACGGTGGTGGCGAAATTTACTTCGACGGCCGATTGATTCGAAAAGATGGTCGTTTCGTACTTCCCGAGCTTTTTGGCTTGAATCCGGAGAACCTCCGATAAGATAACCGAAAAGAGCGATAATTTTTGCGATTATTTCGCTTTTGTGGTATACTAAAGGGCAAGGATGTGATGACAATGGAACTGGTTTATCGCCCGAAAAAACCTGAAACAATCAAACGCTTCATGCATGAGAACAACATCCCTTTGAAATTGGTCGTCGTCCAAGAGGGGAAACAACTGATATATGTCAATAACGACTTGAAATCAAAGGATGACACCATCAAAAAAGGCGATACTTTAAAGATTGTCATTCCTGACGAAAAATGGGATTCATCGATTGCCCCTGAAGATATTCCACTGGATATCCAATATGAAGATGACTATTTCCTAATCGTCAACAAACCCGCCGATATGCAAGTAATGATTTCCAAAGCACATCCGTCGGGAACGCTCGCCAACGCCTTGAATTTCTATTTTCAAAAAAATCAAATTCAAAGCCAAATCCATTTCATCAATCGCCTGGATAAAGAGACTTCAGGATTGATGCTCATCGCCAAAAATCGATTTATTCGTTTCCTTTTCAGCGATAAGACCAGTAATGTCGTCAATCGTGAATATATCGCGATCCTCGAAGGAATCCTTGACAACAAGCGGCTATGCATCGATCTTCCTGTCAGCCGAATCGACGGTTCGATCAAACGGGAAGTCACGCTCACAGGAGAGGATTGTTCCACCTCTTATGAAGTAATGAAAGAATTCAAAAAATTCTCTCTGGTCAAGATTCTGTCAGAAACGGGAAAGATTCATCAGATTCGTGTCCATTTTTCCCATTTTCATTATCCTATCGTGGGCGATGAACTATATAACAAAAATCATTATCCCGTATCCCAATTGCTCCTTCTTAGCAATCGCATCTCTTTCAATCATCCTTTGAAGGATCAACCAGTCGAAGTAACCTTGCCGATGCCTAAAGCATTTCAGGATTTCATCGATAAGATTAAGTAATCAATATCCGCCAAGTCATTGGCGGTTTTTTTTATAAAAAAAGGAAGCGCTAGGCTTCCAAATTTATTTATAAAAGATGTTAGACGATCATCGTAGTGATAATGTTGACAATCTGATCGCGGACATCAGGAAAGAAACTGAATACGATCACAAAAGCCAAAATCACGAAGTAGATGAACCCAATTAGTTTTTTCCCGGCAACAAATTCAAACCCAGCCAATCCGCACACTACAAACACCGCATAGGTCTTGATGAGTTCCAACACCCCGATGATACCGGAATCAATCCCAAAATCGAAGACGGTGTTCGCAAAAAGGAAAGCAAACAAGAGAATCGTCAAGAACCCAAAAACCTGTCCCAAAATATTGAATAACTTTTTCATTATAAACCCCCCGATTTAATTTTACATAAATTCATTATAGGAGAAAAAATTAATGATTTCAAGGGGTATTAGCACATTTTTTTTATTGTTCCATGACAACGGCTTTCACCAATTTCAACGTGTTTTCGATCGCTTTCGTGTGTGTTCGTTCCATTCCATGCGATGCATGTACTCCCGGACCAATCAATCCACCCCGAAGATCATTGCCAGCGCGAAGCGCAGCTGAGACATCCGATCCATAGAAAGGATAAATATCGGTGGCATAGTCTACGGATTGTGTCTTGGCCAAACGAACGAGCCGATTGACGATTTCATAATCATACGGACCTGAAGAATCTTTGCAACAAATGGAGACCTTCTCTTCGGTACAGGATAAATCATCTCCAATACAACCCATGTCAACAGCAATCAATTCATCGAGCGGTGGCAGTGAACTTGCCCCATGCCCGACTTCTTCATAAGTTGATATGATCAACGTCAGCGTTTTAGCAGGAACCAACTTTTCCTCTTTTAATTCTTTCAACAACCCAAACAGGATGGCAACAGA